>OHAN01003056.1_pt1 | contig 10264 bp, 8 predicted proteins | sample 1577121 | NCBI WGS metagenome assembly OHAN01 (sample SAMEA3541554, study PRJEB24748) | human gut metagenome | biome: human gut; feature: human-associated habitat; material: faeces | place: China | collected 2012 | reverse complement strand
TCCGCAAATTCGGCAATGAAATATTGACCAAGCCGACCAAGAAAGCCGAAAAACGCTTTATGGAGAATATCCGTAAGGTGACAAAAGGTCATAAGGGTTGCAAGCAGGAATCATTAATCAGGATGTTGAATGCTAAAATTCGAGGATGGGGAGCATATTATCAGCATGGGGCGACACGTGATTCTTTTCACAGAATCGACCATCAGATATTTCTCGCCTTGTGGCAATGGGCTAAACGCCGTCATTCCAAGAAAGGGAAACAGTGGATAAAAGACCGCTATTGGCACAATATCCGAGGGAACAGCTGGACTTTTGCGGCTAAGTTCAAGAAATCAAACGGCAAAGAAGACCAACTTACCTTGTTGAAACTGGCATCTTCGTTTCCTTTTCTGCAATATACGCAGATAAAGGGGGACATGAATCCGTTTGACGCAGACTGCCGCCTGTACTTCAATAAAAGAATGAAGTCAAAGATGCTTGTGACGCTGAAAGGACGTAAATCCCTGCTTTACCTATGGGAAAAGCAAGGTCGGAAATGTCCGATATGTGGTGAACCGATTGACACGCATAAGGCATGGAATGTAATGCCGACCGTACAAGACGGACGGAAATGCAATCTGTTGGTTCATGATGAATGTTTCAAATTATCCCGTAAAAACAATGGAAACAAGAAGTAGGATGAGCCGGTCTCTGCACACGAACAGAGACTTTGAAAAGCTTGAGCCGTATGAGGGGAAACCCTCACGTACGGTTCTGAGGGGGGAAGAGGGCAGTAATGCCCTTGACCTACCCGATCGACCTGCTGACATGGAGCAACGCAATGGCAGGGCAGTACGCAAAGGCAACACTGTAAAGCTGTGGGGTGACAATGTGGTGGATATCGTAATTTATGGTACGGAAAAGACCCTCGACGCCTACAAGTTTAATCTGTTGAAAAACAAGCAGATGTTTATCAATCAAATTAACAACGGCACAATCGCCGTGCGCCGTATTGACGAGGGAGGCATGGATGAGGACAGCGGTATGAACTTCGCCGAGTTCGTGGCTATTCTGTCAGGCAATAACGACTTGCTGAACAAGACGAAGCTCGACAACAAGATTATGCAGCTTGAAAAGGAACAGGCTATTTTCAAGAAAGAACGCATCCGTGCCGAGCGTAAAATAGCTGCCGGTCAGGGAGAAATCGAAAAGGCAAAGCGTACTGAGGCCGATTTCAAGAGGGATTTGGAATACATCAACTCGTATAATGGGGCAAAGGCAACCCTGCTTTTAAACTTACCGCAAGCCAGTACCGAGGAAGTTGGTCGGGAGTTGCACCGTATAGCCAAGACCTACCGCAACGGAGCGTATGGCACAGTTGGCACATATGCAGGACTGAACTTGTTGGTACATAGCGAGTATAATATGGACGGTACGTTTGACCGCAATACATTCTTTGTAGAGGGTATAAGTGGGTTGAAATACCGATGCGGCCTAAGCGGTGCGCTGCCGCTTGGTTTCGTTGAGTCGGCGCAATATCCGCATGGAGCATTAAGCAAATTGCCCTCTCTTATCGAGAAGCAACAAAAGGCGGTAGAGCGGATAGAAAGCGAAATTCCTACATTGCAGAAAATCGTTTGTCGCCAGTGGAGCAAGGCTGATGAGCTGTCAAGGCTCAAACAGGAATGTAAGGAACTTCAGCACAGGATTGATGAAAGTCTGAAAGAGGCCGAACAACCACAGGCTGCCAAACACGAAGCTATTGCCGAAGCTGCTTGACATAATCATAATTTAACCGTTCCCTCTGCATGGTCGCGATGACCGGGCAGAGGGATTTTTTTGCGCTCCGGTCTGCCGACGGCTCTACTCTTTTATGGCATCCTTTCTCCCTTTATAACCTCCCGATTCCCCGCCACCACCCATTCTCATTTATAGCTATTAATATCTTCTGTTTTTAGTCAAATAGAGATAATATTCTTTCATCGCATATCCGTTTTTTGCGATACGCCATTTTTAGCTTCTACATTGGTGGCAATGTATCACTTTTGCCTTCACACCTCCTAATAGCTTCAATCAAGGCATCTTTTAATCTTATGAAGGCAAGTTTATCCACTCCTTTTGATATACTGATTTCATTACCGACCAAATCTTTCAACTTGAGTAAACAAGGAACATCTGCCTTATATCTGTCTCCCACATCTTGTAAATCATAGTCAAAATTATAATGATAAGCAAGAAATTGCGTAAAAGTATTTCTGCTTTTATTGCTTAGTTTGCAGATAGCATCAAAAAGAGCATTGGCATCTTCATATGCAAATATAGCACGAAGTTCGTATGTACAACTTTTATCTGGATAAGGCAATCTGTCTATGATTATAAGTTGTTCTACTGTTCCTTCAGTCAAATTACGCAGTGCTTTTTGCATTTGATCCGGCAACTCATTTATCTTTGATTTCATCTTCTGCAAGAAATAGTCCACAATATCATCCGTTATTGGGGTCTTGGAATCTGTGGTTACATAATTACATCCACTAATAAAAAGCCCTCTTAGCTGATAAAGTTCCTCTAAACTGGTTTGACTATTAATTATTTCTGCTATTCTTACTTTTATTAAAGAGACATAAGCCTGTATAAAATAGAAAATGCCAATAGCATGAAAATATGATAGATACGCAATACTATAACCAAGTTGATAAGCGTCTTTTATCTCTCTATCCAATATGGATTTTATAGTGTCCTGACAAATACTTTCAAGTTTTTGCTGCTCCATATCGAAAAAGCCGGATAACATTTCCCAAGGTTTCAATTCTTTTTGCTTATCCCTTATCTCCGTAACAATAAATTCTACAAGTGGAGCACCTGTAATAATATAGTGTATAATAGCCGTAACATACTCCGGATTTAAGACATCATAAATTAGCTCTTTGTTTAAAGAGTGATATTTTTCCCTTAGATGCTGTATCCTTTGCTTATCCTCATTATTATCTTGGAGTAGAGAAATCCGACAATCTCTACTCCAATTACAAATTACCTCTTTGTTCTCACTATTATTATACTCTGCATACACTGCAATAAATGACCCAAGAATATTTTTAAGAAAGATATTATCCTTTTCAACCAGCTCGGGAGGAAGTTTGTTTAAGTGGCTTTTAAAATCATATAAGCATTGTCTCAAAACTCGTAAGTTATCGGATTTTGTACACTTAAAACAGGCAATAATGAAATCACGCATTTCTTTCAAATAATCGGATACCGGTACTTCGCCAAGGAAGTATTCGATGGCTTCTTCTATGTCAGGTTGTATTTCAAATTCCTTGCCTATGGTCTTTTCCTTAAACTCATCCAATACAGCCTTGGGAAGTTTTTCAAGGTGGTTCTCATCTCCAATTACGACAACATGGCAATTACAATGTTCTACAAAATAGTTGATAAAGCCTAACAATTCCTTCATCTCTATCAGGCACCTTTCGATGTCATCGAATATCAGAAACTTTACACCTTTTATACTGTCGTCTTTCACTTGTAGTAACGACAACGAATCCAGTGTTGCGGAAAATGAACCAACCTCTTTAGAGTCTTCATTAAAATCCATACTTGTCTTGAAGACTACCTTACCGGCTAATTTCAAAACTCCTTTTATGAAACGCCCCGTTTTCGAATAGAAGAAAGGATTTAACTCCCTATCTATAGCTGTCTTGATGTCATTCACGCTATCCATTCCATAGGTCGAAATGTAGATGGGCTTTAGCGTAATTTCCCCGTCGGTATCTGCGGTTCCATCAAACCTCTTCTTCCATTCTTTTATAAGATGAGTTTTGCCACATCCCCATTTTCCTTTCAGCATCACGGCATACTGAGGATTAGTATTATCAGCATAGCTGTTTAAAAAATCAAGAATCAAAGTATTCATACCCTTGTTATTAACATAATTCTATTTTAACTCCATTGGAAAACAAAAATGTAGCAATAAGAATATTAAATATGAAAAAGTAAACGACGCTGCAAATCCATTATCACCACATCCACAATGAACAAAGTTAGTGATATTTCTTAATACAATAATATCCAAACAACTATATTTCATGTTTCTTCTTTGAAAAATTCAATAAAGGCTTGCAGGAATCGTCAGTCTTACCATTGATTGCTTAAATATGCGTCTCCTATCATAATAATATCCGCAGAAAATGTGATGGTGGAATACATTTGGCGTTTCCTGTCAACATTGTAAACCTCTTTGTAATATACGATATACGCATATTTGAACTCCACGACACGAAAGATTGAATTATCCTTAGTGTTGTAATAAATCACCTTGCCGCTTATCGCTTTGAAAGGACTGTTTACCATTGCTTCAAGAATAGTAGTTTCTCTGGTAGATTCAACGGTTATGGTAATACGTCCGCCAATAACATTTGTCACTGGCCTTCCTTTATTATCTGTCTTGCGGTTAAATTCAATATGTGATGAAATCACTTCTATATCCTTCCCTTGCAAGCACACGGTTGCCTTTAATTCTGCCATGCTGATCTTATTATTTATTATAAAACCAAGACATTTCGCCTTGGTTAAAGCAGTCAGACCGCTTTCAAGACAAGAAGGAGGATATCATATTTCGCAAATATAGAATTTTCCCTTGAACTTAACAAGCAATCAATTAAATTTATTAACCGACAAAATAGAAGAAACACAGCTTACAGACTGTCCTCCTCACAAAAATATTATCTTACATAGTCTCTTTTTTCATCCTGCTATTCAATTCATCACAGGCAAAGCAAACCGGCTTTTAAACAAAAGAGGTTAAACCGTAATCATTCATTGCATTCTTTTTGTTTTTATGGTAGAATGTTTTATTAGTGAGTGAGGGCTGTTGTGTAATCCTCTTGTTACAGTTCAGGCAAGGGCCTCATACGATGGCATTATTGATGTTTAACCCCTATAAACTTGCGAGTTATGAGAAAAAACGCTAACTTTGCGAATCATAAATGTGCGCTTAGACGCATACTATTAATTAATATGTTGAAATTGAAACAGTTAGTATCTAATCTTTATCACTTTGCCTTTGGGAAAGAAGTGCATACCAACGGTATGAATGCCGATGGTACTATGAGTGTGGCGGCTGGAGATCCTACGTTGAGTGTAACTCCGTTGAAAGGTCTTGAAATGTTACCAGATAGGATTCCGTGTGAAAATTCAATGTTAGACATTTCTAAGTATAAACAATCTGAGAATCCCTTAATATTTACTGTTGAAGGCTCCTCTATGTCACCTGAAGACATCTCTAATGGTGATAAATTACTATGCAGAAAAGTAGATGCCGACGCAGCAAAATTAATCGGGAAAGGAAAATTTGTGGTCATTGCTGTTGATAAGGAATACTATGAATCTAAAAACAAAGAGTTGAAGTTTGATTATAAGTTGCGTCATACCTTATTGAAAGTTCCGGTAGAAAGCTCTATCGAGAAATTGATAGACTCTTTGAAAAAAATAACCAATAGTATCTTTTTGGAAGAAAACCAAAAGAACTTAGAAATCAAGTATAATGAGGCTATTGGGTTTTATAAAGACAAGAAAGAACTTATGTTATCGGTTACTTATCGTAAAGGGAATTTGCGCTATTCTTTCCATCCGGTTGATTTAATACAGTACGTTGCTGAATATGTATTAAAACATAACGGAGAAGAATGGAGAGCTAAAAAACTTGAATAGAAAAATGTCTGGAATAGAATGTATTAATCTACTTGCATTCATACAATTTATAATTGCTTTTGACTTTGGATTATACTATCTTGATAACAAGCATGTACTGACTGAAATTTATCGTAAATATCAGAAAGATTTAAAGTTGTCGGTACGGGCGGTATTGTCTCGTGCTAATGATATTATAACAGAGAGTCTAAAAAGTGAGAATAGTGAATGTATATTAAATAGTGCCTATTTAGATAAGGCATATCGCCGTTTAAAATATCTGACTGATGAAAACCAACTTGATTTGGAAGGTTGTGGTTTCATCGGATTATATGCTGGATTATACGGTTTCTTATGCTTGTTTTGTATCGGGATGTTTGGGTCTCAACATGAAGCACTTGTAAAAACTTATATTTTAGTAACTTCTCAGATAGTTTTAGTTATAGAGCTATTTATATCGGGCTATAACCTTTATCAAGAAGATTGTAGGAAATATAGTAGAAATCTATGGTCAAATATTAGATTTATATTTTTTATTACGTTATTTGTAGTTGGAATTGTTAGCTTTGATTGGACTTATAAGTTTTTCTCTGAATTTGAGTTCCCGTTTGTTGTTATAAGTCTGATTGTATTGCTCTTTCCCCTCATTCTATTCATAGGGCATATAGTAATTTCTCGTATAATAGTAACATTTGTAATAATAAAATGTAGGTATTATTTATACAAAGTAGAGAAATACTTGCAAGTTCAAGATATACCACGAGATTAAGACTTGATGTAATTTTTCAAGTTGAGAGCCGAGCTATCCGTGTAATAGCTCGGCTTATTTTTTTTTAAATGAGGGAAAGGTTATTTAGGTAGATGATATTTGTCCTTTATATGCTCGGCCACGTGTTCGACTTCCGGGAACAACGTTGATTTGTCTATGCCGAGGGCTTCAAGCTGCTTCCTAATCTTCCGCTTCTGCGCTTTATTGATGATGTACACTTTGTAACTGAAGTTGAGTGATGCTGGTTGGCTTTTATTGCCATTGATACCATAAAGGAAAAATGCCCCGGACTGCCGAATTATGCGAGGATTGTCAAACATAGGTTTCACGCAAAAAACTCTTTCAATATCCTTTGAGTCGATCACATTTTGGAAATGAGGTTTCTCGTACTTAATTTCATGCAGAAGATATTGGATTTCTTCTTCGGAGTTGAACTCATTCCTATCCAATTCTCTCAAATCTTCAATACTGAAATCTATTGGGCGTTTAGCGATATTAGAAACGACACTGACAGCATCACTGTCGAAATATTTAATATCCGATGTTTGAACTTCGAATCGGAACAGTTTACCGTCAACGGCATCATTCTCGCACGCAAAATACAGAGCTACCAAAGGATTTGTAGTAATATCCAAGAGGCGTGTCGGCAAGGAGTAATGCTGCATCTTGACCAACTTCTCAAAGGTAGATGTACACCCTTTGAAATCAGCCGGACTTTGAGCGATAATATCTCTGAAAATTCTATTTTCATTCTGGATTAAGAATTTCTCTCGATAGATGGAGGGAATCAATCCAAAACTCTTATCTGACTGTCCTCGATAAAAGATATGGTAATCCATATCGTCCTCTAATTCGTCTTCAAGTTTCTCGAATAGAGTCCGGATGCTACCAATACTTGATGAATCACTCTCCGGTGTATAATTATATGCCTCGTATGAAATCTCCCACGGACGTTTTCCAAGAGTCTTGACTATTTTTTCTGACAACTCACTATATGATGCAAAACTATCATAAGTGTAGCCCAGTTTTTTACTTCTTAAATACAATGAAGTGTTGGAGTCCAAAGGAACATATCTTTCCGGATTAGCGTAGAACAGAACAATACTGAGCTTTCCCTTTCCGACACTTTTAATGTTCAATGCCGTTTGGAAAAGTCGTTCATCTACTTTTCCTTCTTTTACCTGTCCGAACAATTCCCATAATACATTTATATCATTGTTGCCCCTGATTGTCTTCCATGGGAATAGATGCACTTTCATGGGATGTATGGTCGGGATACCTGATACATCTGTTGGTTCTGGACACCTAAAATTTAGCCTACGCCTTAAATCCTGTAAGATTTCGACCCTCCTTTCATCGGAGTGAAACTTGTTGAGATACGATAAGAATGTGAGCGGGTCTATTTCTTGTAGTGTGATCTCTTTACCTTTTTCTGTACCATCGCGAAAACCGGTAATACCTATATCTTTTAGCGTAGATATAAGTTCTGGTTGATTATTCTGTTTTCCAAGTAGCCAGTCGGATAGTTCTTTATAGAATGGTAGCCATGTAAATTTTTTATCCATTGTTTTAACTTTTATAAATCATATTATAACTACACCTTTATCTTTTAAGGATGATAATATTTTTTCAGAAGGCATATATTTTGTTGAAGAAAATGGAATACTCAAATACTTAAGTTGTTCCAATTCTAATAGGAAATCCCATTGATGGATATGATTACAGTATCCAATCTGTAGTTCTTTGAGTTCCTTTAATTCAACTATAGGATATAAATCATTCAATTTGCTTAGATTCATCAATGACAATTTTTGAAGGCTTTTAATACACGATATATCACAAATATTAGATAATCTGCCTCTATTTATATACAAAGATTTTAGTCCAATTATATTATTTATCTTTGAAAAAATATTTGTATTTACAGAATTAAAAGCTACACTTACTATTTCTTTTACAAATATTAATTCATCTAATATTTTATCATTATACTTGCATCGTATAGCCTTGAGAGAAGGGAAGTTCATTGGGCGAAAAAAAAGTTCCTTTTCTGTAGAAATCAATTCTAAATTATTTAATATAAAATTATCAGGAACCTTGAAATTCCCTTGATTTATAACAAGAACCTTTAATTCTTTTAGTTTGTTGATTTTATAAATTTTAGCTAACAGCTGTGACGAAACTGATAAATATTCAATGTCTTGAATATGCCATATAATTTGTGGAATAACATCTGAATTATTGGGGGGAATAAAAAGACTTCGTATATCCAATGGCAAAGAACATTCATTAGATATGAGACTAATCTTCGTTCCCAAAGATTTTACAATATCATTTTCTTTTATAGAATAATCAATACGAAAAACCTTTTGCAAATATTGCTTTAATATATCACGTTCATCATTAACCTTTTCCATAACTTGTCTTTTTTTGCTTTATTTCATCAGTAGAACCTGTTAATCTTGCATTCAATTTAGTAATTTCATTTACCCTTATAGTAAATTTATGCTCTGCTTCAGCGCGTGAACGATTCTGATTATGAGGACTAACATCCATTATTTGCTGTTCAAAATGCCTTAGTACATGGTTTTGTTCTTTCCTGGTTGTAGCTGTTCCCATATCAACCTCATAAAAGCACGGCGGCGAATGTAGGGTTCAGCAATTTGACGCATTTCAATGGCCGTTTGTACCCGAGTCGGCACGCCGCGGTTTTCCAAGGCGTCCTGGAGAGCCAAGGAGTTGATGACCGTTGCGAGCATTCCCATATAGTCAGCAGTCGCGCGGTCCATACCCTTGGAGCTGCCTGAAAGACCTCTCCAGATGTTGCCGCCGCCGTTGACGATGGCGACATCCAATCCGCTTTCACGGACGGCTTGGATCTGACCGGCAATGCTGTCTACCGTTACAGGATCGATACCATAACCTTTTTCTCCTGCTAAGGCTTCTCCACTGAGTTTAAGAATGACGCGTTTGAATTTTCGTTTTGCTGACATCTGCTTACATTCCTCCCATGAGTCATCTATCATTTGGAAGAAGCAAGAAGGCATCCCAACCCAAAGGATGGATGCGGGCTCCTTCTCAGCAAAAGGGGGGCACTTCCCCCTTTATCCACTTCCATTCATTATATGAAAAAAAAAGGGTACATGCAAGACAGAATCCAAATTTGTCACGGATTCTGCCTCCTACACCATTTCAGGCCGCAAAAAAGGAAGCTGCCCAAAAAACGCATGGCGCAATTTTCGGTACAGCCTCCTCCTTTTCCATACTTTATTTCTTATTTAATGAAGCTCTGGACTTCAGAAGCAAAATCTTCCTGCTTCTTTTCAATGCCTTCGCCAAGCTGATAGCGGACAAAGCGAATGGCTTTGGCATTCTTTTCTTTCAGGAGACCGCTGATGGTCTTATCAGGATCCATGACGAATTCCTGATCAACCAAGCAGTTTTCCTTATAGAATTTTTGGATGCGGCCCATGACCATCTTTTCGATGATCTTTTCCGGTTTGCCTTCGTTGCGAGCCTGTTCAGCAAGAACTTCCTTTTCATGGTCCAGAACATCAGCCGGCACAACAGTGCGATCCATGTAGCCAGGGTTAGCAGCTGCAATGTGCATGGCAACATGTTTGGCCAGTTCTTCATCGCCGCCTTCGAGTTCAACGAGGACGCCAATCTTGCCTGCGCCATGGATATAGTGACCCAGGGTATGGCTGCCATATTCATAGACAGAGAAACGGCGGATATCAACTTTTTCACCAATCTTAGCGATGGCTTCCGTCACGATTTCACTGACCTTCTTATCAGAACCAGTGAAAGTGGAATCGAGCAGGGCCTGCA
>OHAN01003055.1_pt1 | contig 10276 bp, 10 predicted proteins | sample 1577121 | NCBI WGS metagenome assembly OHAN01 (sample SAMEA3541554, study PRJEB24748) | human gut metagenome | biome: human gut; feature: human-associated habitat; material: faeces | place: China | collected 2012 | reverse complement strand
TCTTGCAAGTTTGTGTGCAAGAGCAATCGGATAAGGCATATATTCTTCTGTCTCAGGTACCGGCTTGTTATCAATCGGATCACCGAGTACATTAAACATTCTTCCCAATGTGTTCTCACCAACAGGAACAGATATTGGAGCACCTGTAGCTTCTGCATCCATTCCTCTGACAAGACCATCTGTCGGTCCCATGGCAATACATCTTACTGTATCATCACCGAGATGCTGGGCAACTTCGACAACCAGACGCTCACCATTACTTCTTGTAATGTTAATCGCTGAGTTAATCTCTGGCAACATCTCATTCTGGAATTTTATATCCAAAACGGCACCGATAATCTGGGTAATTTTACCTATATTTTTCTCTGCCATTTAATCTAGCCTCCATATTTTTATTCGATAGCATTAGCGCCCGCAATAATTTCAGTAAGCTCCTGCGTAATAGATGCCTGACGGGCTCTGTTGTACTTAAGCGACAGAGTTGAAATCATCTCTTCTGCATTGCTTGTTGCACTATCCATTGCCTGCATTCTGGCACCATTTTCACTTGCAACAGACTCAATAAGTGCACCATAAACCAGGCTGCATACATACTTGGGAATAATCATATCAAGTGCTTCTTCCTCGCTTGGTTCATATGTCATAAGTGCTTCACTTCCGTCTGTTTCATGTGCGGCATCATCTGCCTCTACAGGAAGCAGTCTGATTAACTGAGGTTCATGCACAACTGTATTTTTGAATACTGTATATGCAAGATAAATTTCTCCTACCTCACCATCTGCAAATGCTGAAAGCACATCATCACAAATTTCTTTCGCATCTTTGTAAATAGGGTCATTAATTGCTTCAGAATAATCAGCTTTTATTTCATATCCTTTTCTTTCAAGCAATTCACGTCCTTTTTTACCGACAGCATATACAACGGTATTTTCCTTAGTAAAACCTTCATCAATAATCATTCTGGTTATGTTGGAATTGTAACCGCCGGCAAGACCTCTGTTTGCAGTAACCACAATTACAGCTTTTTTGTCAGATTCTGACTCTTTAAGATACTTATGGTTAATGTGTCCTGACTTTGCCAGAATACTTTGGACTGTCTCATACATCAAATCGAAATATGGTTTTGTATTCTCTGCCCTTCCTTTAGCTTTTTGCAGCTTAACGGTGGAAACGAGTTTCATGGCTTTAGTTATCTGACCGGTACTCTGAATCGAGTCTTTACGTCTTTTTATGTCTCTCATTGAGGCCATAATCCATTACCTCCATCCACTGTTTTATTTAAATGTCTTTTTAAATGCTTCTATAGCACTGATAAGCTCTTTTTCTGTCTCTTCATCAAGTACCTTTGTCTCTTTGATTTTCTCCGGTATCTGAGGATATTTAGTATCAATAAACTCAAATAATCCATCCTGGAAATCTATAACTCTGTCTACATCTATGTCAATAACATATTTCTTTGTAACGGCATAGATGATTATTACCTGATATTCAACCGGCATTGGCTTATACTGTGGCTGTTTAAGCATCTCTCTGATTCTTTCACCCTGTGCAAGAGTTTCCTTTGTATCAGCATCAAGTTCTGAACCAAACTGTGCAAATGATGCAAGCTCTCTGTACTGGGCAAGCTCTGTACGAATAGGAGCCGCAATCTTCTTCATAGCCTTAATCTGTGCAGAACCACCAACTCGTGATACTGACAAACCGGCATTAACAGCTGGTCTGAAACCTGAATTGAACATCTCTGTCTCAAGATAAATCTGTCCATCTGTAATTGAAATTACATTTGTAGGAATGTACGCAGATACATCTCCTGCCTGTGTTTCAATAATAGGAAGTGCTGTAAGAGAACCTCCGCCGTACTCATCTGACATTCTGGCAGCTCTTTCGAGAAGTCTTGAATGAAGATAGAATACATCACCAGGATAAGCCTCACGTCCCGGAGAACGTTCAAGCAATAATGAAATTGCACGATATGCAACCGCATGCTTTGAAAGGTCATCATATACAATTAATACATCTTTACCCTGATACATAAAATACTCTGCAAGTGCTGTACCTGAATATGGTGCAATATACTGAAGCGGAGCCGGGTCTGATGCTGTAGCTGATACAATAATTGTATAGGACATTGCATCATTTTTCTTTAATGTATTAACAAGCTTTGCTATTGTAGATGCTTTCTGTCCGATTGCAACATAAATACAAACAACATCTTTACCTTTCTGGTTAAGAATTGTATCCATCGCAATAGAGGTCTTACCTGTCTGACGGTCACCGATAATTAACTCTCTCTGTCCACGTCCGATTGGGAACATTGAATCAATTGAAAGAATACCTGTTTCCATTGGTACAGTAACTGACTTTCTGTCAACAATACTCGGTGCTGGAAACTCTATCGGTCTGAAACCTACAGATTCGATATCACCCTGTCCGTCAAGTGGTGCACCGAGTGCATCAATAATTCTTCCCTCGAAGGCTTCGCCTACAGGAATACCTGCCATCTTACCTGTACGTATAACTCTTGTTCCCTCTTTGATGTCTGTATCACGTCCAAAAAGGATAACACCGATTTCATCTCTTCTTACATCCTGTACCATTCCTTTTACGCCGCAGTCAAATATAACAATTTCGCCGTAAAATGCATGATCAATACCATCAACATTGGCAATACCATCACCAACCCAGTTTACAACACCAATTTCCTTGTCTTTTGCTTCAAGTTCAAAATCATCAATAGAACTTTTAAGTATAGAAACGATGCTTTCTTCACTAAATGTAGTATTTCTTGAAGAATTAACAGCCTTTGCTATTCTGTTCTCAAGCTGCTCAATTCTTCCTTTTTCACTCCAGTCGAACTCTCTTGTTCCGACACGCAGTACGAAACCACTCTTAATAGACTTATCTTCTTTTAATGTAAGTTCCATATCAGGATTGTGGAATTCTTTTGCAAGAAATGCCTTAATACCTTCTAACTGCTCATCTGTTGGAGCTGTAACATAGATTAACTGTGCCTGATTTTCTTTTGCTTCAGGCTTTCTTCCAAGTTCATCATAAGCTGTGCATATTTCATCAAACAGCCCGAAATCCATGTTATCACATAATATCTTTAAAAAATCTCTGATTTCCTTAGGAAATACTCTGTCAATAATCAGGTGTTTTTTCTCAATAGATACTGTTGGATCTTCAAATTCCGAACGTACCTGCGGCACAGCCTCGAGAACATCTTTTACCTGCTGCAGTAATTCCTTAGGAGTTTCTGTTTTGCGTAAACTTGTCGCATAATCAATCGCTGCCTGTGTCACTGTTTATCACCTGCTTTATCTAAAAATTCATTATAAAGAGAACTGTCAACGTCAGCTCCACTGTTCTTTCCAACAACCTTTACCGCTGCATCAACTACCATATCGGCAATCTCTTTCTCAGCTTTCTTTAATATCTGAGTCTTCTGATTCTCAGCCTCAACAGCCGCATCTTCTTTAATCTGCTTAGCCTTGCTCTCTGCATCACCAACAATTCTCTGGTATTCAGCATCAGCTTTTTTCATTGTCTCCTGCATAGCCTTGCTCTTTTCTTCTTCAACGCTTGCAATTGACTTTGCATACTGAGCCTTTAATCCATCAGCTTCTGCCTGTTTTGCAGCAGCTTCATCAAACTGCTTGTCAGCTTCTGCCTGTCTTGCAGCTATAATCTTCTGAACCGGCTTGAACAAAAATATCTTCATCAAAACGAAAAGCAGTAAAAGATTGATTACGGTAAATAATAAATTCCAATCTAAACGGAGCATTTTACCAACCTGCCTTTCAAATTACTGTAACATAATAATAATCATCAATGCGATAACGAAACCATAAATAGCAGTTGCCTCTGCAAGAGCACAACCAAGAATCAATGTCTTACTAATCTTACCTTCTGCCTCCGGCTGTCTTGCAACTGCCTCTGATGCCTTACCTGTTGCAATACCGATACCGATACCAGCACCGAGACCGCCTAAAACTGCAATACCTGCACCAATTGCTATTAATGTATTCATAATAATTTCCTCCATTCATTCAAATGCATCATTTATCTGTAACCGATGCAAAAATTTGTTTTGTTTAAAATCATTAATTAAATTGTTTTGCTTTATTCAATTGCTTCTTTAATATAAAGCGAAGTCAGGAATACGAAAACATATGCCTGAAGCAAACCGTCAAATATATCAAAGTAGAGGCAGAATGCTGCCGGAACCACGATAGGAACAACGATTTTTAAAAGTTCCATAATAACGTAAGAACCTAATACGTTACCAAAAAGTCGCATACAAAGCGATAATGGTCTTGTAAAGACCTCAAGAATATTAATTGGTGTTACGATTGCTATCGGTTCTGTAAACTTATGTAACCACTTCTTAACACCTCTCTGATATATTCCTGCACCTTCAACTAAGACGATACTCATAATTGCCAATGCTGCTGTTACATTCAAGTCCTTAGTTGGGGATTTGAAACCGAAAAGACCAATAATATTGGCTAATCCGATATAAACAAGCACAGTTGTAAGATACGGTACATATCTCTTGCCCTCAGGACCTGTCATGTCCTCAACCATACCTGTCAGCTTGGTAACAATTGTCTCAGCCACTGCCTGTCTTTTGCTGATGTGGTCAATACGAAGATTTCTCGTAAGTATGAATGCTACAAGCACCATAACTGCCATGATAATCCACGTTACAACAACAGATTCAGATACACCAATACCTCCAAATATCGGAATAGTGAATACTGTTTCACAATTCAGCTCTTCCATCAGAGACTCTGTCAAATTGCCCATTTGTTTTATCACCTCCAGATTGTAATATATTAACTCCAATCGTGGTTATTTTATCACTCCGAAAATGTTTTACAAGTCCTTTTTTTGCGATATTGATAAATTTTTCACATTAGAAATTAGATTTGTGCATTTCATACAATTTTAATAATTATTAAAATGTATTTTTGTGCCATTTTTGTTAAAAAAAGACTTGCAAAAATCGAATTTTTGTCAACAAAAAATGATTTGCAAGTCTTTCATTATATTATATAGTATGGAGTGCTGTATGAACGATTTGTTTATCCAAGGGCTGACCATCGACTGGAACAGAGTTCGCCCATACAATTATGTTCGTCAGATTCCTGCCATCAGTGGAATCGACACTTTTACATTCCATAAGCCCATTACGTTCTTTGTTGGCGAAAATGGAAGTGGAAAATCTACGCTTCTGGAAGCAATCGCTGTTGCTTACGGCTTCAACGCAGAGGGTGGAACGAAGAACTATTCATTTTCCACATACAACTCCCATTCGGAACTATGTGAGGCTATGACGATTTCCAAGGGGTATCGCAGACCAAAGTTCGGGTATTTTCTCCGAGCAGAGAGTTTCTATAATGTAGCCACCAAGGAAATCGACTATTCCGATGACGATCATCCCTCCAAAGGCTATCACCAAAAATCACACGGTGAAAGTTTCCTCGCCATTGCGCAGGACTACATGGGTGCAGATGGAGTCTATATTTTTGACGAGCCGGAAGCCGCTTTATCCCCGCAGCGGCAGCTCACGTTACTGATCAACATTTATCGGTGTGCCCAAGAAGGGGCGCAATTCATTATCGTATCACATTCACCCATTCTCCTCGGAATGCCTGATGCTGAGATTTTTAGCTTCGACAATGGCACGATTCATCCTTGTCAGTATGAAGATACGGACAGCTACGTTATCACCAAAACATTTGTAAATAATCGGCAGCATTTTTTGAACCAGCTTCTGAACGAAGAAATGTAATGCCGGGAAAGGACATTCCATATGAATGATTCTACGTTGAAAGAGCTTTGGCAGCAGGTCGCTGAAAAGAAAAGCTGCGAAGCAAAACAGAAAGAACTGACCGCCCAGAGAGATACGCTTGCTGACCGCCTGAAAAAGCTGGAAAAATCCAAGCTGGCAGAGCAGGCTGATGTGGACCGTCTGGAGGGACACAGCCTTGCCGCATTTTTCTATCAGGTCATCGGAAAGATGGATGAAAAGCTGGACAAAGAACGGCAGGAAGCCTATGCAGCCCGTGTCAAGTACGATGCGGCTCTCCATGACCTTTCTTCCGTTGATGCCGACTTGGAGCAGATTCAAAATAGACTGGCACGGCTGTCCGATTGCGAAAGGCAGTATCAAGCTGCTCTTTCCGAAAAAATCAAAAGCATCAAAGCATCTGCCCACCCTGCCGCACAGCAGGTTGCGGAAAGTGAAAGCCGTATTGCCGCACTGAAAGTCCAAAAGCGGGAGCTGCTGGAAGCCATCAACGCCGGAAAGACTGCCTTGCACACGGTCAATGAAGTTCTGGAAACCCTCGACAATGCCGAGGGCTGGAGCACATGGGACGTAATGGGCGGCGGTTTGATGGCCGATCTTGCCAAGTATGAGGAACTGGACGATGCACAGGAACAAATCGAACAGCTTCAAGTGGAACTGCGGCGGTTCAAAACTGAGCTTGCTGATGTTGAGATCACCGCAGACCTTCAGGTTACGGTGGACAGCTTTTTGAAATTTGCGGATTTCTTCTTTGACGGCCTCTTTGCAGACTGGGCAGTTCTGGATCACATCAATCAGGCACAGAGCAGAGTGGAGAATACCAAAGGTCAAATCAAGCGAGTCCTTGCACTTCTGAAAAAGATGCGCGAAGATGTTGATACCCAAATCGCTGATGAAAAAGAGAAGCAGGAGCAGCTTGCGGTGGAAACCGAACTGTAGGTTTGGAGTGTCTGTGTATGAAACGAAAATTCCCAAAGATTTTGGATGTCGCTATTCATTCCATAAATCTTATTCTTATCAATTATGCGCTATCGAATATGATGGCTTTTTTTCGGAGCAGCCTCCTTTACATTTTGTTTTTCACCTCTGAAATGTGGGTCTTTGTCCAATACCGAAAAAATATTGAAGAATTGAGCGACAGTAAAGCTCTTGCAAATCTTCTGCTGATAATCTGTGTTGCTATCGAAATCGGGCTTTTGTATTTCTTTGGGATTGTTTCTGGCGAACTGATTCCATTTAAGATCAAGTGGTGAAATCAAATCTTTTAGTGTACTATTGATTAGGAGACGCTGATATGAAATGTCCTATTTGTGGAGAAGAAATGCTTGCGGGAGGATTGATTTCCGCTGGTATCTCAGTTGGGTGGGTTCCAAAAGACGAGTTTGATAAAAAAGGACTTAGAAGAATTTCCTATCAGGAATGGCACAGTATTGGCAATTCCAGCATTTTATTAGGACAGACAAAGATACCAAACGCTTTTCTATGCAAAAAATACAATAAAGTCATTGGCGTGTTTGATGTTCGCAAAACATTTTCTCATTATGAAGCTGTAACTTTATAGATTAAGGAGATGAATTCTCATGAGTTATGGATGGGCAACTGTTTTCACTTTAGCGGCATGGTTTGCAGGGCTTGTGATTGATGTAAATGTGCGGGTCGGCGACCTCGGTTTACGAACCGTGCTTCCCGTCATCGTGATGGGGTGCTGCGTTATGAAGTACATAAAGGACAATAGCAAATAATCTTATCTCAATACACTTTCCAGCGGGCGACCACAAAACGGTTGCCCGCTCTTTTTATGCTCAAAAAAAGAAGGGAGGAACGCTATGCCAAGCAAAACCGAAGAATATCTCGCCCTTGCCCAGCGCACGGCGAACGGCTTGACCCGGTACTGGGAAAGCTGGACGGACTACCTGACCACCGCATCCCGGTTGTACAAGTACCCCTTTGCAGACCAGTTGATGATCTACGCTCAGCGGCCCGATGCCACCGCCTGCGCCGAATTTGACATTTGGCGCAACCGGATGAACCGCTATGTCAGGCGTGGCTCTAAGGGCATCGCCTTGCTGGATGAATCCAGCGGATTCCCGCGCCTGCACTACGTTTTCGATGTGTCGGACACCGGGGTGCGCCGCAATTCCCGTGACCCGGAGGTGTGGCAGCTCGGTCCCGATTTGGTGCAGCCGGTTTCAGAAATGCTCGCCGCCACCTACGGCATCAGCGGAGAGCGTGTCAGCCAGCAGCTTGCGGATGTTGCCGGGAAACTGGTGGCAGATTACTGGGACAACAACAGTGGTGACATTCTCGCCATCGTTGACGGTTCGCTTCTGATGGATTATGATGAAGCCGGGGTGGAGATGCAGTTCAAGTCCGCTGCCGCCATCAGCGTCACCTACACGCTGCTGGAACGCTGCGGCTTTGAGCCGACAGGGTGGTTCGACAAGGACGATTTTCAGGCAATCTACAATTTCTCTACCCCGGATAGTGTCTACGCCCTCGGCGCAGCCGTCAGCGACATGAGCCGAGAGGTGCTGCGGAACATCGAGCGCACCGTAAAAACCACCATTCGCCGCCGCAATATAGAAAGGAGCCAATATGAATACGAACAGCAGGAACGTGACCTACTCGACCATCGGGGACTACCAGCTCCCGAACCTGACCCTGCCCCGGCAGGAGAAAGCACTGGGCAAATACGGCAGACTGCGCCGGACGTACCTGAAAGAGCAGCGCCCGGTGCTATACAACACGATGCTCCTGAACGGGAGTCTGTACTCGCACCTGATGGAGGTGGAGCAGACGGCAGAGAGCCAGATGCAGCAGACCATGGAGCAGCTGCTGAAACAGAACCCGGCCCCGGACAAGGAGCAGAATCAGATGGTGTGGGTGCAGCACATGAACAGCCTGAAAGCGCAGGCCGAGGAACTGGTGATGACGGAGCTGATCTACAGCTAAGTTTTCTGGATGCCAACATCCCTACGGAAGCCCAGCAAATTGAAACCATCGACCAAGCGGAGAGCGAAAAAATGCCCTCCGCTTTTGTTTTATCGCAGGCTGATATTGAAAAAGCACTGCGGAGAGGTTCTAACTTTGAAAACAGCAAGCTTCGGATTTGGGAGATTTATCAGACACAGCCTGACCGAAAACTCCGGGCAAAAGCGCTTGCCAAAGAATATGCACCGCACGGTCCCGGTGGATGTTCGCACACCTATCTGGACGGAAGCAGTGGTTGGCTCGACCACGACAGCAAGGGGCTGACATTTGAACATTATCCGGACCATCAGAAGATATTTCTTCGCTGGAATCAGGTGGAAAAATATATTGATCTGATGATGCAGGCTGACCGTTACCTGACGGACAAAGAAAAGGAGCATTACACGCCCCCTGTGCCCGTCAGCGCAAAACCGGATGCCGACCTGACCCATGCCAAAAACCTGATTCGGGAGTTTTGTCAGGAAGAATACGATTCCGAGCCAGATTTCTCCAATCTGTCCAAGATCGGCATTGCTTACACCCACGCCACCGACGAAGATATTCCTATTCAGGTCAACGTAGATCTGGTGGGATACCGTGTGGAGCGGTATCTGGGCGAGGTGCTGATCGACGAGCGGCAGTACGAAAGTCTGGAAGATCTGACCGAAACCGAGTTGGAGGCTCTGGATTTCTCCGAACTGGTCAGCGTCACGGATGAGGAATTGGAGCACTACCACAGCAAAGCAGACGAACGCCCGGCACTGCTACCGTTGAATGCCGTCACCGAGTACAACTCCCTGAAGGAGCAGCACCCGGATGCGCTGGTGGGCTTTGAGCAGAACGGACAGTTTGAGTTTTACGGTGAGGATGCCCGGAAGGTCTGCGAACTTGTAGGTGGAAAGCTGCTGGAAAAGGAAACGGAATTGGGCACAGTCCCGGTCACCGGTTTTCCCCGCGACCAGTGGGCATACCGTGCCAAGCAGCTGTGGCAGTGCGGCGAGAACGTCTATCTTGCTGGGCTGAACGAGGACGGCACCCACCACCAAACCAAGTATCTTCGCCGAGAGGACTATCTGCCGCTGGGCACTACCATCCACATGGAGGGGCGCGCTTTCCGGGTGGATACAGTAAACTTTGATAAGGGCAGCGTATCCTTGCAGGACGTGGCATTGGCAGAAATGCGGATGCCAGTTTTCCGGGAGGAACCGCTGGCGTTTGTCCGGGAGTTGTACGAGGAGCAGGATATGATGGAATCCCCCCTGCCCGATTACAAGGTCGGTGACAATGTTGTGGTCGAACTCCCCACTCGAACTATTGAGGGGAAAGTTGGCTATGTGGGTGAAACGGATGTGCGCATCGACACCAGTGCGCACGGGCAGTCATGGGATAACGAAGTTGTCAATAAGCAACAATTCGAGGAGGGCTTGCGGCAGAACGAACAGGTTACTACGCAGCCAGATGATACTGTAAAAACGGTTGCCATATACCCTG
>OHAN01003038.1_pt1 | contig 10312 bp, 3 predicted proteins | sample 1577121 | NCBI WGS metagenome assembly OHAN01 (sample SAMEA3541554, study PRJEB24748) | human gut metagenome | biome: human gut; feature: human-associated habitat; material: faeces | place: China | collected 2012 | reverse complement strand
TATAACCATAAGGCATTTGAGGAATACTGCGCAAAAGAGCTTGCGGAATGTACAACAAATGCCTTATTTGTCATGCTTGATATTGATGATTTTAAAATGATCAATGATACGCAGGGACATGCGGTAGGGGATATGGTCTTAAGCCAGACCGGAAGTATTTTAAGTGAAGTGACCGGTGACCGGGGAATTGTCGGCAGGCTTGGGGGAGATGAATTCGCGGTGTTTGCTTCCGGCTTTCAGAATTCTGTTGAAATGGAAGAATTTTGTGTCTCCCTGCGTGAAAATTTGAAAAAGATTATCTTTGATATGGAATATTCCGTATCTATCGGTGCTGCGAAACTGGATGGACGAAGAATCAGTTTTCCGGATTTTTATTATGAGGCAGACCGGGCAGTTTACGCGGCGAAAAGAGGCGGAAAAAACCGGATTGTTTTTTATGATCAGATCAAAGAAAATCAGGAGCCGGAAACGGCAGATCCGGTGGAACCGATTCTCGCACAAGGCAATGAAAAATCCATGTTAAGACAGCTCCGTACCTGTATGGAAGCGCTTGGAAGAGAGGGAATCGGAGATGCCCTTATGCAGACATTTGAAGCGCTGCGCCAGTATTTTGACGCGGACTGTGTTGTGCTTGCCTATGCAAAAGAGGGCGGTATCCGCTATGTGGAAGAGTGTCACAGGGATACGGCACAGATGATGGCAAGACTTGTGACCGAAGAAATTGAGTCAGGAGATGCAGAAGGAGTTATTCAGGAAATAGGACAACTCGGGGATGTGGTGATTCCAGATATCAAGTCGCTGAGAGAAAGTCATCCGGTAATCTATCCGTGGCCACTATATCGCCATCTTCTCCAAGCAACATCTTCTTGGCATAACCGTTAGTACGGCAGATATTGCCCTTCTTGTCATAACCGGTGTAAGAGGTGTCGCTGAAGTTCGATGGGTCATCGGTAGTAAATAGAATAGACAATCCTGAATCGCCTGTGGTGACCTGTATATTGGCCCCGTCAGTGTATTTCCAGATGTGACCGAACGGATTCTCTATGCCACGATACCTGTTAGCCATCAACGTGGCGTGAGTACCGCCGGAAGCGTTCTTCACGACATACGCCTTCTCTCCCGAGCCGTTCCCGAACTCGTTGGTATAGCCGCATGGGATAAGGGGATTGGCGTTATTGAAGTTAGTCCAATCCGTCATTTGCGTCGGTCCCGGACCTAAGCCACCTTGGGCGAAACCGTTAGCGTCCTTCTGGGCGTTGAAAGGCTTCTGGCTGTCCAGCGTGGCGTACTCGACGGCGAATAGCCAGAACAGTGTCTTGTGGGCGTTATAGGTATACATTTCCCATCCGCTGCCTCTTTTCCTTGCGGCTTGCCGGAATTGGTCTCGGGTAAGGTTGGTGACGGGACAACCCAATAAGGAACGGTAGGTGTTGTCCCATTCGGAGGTGTTGTCGCCGCCTCTTGTATCAGTAGAGTTTGTTTTATCCGACATCAATAACCCTAAAGATCTAAGCATTTGCGCCTCACTTGAGCCTATATAGAATTTGCTTATATGCTTGTATCCGGGCAATGGAATCGAAGATAACATCATTCTAAATTTAGTTCCAATTATATATAATTTATACCAATGATCGGGAATCTCTACCATTGACGCATAATCTTTAGACGCAAATGTCATCTTCCATGCCGTTGGTTCATGATAATAATATACTCCTCCATTATTATCTAACACGACTCCTCTCATCCCGCTCTGCACCGGCAAATCCCTATGCAATTGCATATTACCTACTCTAACTCCATCAGGACTAGATGATGCAGTATCCCATTCAACACCGTATGCATATCTTTCTTCTAGATCTGGTATATCTTCCCAAGCTGGAGACCACTCGGTCGAAATGTCACCATATTCAAGTTTAATCTTATGGATGGTGGAAGTTGATGTGCCAGTTTTAGGAGAACTAAATACAACCATATGTGTATTATCAGCTACTGCATCTCCGATATTAGTAATCCATTTAAAAGTCTTACTGGCCTTCCCATTCACAAAGTCAGCCTTACTGAACTGAGCCATAGAACCTACTGCACCAGTAGAGTTATATATAGTGAACATTTCCTTATCATCACCCAATTCTCCAAAAATAGTCAATGTTACTTGTGTTCCTTTAGATATCGGTTCAGTTAGCCAATAATCAGCGATATTGTAATTCGAGTTACTCACCTCCTTCCCTGATCCCAGCAACAGGTTCCTGCCGTACACGGGCAGCTTGCGGTACTTGCCATCATCCATTAAAGATTTAGTACCATCACCTGTAGTATGTATTGTTAACTGCTTAGTATTACTCCCAGAAGGACCACTTGTTAGATTTGTAAATACATCAATTCCATCATTTACTGGTATTAAATAATTCATACCAGAAGTTATAGCAACAGTTAAATTTTGATATATAGAGATTTGTATAGAAGAGTTCTGTAATATTCCCGCATCCTGTTTTATATAAAGCCAAATAGAATTATCATCATTAACATTATACCCACCAAAAATACTTGATATGTATACTCCATTATCTCTGACTGGAAATATATTAACAGCATTGCTTGGAAGTTTCTCTAATAATTTATTATAATTTTCCTGAGATATAGATAGGTTACCACTTGATGATATCTCCATAACAATGTCAAACACTGTGTAATCTGGTTTGACTACCACATCCTTCCACGTGCCATCTCCACAAAGAAACCTACCCTCATCTCCCTTCGCCGGAGCCGGCACCAATCCCGCAGCGCCAGCCCCGGACGCCGTGGCGCCAACCATATCCTTGACCTTATCAAGTCTACTGTCTATTTGACCTCCATTGTACTTACCAATAAAATCTTCCATATCGTTTTAATATACAAGGAAGAGGCGGCAAATACCCCCCCCCTCCATATGTTAATAAATTAATAAACTTTCTCATCATTGCTGAACCAATGAACTATCATCTTGAACCGGCTCTCGATGTCGTTCACGAATCTAGCCAAGAACCAATCGCCACGGAGACGATCGCGCCACCTCCGGTGATAATCGACAGCCCTGGGGTCGATCTCACGGCCAATATCGTTCACGTCCTTAACCCATACCGGTAGGTTATTAGTATCGTCCTTAACCTCGTTGAAGTAGTCGTTGATGTTGATCTTCTGATCCACTTCCGTCACCAGTATCTCACGGCTATCGTCATTGGTTACAGGATACCTTAACCGCTGGCTCATATCGTTCTTGTCGGCGATAACCATCCTAAGCTCTCCACTGTTGTTGGTATCATTATAAAACCATGCCTTATTAAATCCAGTTGTTCTTCTAACCTGATAATTAACCTCGTCCTGATACCTTCTGGCATCCATCCGATATTGGTAGTTCGTGAGGATCTTATTCACATACTGCTCACGGACAGGTACCTCTATGACGAACGGATATAACTTACCGTAGAATACTTGATAAGATTGGTTGGTTAGACCATGCGACCATAATCCTATCTCACGATCGTCGTTAGAGTAATTCTTACCAGACTGGAAATAATGCTGGTGCTCGATATAATAGTCAGGGGTGTAGGACAAATATGATTTCCACTCACCCTTCAGGCAGTTATATCCAACGGTGAACGAGACGTCCGTGAAATGGCTGGCGTCCTGTAGCTCCACCGCCTGCCCGTTCCTGTAGAACCGGCCGCCACGGAATTGGTACTCGCTTGGATTCCCTACCGGTATATAATCCTTCTTGGTTATCAATACCCTCTTGAAACGATTATCCCAGCCCATAGACAGCCCTATACCAAAGAACTTGTTATCGATATCATAATAAGACAACTCAGCGTCCGTATCAGCGTTATATATCCGGCTACGGATGATCTTCATCTGAAGATGTTCCTTAAACCAGTTCCTAAGCCCCGGTGTGACCTCCGTAAGATTCCTACCATTAGAATCTACCTTAAACACCTGACCACGCCTTAAATCGACCCAAAAATGCCCAAACTCGCAACTGATCATATCCCGACTCTGGGTCCCGGAATATCCTAACGTCGTATTATTATACTCGATACCACGAGAGGCGAAAAGACCACCTGTCCCTAGCTCGCTATTCTCCGGGGATATTCTCTCCGCCAATACGTCTATGGCGTTATATAACCCTACCTGATTCTCGAAGCGAGCCAGTATCTGATCCGACTCTATCCCTTTCATGCTTATAAGTTTCCCGAAAGAGGTCTTGAACTCATGGTAATCCATAGGCTTGTACGACAGCCAAGGATCGGTCATGCCGTTCTCCGACACGTCGGCGGTGCTCCATATGACGCCGTTGGGTCTTTGGTAAGCGCAGTCCCAAAAATTGCTATCATACGTCTCTGGTAATGACCTGCCACCTAACGTAAATCGATTCTTATACACAGGACTCATCTTAAACACATTACTCCTTGATATAGGGACATTACGCTCCTGAGTCCATGATATATAATCCCCCACCTCCGGATAGAACCCCTCGTAAGGCTCAGGGCCGGCTATACGGAAATTGCAATTGATCTCAGACTCCACAAGAAACTGAGGTATGCCATAGAAATATAGGAAGAAACGACCGCTAAGATACATATCTCCGGTCTTGCAAACCATCTCATAAGCGCTCTTCCGGCTAGGGAAAGAGTATAGCGATCCGGTATCCGTATCGGTCTTATTAAGATAATCCTCCCCGGTATCGTAATTAACGAAATAACGGGGATACCCGATGTTCCGATAATCATAATAAGGGAATGGTATCATGTCCCCCTGACCGAACTGAGTCAAATAAAACATAGGCATCTTCCTCTTAAGCGAGAATCTTGATATAAATACATCACCTCCAAAAACAGGTTTACGCTTATCCTTATCCATCAACCCGCAACCGCCTAACGATACCCACCTGATATCCTCTATCTGCCCGTATTGAGCCGGAGAATATTTCTTTATCCTCATATAGGGGCAGGATACGAAAGATTCACGTGTCATAAAATGAGGCGTCATACCAGCCACCTCATCGTTACGAATATTACACTCATCCTGAATACGGCTGGTATCGTAACTTGAAACCAACTCCGGATATTCAAGCATATACTTATCCATACCAAATGACATGAACAATGAATGCTCACGATCGAGGTTGTTTATGATAATAGGCTTACCGCCTACGGTCTCCCCTTGCGAAGAGATATCTGTTACCGGATATAACCCGCTCTTGATATATTTAGCCGTTGACAATCCACGTAACTCTGACTCCCCTATTTTTTGGTAAAATAAATTATAATGAGCGACAGAAGTATAGTAATAAGCATAGTTCCGTCTAGGTCCCCTATCTATCAATGCCGTTAACCACTGATACCTATACTTGCCTATATCCACCACGGACTGGGCTGTGGCCTTGGCGATACCCGTAGCCAGACGGATAGCCGTCAGCGCTATGCCGACAGGGTTGGCTAAAAAGAACACGCCTCCACCGACATATTGCTGTGAAGCCGACTGATATGTATACTCAGCTATAGCGGATATTAAATTAGCCATGGCCTCCACCGTAGCCAATGATGTTGCCATACTGTAAGCCTTACTCCCTAATATCGTCCATTTAGGGTGATCCTCCACCTCCCTGAATATACCTGAGGATTTACCTAATTGATAACCATCAACAAGGCACTCGGTGGGAGCGTCAGGCTTGTTAAAGGCAATATCAGGACTTAAGAATGAATACCAGATATTACCCTTCCTGTTAAACGGATGCGTTATAAATTTCTCACGATTAATATCCTTATAGATATACATATCATCAGACAAATCGTTGTAAGGGTAATTAGGATAAAGGTTAGCCGATCCGTCGGGATCATCGTACTTAAACATATCATAAGCCAGACCGGTTCCGATAACGCTCTTATCCAACGTCCTATCGCCCCTATACAACTCATATCCTATTATAGAATCTCTTCTGGCCTTATCTATAAGACCGTTCTCTACCGCTATATCCAAAAACTCATTAACGATATCGTCATCAAGCATCACCCCCATAGGATAAATATAGGAGTCAACTCCATATTGACCGGTCAGTTGAGACGGATTACCCATAAAAGGAGCGACAGAGTTATCCGGGAACTTGTAATGACGTATAGGTCTCTGACAAAACGTGGTTGACGTATTGGGGTACTCAGCGTTACCCCCATTACCGGTGAAATAAGACTTACCCCCAACTGATTTAGGAGACCCATAGTATTTCGTCAAAGAATCTATTATGTCCTTCCTCTTTGATCCTCCCAATGATATCCCGATCTTACTTGAATCATACAACTCAAAATTAGCCGGGTACTTATTGGTAGACTCCCAATATCCGAAATCACCATACTGATATGGTCTGGGAGCGCAGTCAGCGGGTTTATCCCCACATGAGACACACTTCGCCTCATAGGTAACAAATCTCCTTAATTTCAATTCTTTCGTGAAGAAGAACACGTATTTCACCTCCAGTGGCCGAATGCCAAAACAGAACGGGGCGGGGAAGATGGCGGTGCCGGCCGTATAGAATCCGGCAAGCTCCTTCATGTCCTTCCTCATGGCGAAACCGGTGAAGAACACGCATACCGCAGGCTCGATGCAAACATATATCTTATGGAAAGTAGTCTTGTCATCATTCCAGAACAAGTACTTTGGCATCATAAATATCTTATGATCCACGTAATTCACTATAACACCTTTCTTGGCATCATTAGCCAAAGGATTAGGAGCCACGGTACCTTCCTTGTCCGAGAAAAACGTTATACGAACCTTGTTGTATGATGATGAGTCGCCGATCGGATAATTATAGTTACCCATCATCTCTATATACATAATACCGTTATCAGGATCGGATAAACCACTTATGTATTTCTCGTAATCCAACTCCACCCATCTGGCGTATGAGGATACATGTGGATAGAACTTGAAATAAGTCAAGTTGCTTCTACCGAACCAATTGGTCTTGGCGTCAATGTCATTCTGCACAGACACACGACCTTCCCAGTCAGTAGTTATACCGGTATTGAACTTAGAATTATCACCATCGCCAAAAAGACACATGGCGTTCTCGATACCAAACTGACTCTCGTATTGGGGAAAATAAGCCTCCATCGTATCCATCAACTTATCAAGCATCGTCTCTGTATGATGCTTACCTTCCCATCCGTCATATTGAAACAAATACGTGCACTTACCCAATGACCTACCTCCTTGGAATGTAGGAAGTTGAACATCATTAATAGTAGGATTCACATGAGGATCACCTACCGAGCACCCATTAGTACATATACCCTCATCATATAACTGCCGGACATTAGACATATCCTGACACAAGACCAAAGCGGAGGAGTCTATATCAGACGGGAATTTATCCTCATCCTGACCATCCAACCATTCCTGAACCAGATCTATGATATTCTTACCTCCACTGGAGTAATTATCGAAATCACACAATACAGAGAATTTCCTTTGTGACTCGGCGTTACTTTGTATTAATATCGTAGGTTCGGTCTCCACGTAATCACTAGCCAGCTTATACGTAAAATCAATCCTAGAATCCACCAAAGAGTTTTTATCCAATATAGTCCTGGTCTCTATCCTCTCGATATCATCACATCCACTAGGGAAATCGGGAGCCTTTATACCGTCTTGATCCTCCGGCAATGATATAGCAGCGCATAACTCGTCAGTAATACCTACATTAGATTCTATGATATCACACAGGTTCTCTATATTATCAGCGATATAATCAATAGCATCATCTACCGTAACATCTTCCCCCATCGTATTGATAACGAATTGGGTCTCTCCTACCGTGGCATATTCCTGCTCTACATATCTGAGTTGCTTGACATCTAGCTGATTCTTGCATTCTCCTCCAAAATCATCAAATCCCCAAGACGGGTCGTTTATGATCTTTGCCGTATTCTTAAACTGCCAAAGATGACGGCGGCTGTTCCCGGCGCACTGCGGGTTGTTCTCCAGCACCGACGCAGCCGACAGGTCGTCAGAGTTACCGTCCTCATCAACGATAACCCCCATCTCCTCCCTTGTGGCCGGACGAGGGATAAGCGGGAATCTAGCCGTCCTGTATCCTGTATTGGTAAAGAATCTTATACCCAACGGATATACCTCGTCACGCATGAAAGAGGCGTATTTAGAGCAAGCCACACCGTCTTTATACAAATTCTCCGTGGCTATAGATGTCTGCCATTTAACGAAATGACCCAAGAAGTTAACGACCGGTTGAAGATTCCATTCGTTCTCCACGGTCAAGCCGTATTGAAGAAGACGATTCCCGACAGACGTCATGCCTCTGGCTGTCTTATATACCGGTATTTCCTTGGATAACTTCTCCATGGTCGTACGCTCGCTATACTGATCCGTAAGGTAATAGATGGTCCTTTCCGTTATCGGATGTATACCTTCTATGAAATACTCAAGAACCGGGCTTTGCTCACCATTAAACCCAACCGTGTTCTGTATAACACCTATCTTATAATGAGATACCTGCTTGTCTATATTGGATACAGTAAGGCGGATACCCATATTGGTTGACTTACCCCATAAACCATCACGGATAACCACATCTTGGCGATCGAATAACATGATTGGGTTGGTCAATGAGCAATATCCGGTCTTCTCTATCCCGAACTCATCGCACAACGCCACGCAGAACTGGTAGGTCCCGGCACGCAGGCTCCCCCCGAACTCCACGACCTCAGGCTCCACGCACGGGGCCGTCAGCAACGGGAACACCAGCAGCTTCTCGCAAGCCAGCCTACATCTCTCTATTGGCTTGTCATCCCCACATGTCTTATACCCATGGTAATGATACCAAAAGTCACCATCATCATCCGGGTTAAGGGCCTTATCGACCATAACATATCGCTGGGGATTATATCCATCGGTCCAGTATATCACCTTCCCGCATTTCTCGTCCTTGATCTCTATGTCGAATATCGGGTGATGGATGGAGAAGTTAAGACAAGGATCATCAACCCCGTCCTCTATCAAGACCTCCATCAAATCACATATCTCATCAAAACGACCATCCGACTCCTCAAGCCTCTCGCCAAGGATACGATGGATGTCCTTCCCCGATCCAGCTAGCTGATCCTCCACGGTCTTGATGTAATCCAATGACCGCATGAACGTGATCTTAGACGTATTATCATCCGGATTAGATAGAAAGAAATAAGTATTATCACCAGCTATGTCATTCTTATACCCAATAACCTTATAGCCATCAAATCGCTTGCATAAAAGGGTACTAGGCTCGTTCTGGATCTTAAGCTGGCTTCCATCGTCACCCTCTATGGTAGCGTTCAAGGCAAAGCTGTACTCAGACGGGGATAGATCCTGTGGATGCTTATCCCTGTTCATCCCGGAGTCGGGAACCGCTATGTTAGAATTGTTCTGCACGATGTTATGTTTTTCGCAAAGATAACAAATCCGACGGATAATCACTTACACGCCGGATCTAAGTAAAAACCATACGTATTATGCGAAAATATTCAAATCACGCGAATATAAAAAATCCCCCTAACTTTCACAAGTCAGGAGGAAGACTAAACACTTTGCAACGTTTACCCTTAATGAAAATACAAAAACATAATAATTATAGATTTTTCCCCATGTAGCTTGATTGCTTGTCGGCGTCCTCTACGGATATGTAGAAGAACCCGTTAGTCACGTATCTCTCATTGACATCCACAAAATCATTAGATCCTTTATCCACTCCTTTCTTCGATCCCTCATCACACACAGCTACCAGACTATTAAAGTCATTGGAATAACCTACGACTACACCGTGTATATCCCGATTTCGAGGATCGAATACGTACCTCATCTTACATCTGTCATAAGCTAACTCTAAAGAGCTTTTGCTTAGCCTCTCATCTAATCCGGCACCCGCTACCAAAGCCAAAACGCTCTTTGATATGTCACTCATGGTGGTATCCTTGGCCGGAGCCTTAGGCATAGAAACGCCTTTCATGACAAAATCCAACGCCTTATCTAAAAGCTCGTCGAAATCATCATCTCTTATATAATCCTTAAGCACCTCCAGTATATATAACCGGACATGGAGTTCGTTATTTACATCATTTAAAGTTATCATGATCCTAGTTTTCGGCAAAGCTAGATTATTCCTGCGCAATAAAAGATCAAATATGTCATAAGTAAAGGACTAAAAAACAAAAAAACTCCCCCATCCTCACGGACGAGAGAGCTGATAGATATTTGTATTATGAAAAAGAATAATTACTCACCTATTCTT
>OHAN01003029.1_pt1 | contig 10351 bp, 9 predicted proteins | sample 1577121 | NCBI WGS metagenome assembly OHAN01 (sample SAMEA3541554, study PRJEB24748) | human gut metagenome | biome: human gut; feature: human-associated habitat; material: faeces | place: China | collected 2012 | reverse complement strand
AAACCAGCCTGCCACAATCGCGACCGGACCCGAAATCGGATTCAGAATCCATGTATACAGAATCGAGCCGACGACCAGCGAAATCACACTCGGCAGGAAAAAGACCGCCTTGTAAAAACTCTGTCCCTTTTTGATGACGCACGAAAGAATGAATGATAAAATGTACGGCATCACAAAGTTAAACACCAGAAGAATCACGATGTACCAGAATGTATTGCCAAAGATTTTCCATGTATTCGGATCCTTCAAAACGGAAATATAATTCCCCAGTCCCACAAACTTCTTGACCGGCTTTACCATGTTCCACTCAAAAAAACTCAAATACAGCGTGTAAAAAAGCGGATAAAACATAAATACCGCAAACATGACGAGCGACGGCAGCAAAAAAACATATCCAAGCGCTGCCTGTTTTTTGTCCTCCCGATTCAAACTATTTCCTCCATTCCAATGCATTTTATGAAGGGGCTGCCGCCAAACAGCTCTTTCGCGCTCCGGCCGCTTCCTGCGTCTTATCTGCACGCAGTCCATTCTGCCAAAACACGTTCTGCTATTCCGCAACAACCCCATTCTCATTTCTGTCCTAAATTTTGTAATGATTTTTCTGCCACCCGAAAGCCGTTCCAAGCGTCAGGCTGCCTGTCCCTACTGTGCATCCAGCAGCTGGTTGATCGCATCCTGTGTGCTCGTCATACCATCTTTCGCAGATACCTGACCGCCCAGAATCTGGTCTCTCATATCCAGAAGAAGCTGCTCTGCCTCAAGGCCTGCATCGCCCGGGAATGCGGTCCATGATACAACGCCGTCCATCTGCTCAATCGCTGCATTCATCATTGTGTTCTCAGCCAGAAAATCTTTCAATCCATTTTCTGCCTCTGCCACATCTTTTCTCGGCGGTACATAACCGGTTCCCTCGGTCCATGCTGCCATTGATTCTACGCTGTAAAGATACTTTTCAAACTCCCATGCCGCCTGAATCTGCTCGTCGCTCTGCGCGGTGATGGCTAAGAAACAGCCGCCTGCCGGAACCTTGCGCTCCTTGTCGTTCCACAGCGGGGATTTCACGGTTGCTACGTCAAACTGTGCCCCCTTCTGTACGGAAGCGCGTCTCGCAATGGTGGTGTAGAGCATCGCGCAGTTGCCGTCGATAAAGCTCTGGCAGCCCTCTTCCCATGAAACATGAAGGGCAGAACCATCTTTTACCATATCCTGCATCATCTGCATTGCCGCAATGCCGTCCTCGGTTGCAAAGCTTGCTTTTTTCTTGCCGGATGCATCCGCAGTCAACATATCCGCTCCCGCGCTCTCAACCAATGCCTGCTGCGCCCAGAAGTCTGCCGGTTCCTGCATATAGAAACCATATTTTCCTGTCTTCTCTTTGACTGCCTCGGCAAATTCCTGTACTTCCTGCCAGGTCTCCGGTCCATCTTCGGAAAGGCCCGCTTCTTTTAAGAGATCTTTATTGATGTAGAGAACCGGGCTGCTTAAGGAGTACGGGATTCCGACCTGCTCGCCGTTGCTGTTGACCGCCAGGTCTAAGACATTTGGAAGGAAATTGTCGGTTAAGAAATTTGCATCCTCGCTGTCGAATTTATCAATCGCATCCTGCGGCGCCACATAGTCAAAGTTATTGGAGAAATAATCCAGAAATGCCCAGCCAATCTGAACAAGCGCCGGTGTATTTCCGGTCGCCGCTTCCGCCTGCAGATTCTGCATCAGACCTTTGTACATATCCGGGTTGTATTTCGCTACTACCTCGATGTGATCATTTTCCTCATTAAATTTCTTTACCAGATCGTCTACGACCAGACCTCCCTGGGGTTCTGCGTTACAGTGCCAGTATTCAATCACCGTTTTATCGCCGGATGCCGCCTTCTCTGCCCCGCTCTCTCCGGACGCGCTCTGTGTGTCGCTGCTTCCTGTCGCCGAGCTGGATGCCTGGCTGCATCCTGCCATCAATGTCATCGTGCCTGCCATCGCAAGCGCCATCAGACGTCTCATACTTACCTTCATTCGTTCTCCTCCTGCTGCGGTGTCCCATCTCCCAGTCTGTCTTACCTTGGAACCAGCCATCTATGTCAAAATCGTGATCGGGAGTCCTTTGCCGCGCTTCTCTTCTGTCAAATCACTTGTGCTGTGTCCAGATTCTATCTTAAAGATGGTTTGTAAAATGCAGGAGGTGATTTATGTAAAAATTATCTATAATTTTTGAAAATTGTTTTTTCGAGGTTCTGCGGCATAAAAGAATGTGCCTTTTTGTGTAATGGGGAATTCCAAGGAATTTCCTATTACACAAAAAAACGCCTCTATCAGTTTTTGCTGATAAAAGCGTTTTTTATTCTATGTTCCGTTTTCTATGTTTATATCCGGGCTGCAGTTTCCTTCATGGAACATGCCGGAGAGAATGCCGCAGAACGCATACTTTTTTATATGTCCGCCCCCTACAGTCTCTTAAGCAGCGCCTCTCTCGCTTCCTCATAGCCCGGTTTGCCAAGCAGTGCAAACATATTTTTCTTATAGCTCTCTACGCCCGGCTGGTTGAATGGATTGACACCCAGAAGGTATCCGCTGACGCCGCAGGCAAATTCAAAGAAATAGAAGAGCTGTCCCAAGCTGTATGCATCCATCGCCGGGATCGTCACTTTCAGGTTCGGCACACTGCCGTCGGTATGTGCCAGAATCGTGCCGTTCATCGCACTCTTGTTGACGAAATCCACGCTCTTGCCAGCCAGATAGTTCATACCGTCCGTGTCAACATCTTCTTTCTTCAAAATGATCTCCGCCGGAGATTCAGCCACTTCCAGAACTGTCTCAAACATGATTCTCGCGCCATCCTGGATGAACTGACCCATCGAATGAAGATCGGTCGTTAAATCAACCGCTGCCGGGAAAATACCTTTCTGATCCTTGCCCTCGCTCTCGCCGTAGAGCTGTTTCCACCACTCCGATACATAGTGCAGGCTCGGCTCATAGTTTGCCACAATCTCGACCTGTTTGCCCTTCCGGAGCAGAATGTTGCGGACCGCCGCATATAACAGAGCAGAATTCTTCTCAAACGGAGTCTCCAGTGCATTCTTTCTCGCGTCTGCCGCGCCCTGCATCAACGCATCTATATCCGCGCCGCTGACCGCGATCGGAAGCAGACCGACTGCCGTCAGGACGGAGAAACGACCGCCAACATCATCCGGAACCACGAAGGACTCGTAGCCCTCTTCATTTGCCAGATTCTTGAGTGCGCCCCGCGCCCGGTCTGTCGTCGCGTAGATTCGCTTGTTTGCCTCTTCTTTACCATATTTCTCAATCAGCATCTCCTTAAATACACGGAATGCGATCGCCGGCTCCGTTGTCGTACCGGACTTGGAAATAATATTGATAGAGAAATCTTTTCCATCGACCAAATCCATCAGATCATGGATGTATTTGCTGCTAATGCTGTTGCCAACAAAGTAAATCTCCGGTGTTTTTCTTTTTTCTTTCGGAAGATTATTGTAAAAACTATGGGACAGGAACTCGATCGCCGCTCTTGCGCCCAGATACGAACCGCCGATACCGATTACCAGCAGGACATCGGAATCCTTCTGAATCTTCTCCGCAGCTTTTTTGATGCGTCCGAACTCTTCCTTATCATAGTCCACCGGAAGGTCGATCCATCCAAGAAAATCATTGCCCGCTCCGGTCTTTTCTACCAGCGTCTCTCTTGCCGCCTGCACGCCCGCCTTGATACCGGCGATCTCTTCCTCATGAATAAATGCAGCTGCTTTTGAATAATCAAAGATCACATCTTTTTCCATACGTTTTCTCTCCTTTGCATTTCAGCCGTCCGCAGGCGGCGTGATTACTTTGTCAAAAACTTAACTTATCCTTATTATAGCAATCTGGACACCCATGTGCAACCGGTTTTCAGTTGGATTCATCATTTACAATCCCGATAAATACTCCCTCATAATATCTCCTAGGACCTGCGCCTCCTCGCGGCTCAAACCTTTCATCCAGTCACCTGCATTTGCCTCTCCATTTCGTGTTTCCCGCGTATCCCGGCTTGCTGCAATCTGAGCGAGGCTCTGCTTCAAATACTCCATTTCCTTGTCGCTGGGACGCTCCTTTGCTTCCTGCCTGGGACCCGTATTGTTTCCCGTTTCATTTCCTGATACCATCCGGCGATCCGCAAGATGCCCATCTGTCTCATGCTTGTCCCGTTCCTCCGATTCGCACGGTGCAGTGCGAACTGCCCGCATCAGATTCTGTGCCCGTGCATCCCGCTCACGGAACGGATTCACTCTCATCGCTGTCCGCGATTTTCCTTTTTCAAACTCCGTTTCTCCCAGATCCCGATTATTCGTTTCTGCGCCATCCCGACTGCTCACACCGCGCTCTGCCCGCAAAGCACTCTGCAGCCGTTTCGGCATTTCCCGCACATTCGAGTCCGCGCCAGCAATTCCGCCGGATACTCCAGAAACTCCTGACATTTCCTGTCCGCGCGTCTCCTTCTCACGTGCCGCCCGAAGGAACACCGAATTATCCACATACTCCAAAAGCGCCGTTTCCAGCCGCTGCTGTTTCTGGTCAATCTGGAAACAGCTCTCGATAAATGCCAGAAACAGACCACTCATGACAGCTGCCGATGCATACAGCACAATATAGCTCGCATCCAGCTCATACCAGTATGCCAGAAATGCCTCCGCTGCTCCGGTCAGAAGCCCTAAAAGCACCATTTCCATTGACACGCCGTTCCACGCATCCAGCGAAATATGTAAAAATGAAAATCCGTCAATCTGCTTGTCCAGATATGCCTGCGTGTTCACGATGTTCTGTCCCAGGCGGCAGGTATTTTCCAACCGCTGCTTCAGATTTTGAAGATTCTTGTTCCGGGTCATCGCCATGTTGTCAGTTTCTTTTAATAATCTTTTGTAGAGGCTCCGTGTAATCAACTTGCTGACAAATCCGATCATTCCGATCGCCGCAAGAACGGACAGCGCTTTTCCAGTTTGTAAAAATTCCAGCATAAAAAAGCTCCCCTTTCTCTACTTCCGGATCACTTCCGGATGGCTTGCCACAGGTCAGGTTTAGGCGCTTCGCAGTTTGTCTCTTGCAATTTGCTTTTTACAATCTGCTTTTCACATTCTGCTTTTCACATTCTGCTTTTTGCGCCCTGTCAAATCCCGCCTGCATCGTGGCTTTATTATAGCCGCCGAAAGAGTCTTTGTGAAGATGAGAAAGGGGAAAATCGTTCGTCAAATTCTGCCTTAATTCGATTTTAAATAGGTATTAATAATGCGTATCATGCAAAATTTCGGGTTATTAAAAATTCTGTCTGTGAATCATATCTATGACTCATTACGCCTCATACCGGGACGCCATTTCAAGCAGTAGGTTTACCGAATGCTTGATCGCCTGCGCCTCAAACGCCGCATAGTCCATACCTGCGCTGTCATCCGCCTTATCTGAAATGGCACGGATAATCAGGAACGGGATTCCGTTTAAATATGCCGCCTGTGCGATCGCTGCGCCCTCCATCTCGGTACAGCTTGCGCTAAACTGCTCGATCAGCCACTCCTTTTTTGCCTTATCCGAGATAAACTGATCGCCGCTTACCACGCGTCCCGGAAATGCCTGAATCTCCGGATTGACCTTCTGGTTGCACTCAATCGCCAGCTCGCGCAGCTTCTCATCCGCCTCAAATGCAAAGGTATCTACTCGCGGAATCTGTCCGATCCGGTATCCAAATCCGCTCGCATCCATATCATGCTGCACCGCATCCGTCGATACAACGATATCGCCAATGTTGATCTCTGCACGCAGGGAACCGGCGATACCTGTGTTCACAATCGCGCTGATATGGAACCGATCCGCCAGAATCTGACTGCACATACCTGCATTTACCTTACCGATACCAGAGCGAACCACAACTGCGTCCTTTCCGCCCAGTTTGCCTTGATAAAAATCCATACCGGCTACGCTTGTCACGGTAACATCCGTCATTTTCTCCTTGATCTGAGCCACCTCTTCATCCATCGCTCCGATGATTCCTAACATCTGTTTATCCTCCTGTTTTTTCTAAATGTACTCTCGGAATCTTTCTGTGCTTGATTTTGTGAGATAATTTTTTGTCAGTTGCGCCCAAATTTCTGAAGCGTTGGCGTTGCGTCCGCCTCTGAAATTCGGGTGCAGCTGGCGGAAAATAAGCCGCAAAAGCAAGTGCAGAAAAGACTCCGAGCGTACATTCTATTATTCATCCTTCTATTCTTTTTAACACGACCGTATCGTCACAGTTCACACGTTGTACAAATTCCTGCTGCCACCATGTTTTCTTACGGCACTTTCGATTCCAAAAGTGCCTACCTATGAACAGTTACACCGTATCTTCTCAAAAGAAAGTATACTGGATTTTTGTTATCTTGACAACACCTTTACTGGCAGACTATAATCATTTTACTGCGGTGGATTCCCGCCACAGCAGATTAAAACACATACCATTTTGAGGAGGTTTTACCATGACATACAAGACAAAGGGAGTCTGTTCCCGTGAGATTAATTTTGAAGTAGAAGATAATAAAGTAAAGAATGTGCAGTTCGTCGGCGGCTGCTCCGGCAACACACAGGGCGTTGCCCGCCTGATCGATGGCATGGATATTGACGAGGCAATCTCCCGCATCGAAGGCATCCAGTGCGGCTTCCGCCCAACTTCCTGCCCGGATCAGCTGGCACAGGCGTTGAAGGAGTATAAAGCGAACGTGAAATAGGAATTTTTGAGGAGATTCTTTCACGCCTGTTGGCATAATGAAAAACCGTTTAAGAACCCCCACCTGAAAACATCTGGAATTTTGAATCAGAAATTCCTGGATGGTTGCAGGTGGGGGTATTTATGTGATCGCTTTTTTCATACTATTTCGTGTTGCAAATATAAATTTAGTAACACTGTCCCCGTTTAGAATTAGTCGCCGTATTCGGTGATTTTGATTCCCTCTGTTTTTGTCATAAAGGACTGTCCCTTTCCATTTGACTCTACATAATGAACGCCAACTACTCTATAATAATATCCTGTTTTCTGGTTTTTCACTGTAAAATCATTCGACATTCCTGATAAATCTTCCGTTGGAAAATCCTCTTTGCTAGCATCATATATATATCTAGAAACTTCTACCCATTTACCATCCTCTTCTCTTTGCAGAACTGCAATATTTTTTATTTTATCACACTCTACATGAGCTACTGTCTGAATAAGGATTCCAATATCTCCTTTTCCTAAATTACTAATTCTTGTTAATGCCGTATCAATAATACTTCCCCTTGGTTCTATCCCCCTCGCAATTCCCTCCGAAACATTTTCATTTAATAAACAAGCATTGCTATAATCCGCCTCTTCAACCGAAACTCCATTAATATACTGTGTGTCTGCTGCATAAACTTGCATCATACTTGCAGCTATAATCATTCCTGCACATATCAGTGTATATAATTTTTTTCTCATATAAAATTTCCCCCTAATAATTTTCTAAAAATAAATTTTCAACAATCTTTTTAAACTCTTTTTTAGGAATTATCCCCGAAATTTGATAGTATGTATCCCCTTTTACAATATTAGCACTATATTCAAATTTCCCATCTGAAAGCTCTGATTTTTCAAAATAAATATTTTCTTTTAACAAATCATTATAAATATACTCTTCTTTTTTTCTATCAGATATAACATTTGTAGAATTACCAGTACCACCTACTTCTTCTAATATCTTTACACGATATTTTTCATAAGAAAAATACATTATAACCCACGTTTCTCCTATATCTGCTTTTACATACTTCATCTTTTTAGGCATATACGCAAGTTTCAACGGACGAACCTTTGTTTTTTTAGTTATTTCTATATATGCTTTATCTAATTCATCCTCTCCAGGAATAGCCTCAACATTATTTAAGACAATCTCATTCCGTACACTGTCCTTCTCCCGCACCACATACCGATACTCCCTCTTCGCCCCAACCGAAATCCCCATCGCCACAACCATCACTGCGATAGCGGCGGCAGCTACAGAGACTTTTACAATCGATTTCAACCGGCGTGGTTTGCGAGCTTCTTCGTGCAGTTTGACAATGTTCTCGCTGGATGATTCTTTTTCACTTTCCGGGCTTGTTCCCACCTCCGCTTCTAACTTTGCCATCAACCTCTCAAAGCCATCTTCTGATCCTGGAGGTATGTCGCTGTCTTTTACTTCCGTCTGTGCAAGGATAAAATCCTTCAACAGCTGATCTTCGCTGACTCCAAACGCTTCCTGCAGCAGGCGCTCTGCATCTTCTCCAGCTTTTTTTCCGCGCCGGCTTCTGCTCACTTTTTATCCCTCCTCTCTGTCCTCGTCCTAACTTTTAGGTTGACTTTTCTTTTTTTCCGTTTACTATACTAAATGTAACCCTTTGCGGGTATGATAAAGCATAAAAACAGTTGTTTTCAGGTTATGGTTGTCCCCTCACACCGTAACCAGCGGCTGATGTGTGGAGGAAACTACTATGAAAAAAATCATTCTGACCGGCGGTGGTACTGCAGGTCATGTTACACCGAATCTCGCCCTGCTTCCGGCACTGCGCGAGGAAGACTTTGAGATTCACTATATTGGTTCTTATAACGGCATTGAGCGCCGCCTGATCGAGGCAGCCAGCATCCCTTACGATGGAATCTCATCTGGAAAACTGCGCCGTTATTTTGACCTTAAGAATTTTTCAGATCCGCTTCGCGTTCTGAAAGGATACTTTGAGGCTCGCAAGCTTATGAAAAAATACAAACCGGATATCGTCTTTTCCAAAGGCGGTTTTGTCGCTGTTCCGGTCGTTCTGGCTGCCAAGCATTATAAAGTGCCTGTCATCATCCATGAATCCGATATGACCCCAGGACTGGCAAATAAAATCTGTATTCCAGCCGCTTCCAAGGTATGCTGCAACTTTCCGGAAACACTTAAATATCTTCCGGAAGATAAGGCGGTTCTGACCGGTTCCCCGATCCGTGAAGAGCTTCTGCACGGGGATCGTCTGGCGGGACTCCAGTACGCCCATCTTTCTGCCGATCGCCCAGTAATTCTGATCATCGGCGGAAGTCTCGGCTCCGTCACGGTCAATCAGGCTGTCCGCGGCATTCTTCCGCAGCTTCTGAAAACCTATCAGGTAATACATATCTGCGGAAAAGGCAATCTGGATGAAAGCCTGATCGGTACCGAAGGATATGTACAGTATGAATACGTAGATGCACCTTTAAAGCATCTGTTTGCTGCTGCTGATGTCGTCATCTCCCGTGCAGGTGCTAATTCCATCTGCGAACTTCTGGCTTTACGTAAGCCCAACCTTCTGATCCCGCTTTCTGCTGCTGCCAGCCGCGGTGACCAGATCTTAAATGCAGATTCCTTCGCACGCCAGGGCTTCAGCAAAGTCTTAAAAGAAGAAGATCTTTCAGATAAAGCCTTAAGCACTGCTGTGTTTGATCTTTACAAAAACAGGGAAACCTATATCAATGCAATGGAAAAAAGCAGTCTCAGCAATGCGGTAGAAACCATTACCTCTTTGATAGAGTCCTGCGTTTCCCATTCTTAAATTGTTACTGTTCATGCATTGCATGGCCAGCAACGGATTTCCCTTTGTTTCGGGAGAACATGGTCCTGTCTAGGGCCAGTCTTCCCGTTTCAAAAGTGATTTTATGTACTTTCTGATACGGCTGACCCGTGAATAGCAGGCTTTCTCTGAAATAGAAAGCTGATCACAGACTTCACTGGTTGGCCGTCCTTCTATTAATTTCAACTCCGCAACTTTCTGCCAGTTTTCCGGCATACGGTCCACTTCGTCCAGGATCGCTTTGCACCGCTCTTTTCCGGAGAAAACGTCTACTAACCCAGGCTGATGCAGCTGCATCCTGTACTCTTCGGCTGCAAACGTTTCTCCATTCAGATCTTCACAATATCGTTTCTTTTTCTGTCTGTGAAAATCCATACAACGGCTTCTAAGGATCCTGCCAAGCAAGATCTTCTTCCCCTCTTCCGGTTGTTTCAGGGAATAATCATACCTTGCATAGGAAACAAATGTGTCCTGAATGATATCGTCAATATCATCCACTGGTATATCATAAGCATAAGCCAGACGTCTTAACGTATCCTGATAGGTCAGATACATTTCTTCAAAACTCGCTTTTGCTTCTTCATCCATACGTTTGATCATAAGTGACTACAGACAGCCTTTGATCTTCTCTGCTGCTTCCGTTAATTCTTCTGCGGATGCTGTACCCGGTACCCAGTTGGCAATATTGGCAGGACCGCCCTCATAACGCGGGATCACATGCATATGGAAATGCATTACAGTTTGTCCTGCTGCTTCACCGTTATTC
>OHAN01003019.1_pt1 | contig 10372 bp, 8 predicted proteins | sample 1577121 | NCBI WGS metagenome assembly OHAN01 (sample SAMEA3541554, study PRJEB24748) | human gut metagenome | biome: human gut; feature: human-associated habitat; material: faeces | place: China | collected 2012 | reverse complement strand
ATATTTACAAATGCTGTATTTATGCTGTTCACTCCTGCCGTGTCACCAAAATGAACTTTATCGATTCTTATTGAATCATCACTCCATGTAAGGTCCGATAAGTACCATTTACCATTGTCTAACTTTACTGCATTCCACGCATGTCCGCCGCCATCTGCATATCCTGACAACAATATCGTATCTACACCAATGTAATTAAGATATAGCTGTGCTGCCTTCGCATATCCCTCACATACAAAATCTTTCTTCTCCACACTTCCCATAATACTATGTGTATAATATTGTGTATTTTCATCATCACCGTAATAGTAATCTGAATTCAGACAGATTTCATCAAATACAGCAGTCTGCTTTTCATAATTTGTTGCATATTCTTTTGTCAAATCATAATATTCATGAATTCTTTTTTCTATAAGTTTCCTACATTCTGCTCTTCTTGACTTGTCCCGATAATTTACTGACCACGAATCATCACGGTTTAAGATATATATTATAATATCATCATCATTTTTAATTGTAATTCCCGCTCTTGCAGTTGTATAATCGGTATTTCCGTCTTCATCGTCACCTGTTGAATACATTGAATATAAAAAATAAAATATCGGCATGTCTTCATACAAAGCCGTTTCAACTATTGCGTACTCATCTTCAGTGAGATTATAGTCACTTTTATGCAGTAATTTATCTATACACCACTCATATTCATTATTACTGCTGTCATTTTCATCTTCCCAAAACAAATAATATGTAGCTTCCAGCTCACCATTATAAAAATCCCAGCATATATCCCTTAAATCTTTATAATATCGCTGCATGGTCTCACCAGAATCCCAAGTTGCAAGCTGATTGTAGCAATATAAATAACTTGTGCTTTCAGGTGTTATCTCATGGTACTTGTTTTCCGTTTCATTATCCGAAATCGTCACTGTGTCATTTTCATGATAAGTGGTTTGTGCCGCATACGCCCTATATCCAATCCCGCCGAATATACCCGAAAATATCAGTAACACTACCATCGCTGCCGAAAGAAATTTAATTATAATTTCCTGTCTGATACGCATAAATCAATCCTCCTTTTATCTTATAAATACAGTTTTATATGTTATAAATGTTTTTCATTTATACCGCTCCAAGTGTCACATCAAACCCAGCAATCTTTTTAAGAATCTTAACAGCATCTCTTGTGTCAACTTTGCCGTCGGCGTTGACATCCGACGCTTCAAGGTCGATTGTAAATCCTGTGAATCCCGCAACGTATTTTTTGATTAATACAGCATCGCGGCTGTCGATTTTTCCGTCACCGTTGGCATCACCGTAGGTAACAGGAACAGCAGGTGTATACGCAATCTGAGGAAGTTCAAAAATCTTTGTATTACTTGGGCTGTCAATTTTTATTTTTCCCTGTTTTAATACAAATTCATCAATATAATCAAATCCTTCATTTTCATCGCATTTGAATATAACTTCCGATTCGGATTGATTTTTCATATTGATTTTATATACATCTTTACGCGTTGCAATATACATATAATCATCATAAATATACATACCGATGATTTCCTTAAATGTTTTAAAATCCGTGGCTTCGCTTCCATCTATTTTTGATTTTACAATCGTCTTTGTATTGCATATATAATACCAATAACCATTGTAATAATTAAATTGCTTAGCGTTTTTATTTCTGAAAATATAGCCCTCATATGAATCGCTTTTATCACACTTTACTGTCTCTGACCAACCGTAATGGTTCAATTCTGTAATTTCATCATCACTTTTCAAAAAGTAATCTGTATTATATACACCTTCCCAAAACGAATCTTTTCCCACATCATCCCATGTAGCATCAAGATGATAGTTGATACCATCCAAATTAACTATATTCCATGCGTGATCCAAATCCGATGAAGATGCAATATAATTGGTTATTTTATATTTTCTAAGCATATATTCCATAAAGTCTGCATATCCGCTACATACAGCCAGTCCGTTATAAACCACACCTTCTTTTTGATAACTTTCTGTAGGAATCGTGTCTGATTTGTAATTTTTATAATCATATTCACATTCCCTCATTGCCCATTCATATATCGCCAGCGTTTTTTCCAAATCCGACATACTTTCATCTATCTGTGCCGTAAGGTCTGCTATTCTTTTATTGAATTTATTATATTTATCGTAAGATAATTTCTCATCAAATTTGTTTTCTTCGTTAAAAAATTCAGCAGGAACCGTTAATGATAATGCCGCAAGATAATCTTCGTCATATTCCCGTAAAATAAAATTTATGTAAGAATATTGGGGTTTCGTGCTCAAATATCCGACATAATTGTATATATCACCTGCTCTGTCCTTATTTATTTTTAAGTCTCTTAACTGAACAGTATAAACATTATATGGCAAAGCCACCGAATACTTACCTTCAGTTATTCTTTCCTCAATAATTTTAATTTCTTCTCCGTTTTTTAACCGTTTCTGTAATACATCAAAATCATTTCCTGCCTGTTCTTTATTAATCGTCTGATTATTTTCATTTGTGTATTTATCTTTAGCAGAGACAAGCACACTTTTAATATATGTACCATCATCACTGATTTTAACAGAATCAATCCAATAATACTGTCTGTCGGAAACTCTTAAATCATTCAAATATCTATACATTTCCGCAATTTTTTCTGTGGTGAATCTCCAATCCGAAATATCTATTCTTCCGCTTGCTTTATCTATTTCTTCCGCAGGCAATTCTTTCCATTCACCGTTATCAAGTCTTGTATGTAATTTAATATAATCATTTTTTGCTGTTATTTTATCTATTGTATTATCTTTATTTACATATTTATCTTTTACAGAGTACCAAAGAACACTGTTTCCGATAAAATCGCTTATAAAACACAAATTCAGCCAATAATAATCACTCTGCCGCATTAATTCTTCAACATATTTATTTGCCGCATCAATTTCATCACTTTCCAATCCGTTAATTATCTCTGTTAAATATGTATTTTCATCATCTGCATCAAATGTATTAATATTGTCTATACATGATTTAACCAGGCTTTCATACCCCTGTGCCGCATGCACTTTTAATATAGATTGGCTCAAAAAGACCTTCGGACATCCCGTAAATACCAATCCCGCTGCCAGCATTACACAGGCCGCACGTTTAATTGTCTTTTTATACGTGTATGCTTTTCCCATAAAATTCCCCATTTCAAAAATATTCCTATAAAAAAAGCGGACGAAAGTTCCCCTCCGTCCGCCTTGTCTTTATAATTATTAAAATTTTACATCTGATGTTTCTTACACTTTATATTAATAATTACTTAGCAGCTTTTCTTGACTTTTCAACTATTACTGCTGCAGAAGCCATCATCATTATTACTGCCATAATCATTACATAAATTGATGTATCACCTGTGCTTACTGATGCATTATTATCTATTGAGGCATCTCCTGATGGTGTTGTGCTGTCATTATTTGTGTTTCCGTTATTTCCATTATCAGGTGTTTCTGCCTTTTCTGCTATAGTTATTGCTGTCTTTGATGTGATTGTCACTCCGTCTGCTACCCATTTTCCATCCTTGTAAACTTCACGGTTGTATACAACCTTAAGTTCATAATCACCTGCATTAGCTACTGCAAATGTTGCCGTATACGGTGCAGATGTCCACTCACCGCTCGGATTAATGCTCCATTTTGCAGGTACATATCTCATATCGCCTGCCTGAGGATTTACATTATCCATTCCGATGCCTATAGCAGTAAATGTAATATCTTCGCCCTTTGTATACTGTGATGCCAAAGGATTTTCTGCCTTTTCATCTTTAACTTCCGTTTTTAATGATTCCAGTTTTGGAATTGTTACTTTTTCTGTCTCACCGCATACAGTACATGTTCTTTCAAGAATACCATCTTCTGTTTCCGTTGCGTCTTTTTTTATAACATAATCGCTATATTTGTGGCCTGTTGCAGGGATTTCTTCTGTTGAAAGCACTTTATCGCACACGCTGCACTTTGTTACTTTTTCGCCTGCTGTTGTACATGTTGCTTTCTTTGTTATCTCTGTTACTGCTGTATGTTTTCCTGTTGCCGGTATCTTTACCTCTTCTACCTCGTTACATACACTGCATGTTCTTCTCTTTAATCCGTCTTTTGAACATGTTGCCTCTGTAACTACTTCGTATTCGCCGAACTTGTGGCCTGTTGACTTAACTGTCTTTGTATCAACTAATTCGCCACATTTTTTACATCTTACTTCTGTTACGCCGTCCTTTGTACATGTTACAGCTTCTTTTACAACTTCTTCTGTATCTGCATGCTTGCATAATACTTTTACATAAGAGTTTTTTGAATTTACCGTTATCAAATCACCATTAAAATTAGAAGGTACTAAATCTGTTATTTTTAACTCTGTATTTCCTATTGCAGCACCATCTTTAATCTTAAATTCTACTGTATACAATTCTCCGCTCTTTTTGTTCTCTTTTGCCATTGCAACTGCATAAGATACAAAATTTGTTATTTTTTCATTAGCACTTTTATCTCCCAATATAACTACATCTTCGATAAATACATCTTCCGATAATGTTGTCTTTACTAATTCCAACACATCCGGATCATAATACATTCTGAATTCAAATCCCGCTGTTCCCTGATTATTGTTATATGATACAGTTACTTTTACTGTATCCCCTTCATAGCCCTGTGCTGAAGTTACAGCAAGCTCTCCTACGTTTGCATCGCCTGCAAATGCATTGCCTGTTGACACTATAACAGTTGTTGCAATAAGGCATAAGCTTAAAAATGCAGCTATAATTGCTTTGCTTTTTCTCTTCATTTTTTAACTCCTCCTGTTTTCCCCTGATTTTTTCTTTATTAAAAGCAACAATGCCACAATTGCAATTACTACTACAGCTATAACAATTACAATTATTACATTCGTTGATTTAACCGTATCTGATGAATTTATCTCTATTAAAGAAACACTATTTTCTTCTGTACCGTTTATATTTTTACTGTCCGATTTATCCATGCTGTCTGATTTATTTATACTGTCTGATTGACCTTTAACTCCAGCCTGTTCTTCCGGCGTATTCTGTAAATTCTGTTTGTTTTGTATATTCTGTGCGTTCTTATCTGAAAACTGTACTTTTATGTCTGTATTGACGTCTTCAAGATTAGAATCGCAAGCGTCAAACTCATCAATATAAACCGACTCATAAGTTAATTCTTTCTCATTCTCACGATTTATTTTAAAGGTTATAGAAAACACAGTTCCCGTGTCTTTACAATCCTTTGCCTGTGCATATGCGTATCCCACAAATCCGTCCCCGTCGGGATTTATAATTGATGATTTAAAACTATCCAAAGTTTCATCAACCGAAACAATACTTAATAAACTGCTGTCATAGCACAGCTTAAACGACATTCCCGCAATTCCGGGATTTGATACCATCTCAAACTTTACATTAACAGTATCCTCTTCATGTAAAATCTCCAAAACCACCGATGCCGGACCTGCTGCTGTCACCGGTTTTACAGGTATTGCCATCACTGCCGTGATTACACATAAAACTATCACGCAGATTCGTTCTAACAATCTTTCTAATTTATTTTTAAAAAACATTTTTTCTCCAAAAATAATATTTTATACCAAATTCATTTTACCCCCCCCCCGGTATTTTTCTGTCAATACACTTTTTAATAAATTCAGAATAATTTCTTCCGCAATTTTTGCTGGATTCATATTTTTTTTGCTGTTCTTATTATATATTAAGCAAAAACTAAAATGGTGTAATTCAACGTAGAACGCTGTTTTCACGACGCAGAAAGTTTGTTTTTGCATAAAAAAAAGACAATTATCCTTTTTTATTGATAATTGTCTTTTTTATATTTATTTTTATAACTTATACCATCATTCTTCTAAGACTGCTGTAACTATAACACCTCTTACTCATGAATTTCTCACTGTATTTTTCAAAATTAGTATATGAATGTTCAAATTGTCTTGAATAAAGATGGGCAATATCAACCTGCTCGGTCTTTGAAAGTTTTCTGCCATTAGTCACCCACGCTGCAACATCAAGATGTCGTAATGCCGCATATCCGATTATCGCATTTTTTACTTTAAGCACAATATTAATATCATAAACCGCATCAAGAAAATACCGGTAAATATAGTACATAAGAAGCTGCCTGTACTCAAACTGTCTGTCATTATAATATTCCTCAAACTCAATTACATATTTTTCATATGATGAACCATCATGACAAGATTTCATAAACTTTTCCTGAATATCACAATACTTCAGCCAGTCCGGGTTAATCACTTCCATTCCGTCAAACTTTTCAAAAAATCTGCCTATATCTTTAAAGCCTCTGAATGAATCATCTGTTTTCTTTTTCTTTACATCAGCTATAATCTTATCAAGTATTTTTTCATCTTTAAAAGATTTTACAACATTGGCAATCAAATCGTCCCTTTCATCATCCATATGCTTCTGTATGCGTATAGCATATTCAATAAGTATAAGGCAGACTTCATCAGGTGTATATTTTTTATTCTGAATAATATCATATGCACATTTCCTTGCATTACGAAGCTGCATATACAAAAAACCATCTATATCATTATAGCCTGTTAGTGGCTTACCGTCCTCTTCCTCGTCAAATGTGAGAACTTTATCATAATTAAATATTATCTCGCCAGCCGTCTTGCATGATGGTGCAATTCCTATCTCTTTCACACTTCCGTATTCATTAATAAATCGCGGAAATTCCGCACACGTATCACACAGCTTGTCTTCTCCCAATGCAATATACAAATCACACAGATTATTATCGTTAAGAAACGGACATCTTCCGTTTTGAAGTGTAAATGTGCAGCCTCCTTCTTTTTCGGGAACCATGACACTCTTTAACCTTTTGCCAAAATTTCCATCCACAGTCTTATAATATCTGTAGGATTTATCATCTACATCTACGTCCCATCCCGCACAACATGTATCGGTACACGCACCTGCAATGCACTTAAAATCTTTATAATAATGTGGTGTAACTATTTTCATACTTCTGCCTTTCATACATACCATTTATTTCATAAGATTATGATGCCTGACATCCAAATCTTAACTTGATTTACACTATGCAATAATGTTAATATGTTTAGAAGAATATCGCAATACAAAAGGAGGAGAAAATGCGAAAATATATGCTCGCAGCACTATGCTGCATAATGTCGCTTTTCATTCTTACCGGATGTAAATCATCTGTTCCGGAAAATACTGTTTTTTCCGTTGATGACTTATCCGGCAAGAAAATCGGTGTACAGCTTGGAACTACAGGTGACACATTAGTTTCTGACTATGAAGAAGATGGTTCCGGCACAGTAGTTGAACGTTATAATAAAGGTAACGATGCAATCCTTGCATTAAAACAGGGCAAAATCGATGCCGTTGTTATTGATGTCCAGCCTGCACAATCATTTATCAAGACAAATTCTGAACTTATGATACTTGATGAAGAATTTGTTACAGAAGATTACGCCATGTGTATCTCAAAAAACAAGCCTGAGCTTAAAGCTTCCATTAACGAGGCATTAAATGTAATTAAAGCAAACGGCACTCTTGATAAAATCATTGACAATTATATCGGTGAAAATGCCGGAAAAACACCTTATATTTCACCTGACGGTGTAAAGCGTAACGGCACTCTCGTAATGGCTACAAACGCTTACTTTAAGCCATACGAATATTATGATAACGGTAAGATAGTCGGTATTGATGCCGATATGGCTCAGGCTGTCGCTGATTATCTTGGAATGAACTTAAAGATTGAAGATATGGAATTTGATTCAATCATTACCGCTGTCCAGTCAGGAAAAGCCGACTTCGGTGCTGCCGGAATGACCGTAACAGCCGAAAGACTTAAAAATATTGATTTCTCTGATACATATACAACTTCAAAACAGGTTGTAATCGTAAGAGATAATAATGCCATTAAGAATTCCGGCAATGTAGTTGAAAAATTCAAAAATGATTTCCTTACAGATAACAGATATCAGTTTGTGCTTACAGGTTTGAAAAATACTGTTTTAATTGCATTCTGTGCTGCTCTTATGGGTATCGTGATAGGTTTTGTAGTTGCTGTTATACGTTCAACACACGATAAGACAGGAAATCTTAAAATAGGTAATTTTATATGTAACCTCTACCTTACAATAATCCGTGGTACACCAACTATGGTTCAGCTCCTGATTATTTATTATGTAATATTTGGTTCAGTAAGTATTAACAAAATAATTGTAGCAATTCTTGCATTCGGTATTAACTCAGGTGCTTACGTTGCCGAAATTTTCCGTTCCGGAATTATGTCAATCGACAACGGACAGTTTGAGGCTGCAAGCAGCCTTGGTCTTTCATACAAAAAGACTTTTATATATGTAATACTTCCTCAGGCATTTAAAAATGTACTTCCTGCACTTGCCAATGAATTTATTGTTCTCTTAAAAGAGACTTCAATCAGTGGTTATATCGGTCTTACAGACCTTACGCGAGGCGGAGATATTATAAGAAGCATCACTTATGATGCAATGCTCCCACTTCTTGTTGTAGCATTAGTTTATCTTGTAATGGTTGTAATTCTTTCGGCACTGGTTAAAAAACTTGAAAGGAGATTAAGAAGCAATGAGCGATAATAACTCAAACGATAATATTATCTTAAAAGTTGAAGGCTTGAAAAAAGTTTTCGGCGACCATGTTGTACTTGAAAATATCAATACAACAGTAAAAAAGGGTGAAGTAATTGCAATTATCGGACCATCAGGCTGCGGTAAATCAACATTTTTACGTTCACTCAATCTCCTTGAAAAACCTACAGAAGGCCATATTTATTTTCATGGAACAGATATAACCGATAAAAATGTTAATATTAACAAACTTAGGGAAAAAATAGGAATGGTATTCCAGCATTTTAACCTTTTCCCTAATATGACAGTAAAGAAAAATATCATGCTTGCTCCTGTCCAGTTAAAACTTATGAGCGAAGAAGAAGCTAATAAGAAAGCATTGGAACTTCTTGAACGTGTAGGGCTTTCCGACAAGGCTGACACTTATCCTAACATGCTCTCAGGCGGTCAAAAACAGCGTGTTGCCATTGCCCGTGCCATGGCTATGAATCCTGACGTTATGCTCTTTGACGAACCAACATCGGCACTTGATCCTGAGATGGTCGGCGAAGTTCTCGGAATTATCAAAGAGCTTGCAGAATCAGGCATGACAATGCTTATAGTTACACATGAGATGGGATTTGCAAAAGAAGTAGCTAACCGCTGTATGTTCTTTGCTGACACCAAAATCATGGAAGAAAATACTCCAAAAGAGCTTTTTGAAAATCCTCAGACACCAAGATTACAGGATTTCCTCTCAAAGGTACTTTAATTTTAACTGTCAGTACTAAACTTCAGGCATAAAAAAACTGCTGACCCGGATAAATAACGGTCAGCAGTTTTTTATGTTCAATTATTTACATTCAATTATTTAATATTCTTCTTCATAGCATCGAGTTCATCATCAATGCTCTTTGCATCATTCTTAAATTCATTGACGGACTTGTTGTTTTTCTTTGAATCGCCATTGTTTTTATTTGATGCAAACAACACTTTGGCAACAAATCCTGCCCCACCAAATATAAGAACAAGAATTAAAACCCACTCATATAAAGACATTGTTACAAGACGGATATCTGTATTAAGTATTACTGCTGCAAGTATAAGAATCACAGAAATAGCAGTAAATACTTTCGATGCAAACGAACTTGTCGCAAACATCCATATAATTCCGATAATAAGAGGAACTATCACAAGACCTGAACTAATACGGATTCCTGCTACTGAAAATCCGCCATAACCAAACCAGCTTGAATGTACAATCACTTTCTGTGAAAAAATAAATAATCCCACAGCAAGCATTACAATCCCTCCAACAAATTGTAACAATTCATTCTTTGTTTCCTTCAATTTTTCTACCCCTTTCAATTTTATTTAATCTATTGTATTATTTATACTAAGATTCTTAATAAATACCCTTCTGCGGCATCTACAACAAAACTTTTGACGGAGGATACCGACATTGAAAAATATAGTTAAAAATATCTACAACGATATAATGCACATCAAAACATTCATCATTATATTTATCATTGCATTTATCTCGTTAAATCTATTATTTCATAAAATATGCCTGATTTCAATAATAACCGGATTTCCATGCCCCGGATGTGGTATGACAAGAGCGTTTGTAAACCTTTTGACATTTCACTTCAAAGACGCATTTTACTGGAGTCCATCCATATTTTTATGGGTACCGCTGTTAATTTA
>OHAN01003016.1_pt1 | contig 10382 bp, 6 predicted proteins | sample 1577121 | NCBI WGS metagenome assembly OHAN01 (sample SAMEA3541554, study PRJEB24748) | human gut metagenome | biome: human gut; feature: human-associated habitat; material: faeces | place: China | collected 2012 | reverse complement strand
GAACTCCAAGCTCCCGTTGAATGATTAGTAGGATCATATAAACCGCAACAAATCGTGCCGGGCAGGAAGTCTTTGCTGAAAAATCACTCGATCTCGAACTGGTCGCTCAGACGCTTCTCGAACAGCTTGCTGACTTCCAGCAGGGTCTCATCGTCCTCGACCACATCGAGATACTCGCCCTCGTCGTCCTCGCCGACGCTCAGGATGACCAGCTGGGCGTCCTCGTCCAGGTCTTCCTCATTCTCGGCGTATTCGACAACGGCCAGGTAATGCACGCCCTTATGGTCCAGAGCGTCGATCACTTCAAACGTGACCTCATTGCCGTCCTCGTCCTCGAGGGTCATCAGGTCAGGCTGATATTCCTCTTCGGTCTCAGCGGCGGACTTGTTCATATCTTCTGCCATAAGTCACGTTCTCCTGTCAAATATCTAAAAAATGGAATAACTGTCACACCCTGCCCGCTCTGCTCCTTCTGAGCTGTGGGTTCCGGGTACGCCTATAGTGTAGCGTTTTTTTGCCCGCTCGTCAAGATGTTTTTCGCATAGAAATCCAATAACAAATTTTCACGCTTTTCCCTCTCGCTTCCCGGGGCGGAATGTGATATACTATAGCGATAGCTTTTGAAAAGCCATCTTTGCTATAATATATGGACAGGGAGGCCCGCTCATGAGAGCCTTGAAAAAAATAATGGCGGCACTGGCCCTGACGGCAGTTCTGGCCGGATGCAGTGCACATAATATTCTCTCCAGCATCCAGGGCGGGAAGGCCGGCACGGTGCAGACGGTCAGCCGCCCGGCTGTGGAGTCGGCAGAGCTGCAGTTCACCCACCCGGCGGCGGGGGACACCATCGCGGTGTTCGATACCTCGGCAGGCGTGTTCAAAGCAGTGCTTTTTTCCACCGAGGCCCCGCAGGCCGTGCAGAACTTCACGACATTGGCCCAGCAGGGCTTTTACAACGGACTGACCGTCACCCGGGTGGAGAAGGACTTCGTGGTGGAGGCCGGGCAGGGCGCGGACGGCAGAGGCACCACCATCTGGAACGGGAACCGTTTCTCCGCCGAGACCACCGATAAGCTCCATCACTATTCCGGCGCACTCTGTGCCGCAGCGGACGCCTCCGGCGACTGCGCCAGCGTCTTCTATGTCATGGAGACTCTGCCGGGCAGCAGTTCGGTGACGCAGGAGCTCATCGACCAGATGAACGCCGCCGGCTGGCGGGCTGACGTGGTGAACGCCTACCAGACGGCGGGCGGCGCACCCTACCTCGACTACACCGACACTGTTTTCGGGCAGGTGTACGAAGGGATGGAAGTGGTAGACACCATCGCCCAGACCGGCGTGGACGAAACTCAGCGCCCGACGGAGGCTGTCACCATCAACAGCGTGACCATTACGAAATACGAATAAGAAGCTGGTTTTCCGCCCTCCGGGCGGTGGGACGGCTGCAAAAAATCACCCGCCAACTGGCGGGTGATCTGCGTTTATGGGGAAATCAGACGAGATGCGGGGAAAATCGGGAAGAAATCAGAGATTCCTGCCCACCCGCAGGGAGATGGCAACATAAGTCTGGCCGTGAATGATCCGGGCCACTACGCCTGCCTTGGTATAGTTGCCGTTCAGGGCAAAATCCAGGGCTTCGTTTTGATCGTTGCCTTTGATTTGATCGATGATCTTCTGCAGCGTGGTATCGTTGTAGTCGTATTTAGCGACCAGAGTGAGGGTGGCGTTCTTATTGTCGTTGTCCCACTTGGCATCCACCTTGTTGAAGAACTGGTATCCGAAAGCATCGCCCTTCAGCTCAAGCTCCTTATTCAGAGCGTCCAGACGGGTGTTTGCAACAGTACGCATCCCATCGTCATTGGCCAGGGCCACGGTGCGGCCGTTGTTGATGGCCTGCATCACCTTGGCTTCGGCTTCGGCCTTCGGGCCGGAAGAGCCGCCGCCACCGCTGCAGGCAGTCAGGAGCAGAAGGGTCAGTACACCGGCCAGAAGCAGGGCAGTCAGCTTTCTCAGTTTTGTCATGTGGGTCGCCTCCAATCGTTTTTGTTTTGGTGAGTCCAGTTGTTTTTTCTCATGAAGAAGCGTCCTCTCCGGCCATCTGGTCAGGGGGGTCTTCTACCCTCATTTTATCGGAGAAGAGCCGGTGCTGTCAAGCTGGAAAACTATACAAATTCGGCTCAGAAAAATTGTGAAAACAAACCGGAAAACGACGATTTTCTGCGGACTTTGCAACAAACTGTCCGGACTTCGCAAAGAAACTTTGCCACAGGGGCGGCGGGGGCGTTCAGACCTCCCCCGGATGCTCCTTCCGCCACTGGATGTAGTCGTCCAGGATGACCGTCGCGCTCACCGAGTCGAGGATGCTTTTCCGCTTTGCGCCGAAGGTGCCGCTCTCGTCGAGGAGGTCAGCAGCAGCGCAGGTGGTCTGGCGCTCGTCCCACATCCGGACGGGCAGGCCGCTCCAGATCTCAACGGTTTTGGCCAGCTTGCGGCTCTTGCGGGCGCGCTCGCCCTCGGTGCCGTCCATGTTCAGCGGCAGGCCGATGACGATGAGCTCGGCTTCGATCTCCTTTGCCACCTCGCAGACCCTGGCGGCGACTTTGTCCCGGGCCTTGACGGTGATCTGAGGCGTGATGGGGGAAGTCAGGAACTCGGTGCGGTCGCAGGTGGCGAGGCCGGTGCGGCTGTCGCCGTAATCTACTGCTAAAATTTTCATGCAGGTGTCCTCTTTCTGAGATGATTTTTTCTTCATTGTACCACAGAATAGATGTCGCTGCAATTTTGTGGTACAATGATAGAAAAATGAGGGCAAGCCGCCCACGATAGAAAACTGACCCAACGGAGAGATTCACCATGTTAAAACTACTTTTAGGCGGCTCCGGCAGCGGAAAGACCACCCTGCTGTACCAGCGCATCCGGGCGCGGGCTGAGGCGGGGGAGAAGAGCATCCTGCTGGTGCCGGAGCAGTTCACCTCGTCCACCGAGGGCCGCATCCACCGGGAGATGGGTGACGCGCTGAGCGGACTGGTGGAGAGCTTTTCCTTCACCAGCCTCGCTGAGCATATCCTGTCGGCGGAGGGCGGCTCTGCCGTCCAGACCCTCAGCGACGCGGGCCGGGCCGTGCTGGTGCGCCGTGCCCTCGAGGAACTGCAGGACAACGTCCATTACTATTACCGCCACCGCCGCTCGGTCGCCTTCTGCCAGATGGCCGCCGAGACCATCGACGAGCTCAAGAGCGCGGGTCTCTCGGGCCAGCAGCTCTATGAGCTGGCGCAGGACTGCGGCACCGACAGCGCCAAGCTCAGCGAACTGGCCCTCATCTTTCAGGGCTACGAGACCCTGCTGGCCGGGACAGGCATGGACCCCTCCGACCGGCTGGAGCTGGCCGCATCCCGCCTCGAGGCCGCACTGGCCCGGGGCGAACTGCCGGAGTTCCTGCGGGACAGGGCCGTCTTCATCGACGAGTTCGACACCTTCAACGCCCCGAAAAAGCGGCTGATGGGTGCTCTGCTGGCCTCGCTGCCCACCGTGACGGTGGCCCTCTGCGACGACGGCACCCCTCTCGTGCCGGGAGACATGAGCCTTTTCTCCGGCGCGAAGCAGGTGGCGGCTCAGCTGCGCCAGCTGGCCCGCCGGAACGGCACTGCGGTGGCCGTGCCGGAACTGCTGCGCCGGGATGTGCGCCACGCCGACGCCCCCGGCCTTGCCGCTGCGGCCCAGCTGCTGGCCACGGGCCGGTGTGACCCGCCTCCGGCCTGTCCGGAAATAAAATTATTCGCCGCCCCCAGCCGGGAGGAAGAAGCCCGCGCCGCCGCTGCTGCTATCCGCCGCCTCATGCGGCAGGGCGTCCGCTGCGGGAAGGTGGCGGTGGTCTGCCGCGACATCTCGAAATACCGCGCCGCCGTCAAGTACGAGTTCCGGATGGCGGACATCCCCCTCTACTGCGACGAGCCGACGACTCCCGAGTTCAGCGCCCCGGCCACGGCGGTGCGGTGTCTGCTGGCCATTGCCCGGGGTGCGGAGCTGACGGAACAGCTCACCACCCTGGCCAAGACCGGCCTCTGCGCCCTCACCGAGGAAGAGGTCTGCGCCCTTGAGAACTACGCCTACACCTGGTCGCCCAACGCGGCGGCGTGGCGCGCACCCTTCGAGAAGAACCCCCGGGGCTTCGGCGATGTGGAGTCCACCGACGAGGACAGAGAAAACCTTGCCCGGGCCGAAAAGGCCCGCGTCCTTCTCATCACCGCCGCCGACGGCCTGCGCGCGAAGCTCCGCTCTGCCAACGCCGAGCAGATGAGCCGTGCCCTTTACTTCTGCCTGAAGGAGCTGGGCGCGGAGGACGCTCAGGCCGCGCAGGTGGAGGCCATCCGGGCCGAGCGGGGCATCCCCGCCGCCGAGGAAGCCGCCCGGGAGTGGAACGTGGTCATGGGACTGCTGGACGAGATGGCAGGCCTGCTGGGTGGCCAGAGCGTCACCATCCCCGAGTACGAAGAGCTGTTCGGGCTGCTGCTGCGCTCGTCCGACCTCGGCCACATCCCCCAGACGCTGGACGCCGTGGTGCTGGCCAGCGCAGGCAAGATGCGCCTTGACGCACCGGACTATGTCTTTGTGCTGGGCCTCTCCGAGGGCGAATTCCCCGCCGCGCCCGGCGAGACGGGCCTGCTGACCCACGCCGACCGCGACGCCCTGATGGCGCAGGAGATCGAGCTTCCGGACTGCTTCGAGAACCGGGTGGTCCGCGAGCAGGTCTGCTTTTATAAGGCCCTCACCGCCCCGGCCAGAGGCCTCTGGCTCAGCTGGCCGAAGGGGCAGGGCCAGACCCTCTGTGCCGCCATCGAGCCCATCGTGGACGTGCTGAGACCGGGTGCGCCGGAACTCGACCTGACCGACCTCGCGGCCACTGCCGCCGACGGCCTCGACGTGCTGGGCGGCGGCTGGCCCCTGACGGAGACCGAACGCGCCAGCCTCACCGAGGCCCTTCATGTCCCCGGCGGGGCAGAACCCGAGGGCCTCGCCCTCCTGCGCCGGATGGCGGGCCGCAGCCCCCGTCAGATCAGCGACCTCGAGGCGCTGGAAACGCTGCTGGGCCGGCGGCTCCGCATCTCGCCCAGTCAGCTCGAAAAATACTACACCTGCCGGTACGGCTATTTCCTGCAGTACGTGCTGGGTCTGCGCCCCCGGAAGCGGGCGGAGCTTTCCGCCGACCAGAGCGGCACCCTCATGCACTGGGTGCTCCAGATGGCCCTCGACCCCCACCCCGGCCCCGACAACCCCTGTGCTGGCTTACAGCCCTTCCTCGACCTCGACGACGAGGCCATGGCGGCGCTGGCCGGGCTTCTCGTAGATGAGTACGCAAAGCGCTACCTCCCCGAGGATACGGCCCGCTTCGCCTATCTGCTCTCCCGCCTCAAAAAGAGCATGACGGGCCTGCTGTGCTACCTGCGGGACGAGCAGCGCCAGTCCAGCTTCAAACCGGTGGCCTGTGAGCTGAAGATCGGCCCCGGCGAGGACGCCGTGCGGGGCCAGACCTACCGCCTCTCCGATGGCCGGACGGTGCAGCTCATCGGCACCGTGGACCGCGCCGACGAGTGGATCGAGGACGACGGCACCCGCTGGGTGCGGGTGGTGGACTATAAGACCGGCACGAAAAAGCTCGACCTGCGGGAAGTCTACTGCGGCCTCGACTGTCAGATGCTGCTCTACCTGTTCAGCCTGACCCGGGACGCCGACGGACGATTCACCGGGGCAGAGCCTGCGGGTGTGCTGTATCTGCTGGCCGACCCGGCCCCCGAGACGACCACCCGGGGCAAGGCCGCCCGGAGCATGGAATACAAGCTGGACGGCCTCGTCCGGGACGAGCAGAAGGTCTTTGACGCCATGGACGCCGAGGAGACGGGGCGGTATCTGCCCTTCAGCTTCCGGGGCGGTGTACCCAGCCCCTACCAGAAAGAGAAACGTGCCGACAAGGCCAAGCTCTCCCGCATCCAGCTCCATCTGGACGACCTTGTGACCCGGATGGGCGAACAGCTCTACAGCGGCTGCATCGCCGCCGAGCCGCTGGTCACGGGCCGCAGCCCCTGCCGGTGGTGCGACTACGGCTTCATCTGCTGCCATGAGGAGGGCATCGGAGAGCGGGCGTTGGACGCCCCTGCAAAGCCTTTTGAACCGGAAGAGAAAAAGGAGGAAGACCAGTGAGCGAGACAAAATGGACCCCGGCCCAGCGTGCCGCCATCGACGACCGGGGCGGTGCGCTGCTGGTGAGCGCCGCCGCCGGCAGCGGCAAGACCGCCGTGCTGACGGAGCGGGCCGTCCGGCTCATCACCGACCCGGAACATCCCGTGGACGCCGACCGGCTCCTCATCGTCACCTTCACCAACGCCGCCGCCGCAGAGCTCCGCGCCCGCATCGGGCAGGCGCTGCTCCGCCGCAGTCAGGCAGAGCCGGGCAACACGGCCCTCCGCCGCCAGCGGATGCTTTTGCAGAGAGCCCCCATCTGCACCATCGACGCCTTCTGCCTCGACCTGCTCCACAAGCACTTTCAGGCGCTGGACATCCCGCCGGACTTCACCCCTGCCGACCCCGGAAGCGTGGAGATGCTGCGGAACGCGGCCCTCTCCGAGACGCTGGAAGCGGCCTATCAGGATGCGGACTTCTGCGCCTTTGCCGACCTCTACGGCAAGGGCCGCACCGACAAGGCGGCGGGGGAGGCGGTTTTGCAGGTCTATGACTTCCTCCGCGCCCTGCCGGACTACGATAAAAAGCTGGACGAGATGCTGGCCCCGTGGCAGGACGAGAACGGCTTTGCCCGCACCTGCTGGCATGATATTCTGATGCAGGAGGCCGCCCGCTCTGCCCGGGCTGCGAAGGAGCTGCTCTGCGCCGCGCTGAACGACTGCAGGGAGGACTTCGTGACTGCGCAGGCCGACGCCGAGGCCAGCAAAAAGACCCCTGCCGCCAAGGAAAAGGCCGTGGCGGCAGCGAACGAGAAGTTCGCCGAACCCCTCGAGCGGCTGGAAAACTCCGCCGCCCTGCTGGGCGAGGTGGAGCGTCTGGCCGGGGCGGGGGAATGGACGCCCCTCTACGACAGGCTGACGCCCTACGTCCTCGGCATGGAACAGGCCCCCGGCCTCAAAAATATGAAAAAGCGGCTCACCGGTGAGCACAAGGACGCCGTCAAGACCCGGGCCGACGAGGCCGCGAAGCTCTTTGAGAAAATCGAAGATCTCATCAGTTGCAGCCTCGACGAAGCCGAGCTTGACCGCCGCGCTGCCGAACCCTGCCTCCGCGCCCTCTTTGCCGCCGTGCGGGACTTTGACGCCCGCTTTGCGGCCCGGAAGCGGGAGAGAAGATTGCTGGAATTCAGCGACTTCGAGCATCTGGCCCTGCGGCTCCTGCGGGACGCCGACGGCCAGCCCACCGAGCTGTGTCAGGGCATCCGGCAGGGCTACGCCGCCGTCATGGTGGATGAGTATCAGGACACGAACGCCCTGCAGGACGCCCTTTACCGCTGTCTGGCCAGCCCGGCAGGGGATGACCTCTTCCTCGTGGGCGACTTAAAGCAGAGCATCTACCGCTTCCGTCAGGCGGACCCCAGCATCTTCCGGGAAAAGCTGGAGAGCTGGCCCCTCCTGCCCGGCGGCGAGGCCCGCCCCCGGCCCGAAGACGGCAGGCCCGGCGAGAACGCCATGCTGGCGCTGGACGCCAACTTCCGCTCTGCCCCGCAGGTGGTGGCGGGCATCAACTTTATCTTCGAACAGCTCATGACGCCTGCTCTGGGCGACACGGCCTACGGCGACGGACAGCGCCTCGTCTGCGGCGCACCCGGCGAGTACGAGGGCAGTGTGGAGGCCCACTTCCTGCCCGACGATGCCGCCGAGACGGACGCACAGTATATCGCCGACCGCATCGAGGCGATGGTGGCCTCCGGCGAGCCGGTGCGGGACGGAGGCACCACCCGCCCGGTGCAGTACGAGGACTGCTGTGTCCTGCTGGCGGCGAGAGGCGACTTCCCGGCCTACGCCGAGGCCCTGACGGCCCGGGGCATCCCGGTCTACGCCGACGCCCGGGAGAACCTGCTGGACGCGCCCCACATCCGCCCCCTCATCGCCCTGCTGCGGGTCATCGACAACCCCGCGCAGGACATCTATCTCGCTGCCGCCATGCTGGGGCCGATGTTCGGCTTTACGGACGACGACCTCGTCCGTCTCCGGGCCGGGGCGCAGACACCCGATAAGCACACCCGCATCAGCCTCTACGGCGCAGTTTTACAGGCCGTCCAGAGCGGGGCGGAGGATGACTTCACCCGCCGGGTGCAGGCGTTCTACCAGCGTCTGACGGCCCTGCGCCGGATGGCCCGGAGCGTGCCGGTGGAGGAACTGCTGGAAGAAATTTTTGTTTCCACCGGCTACCTCGCCGCCCTCGGTGCCATGGAGAACGGCCAGCGCCGCCGGGAGGACGCGCGGCGTTTCGCCTCCTTCTGCGCAGGGGCGGGCGCGGGCGGCATCTCGGCCCTCGTCCGTGCCATCGACGCGGCCACGCTGGCGGGCTCCACCGGGCAGGAGACTGCCCCCGGCGGGGCGCGGCCCGGCTGCGTCACCATCATGACCATCCACCGCTCCAAGGGCTTGCAGTTCCCGGTGGTGTTCGTGGCCGACACGGCCCGGCAGTTCAACGCCGCCGACACCCGCCAGCCCGTCCTGCTCCACCGCGTCTGCGGCGCGGGTCTCCGTCTCCGTCCCGAGGGCGGCGAGGGGGCCTATAAGACGGCGGCCTACACCGCCCTCTCCACGGTCCATGCCGCCGAGATGCGGAGCGAGCAGATGCGGCTTTTGTATGTGGCCCTCACCCGGGCGCAGGATAAGCTGATCTTGACGGTCCCGCTGGGCATCGGCCGGACGTCCAACCCCTTCGCCAAAGCCGCCGCCTTCCTCGCCGCCGGGGCGGGGGAGACCCTGAACGCTCAGGCGGGCAGCTTCGCCGACTGGCTGCGGGCGGCGCTCCTCGTCCACCCCAACGGCGGGCCTCTCCGCCGTCTGGCGGGGAACCTCGAGCTGCCCTTTGCGGACACCAGAAGCACCATCGCCCTCACGGTGCAGGCCGATGTCCTCCCGCTCGAAGAAGCCCCCGCCGAGGCGGAAGAGCCGCCCCGGCCCGAGGCCGACCCGGCTCTTGTGGAGACGCTGCGGCAGGGCTTCGGCTGGCGGTATCCGGCGGCAGCGCTGGCGGACATCCCGGCCAAGGTCAGCGTGACCAGCCTCGTCCACGCTGCTGAGCAGACCACCCTTGAGCGCCCGGGCTTCCTCTCGAAGGACGGCCTCACCGCCGCCGAGATGGGTACGGCTCTCCATGCCTTCCTCGAGCACGCCGACTTCGGGGCGCTGGCCGCTGTGCGGGACGCAGAGGACGACGCCGTTCTGGATGCCGTCCGCGCCGAGCGGGAGCGTCAGGCGGCGGCGCAGCTCACGCCCCCCGCCATTGCCGGGAAGCTGGATGTCTATAAGATACTCCGCTTTGTGCGCAGCGAGGCGTTCCGCCGCATCTGCGGGGCAGAGGATGTGCTGCGGGAGCTGGCTTTTATCACGTCGCTGCCTGCCGCCGAGGTCATGGCTGCCCAGGGCCGCGCCCTGCCCGACGGCCCTGCCGCCGACGCCGGGGTGCTGGTGCAGGGCATCGCGGACATCGTCCTCGTCTACCCCGACCACCTCGAGCTTCTGGACTACAAGACGGACCGTCGCAAGACTCCTGCCGACTTCGTCCGCGCCTACCGTGCTCAGCTGGAGCTCTATGCCAAGGCCATTGAGAAGCGCTTCGCCCCCCGGCGGGTGACTTATAAAGGGATATATTCGCTGGAGCTAGGAGAATTGATACAGGTATAATAAGAAGACAAAACCTTGCGGAATGCCAAGGCCTCCCCTCGATAGGGGAGGTGGCATCGCGTAAGCGATGACGGAGAGGTTGGATCTGGCGGTGGCCTGCGGGCAGGCTGTCCTTCGTCCAACCTCTCAGTCTGCTTCGCAGACAGCTCCCCTAGTAGGGGAGCCTCTGGCAAAGAGGCAAGGTTTTAAGGTGCAACGGAAAAGCAAACATAAAATTTCAAATTCCCGCATAAAAATGCTTGACAGCCTCCCCGGGGTGTGGTAAAATACTTGAGTAAAGAAAGCAGCTACGGCCTGTGCCGCGCTCGCCTTGAGGGGTAAGGATCCCCGGGCTATACCCTGAACCGATTCGTCTTGAAGACCGAATCGCGCTTTTGAGTGAATTTTGCGCGGCTGTCCCGAAACTGGGGCGGCCGCGTTTTCTATGCCAAAAAACGCAACACTATGGACTATTGTTTGGAGGTGCATTCATTATCGCTACCGCTGGAAAGTCGAAGGAACTGGAGA
>OHAN01003015.1_pt1 | contig 10383 bp, 10 predicted proteins | sample 1577121 | NCBI WGS metagenome assembly OHAN01 (sample SAMEA3541554, study PRJEB24748) | human gut metagenome | biome: human gut; feature: human-associated habitat; material: faeces | place: China | collected 2012 | reverse complement strand
GGTGCTGCGGTTTTCAAGGCAGCGAAGATAGGCATACACCGCGATCTCACTTGCGTCCAGCCCGAGCGAGAAGATCTCGTTCGGCATAGTGAAATAGTTTTTGTTACTGAAATGATTCATGGTGTGTCCTCCTGTTCGTTGGGGTGAAAGAGTTGGATAAACTCTTTTGCGGAATGGACGATGCCCAATTCCTTGAGCTGCTGGTAGCGAATCAGGTCGCAGAGGGTGCGCAGACTGATCTCTGCATACTCCAACAGTCTGTCGGTCGCCAGTATTTGTTGGTAGGCGTCCAATTTAGTCGGTTCGTCCGGCGATTGGAAGAAGGCGAACAGTTCTTCTTCGGTCGGAATACTGTCCGGTGCGTCGTGCTGCATCTCCTGGCGGATGTAGTCAATGACCTCCTGCTCGACTTGGGAGGTCAGGGCGTGCAGCAGTTGCTGCTTGCTTTGTTCAAATGGATTCATAATCATACACGCTCCTTGTGTTCAGGTGAGACGATCATGACTGCGGCCAACCCAGTCGGAAAATTTGTCTCTCACCTATAAGGACACTCAGAGCGTGTTTGTAAACCAGAGAACAAAATTTTTTTCAAAAAAGCTGGGAAGCCCTGTCATGAGACAGAGCTTCCCAGCTTTTCGTGCAGCTTTTTCAGTCGCTTTGATACCGCCATTTTGGAGATGCCGTAGATCTGACCGATCTCATCCATCGTCAGCGCATCGCTGTAACGGAGGGAGAGCAGGTTCTGACCTTGCACATCCAGTTCCGCAATGGCTCCCCGCAGATTTTCAAGCCGGAGGTTCCTGAGCACCGCATCCTCCGCGGGACGCTTGACGCACTCCAAACCGGACAGCACCGTTTCAAACTCACTTTTACTCAGGTGCCTTGCGTCCTGCTTCTCCTGCGCCTGTTCCCGTTTTCGATCCTGCTCAAGGAAGTCTGCGACCTCCTTTGGCACCGATACTTGCTCACCATTGTAGACGATAACGACGTTGTCGTTCATTTGTGTCCTTTCCGCTTTCGACGGAAGGGTACACACCAGCGCTGCCGGTACAGCGCCAAAAACTGTCGACCTTCATGGAACTTCCTGCGTACAGGGTGGTCATAATGCCCTACGGGGTCCATGAATGCCTGAGGTCACACCGGGGTGTGGACCTCACCGGAAAGCCGCGAGATTTGGCTTTCGCCTGTTACCAATATAAAGTGAATGCGGAGGTTTGTCAAGGTAAGGCCTATATACAAAACAAAAGCTATGAAAGGGGAAATGGGTTGGGAGAATGTGAAACTGGGTATCGTCGAAAACGAGCCTGTTTCTGAAACTCTCCGCAAACGCACAAATGCCCGTAAATGCTGGCTTAACAGTGATAAGGAACTAAATCACTTATCAACTGTTAGCTGATGATTTTCGGGTGCACACGAAACTCCCGTCTGATTCCTAACAGGAATTAGGCGGAAGTTTTTTCTTGTTAACAGAGCCATATTGGAGGATAGTATTATGAAAGCATTACTTTCCTGCGAATTTAACATGGACACAGACTGCATTGAACTAAAATATTCTGGCGGCAGCATAATTTCCATTAACTGCTCCGCTGTAGAGGAAGAAGTTGCGAATAGTCGTTTCCAGCGTGTCTGAACTGGATTGACTCATCTACAATGATCCGCCGTTTTATGCGGAATTGATTTTGAATGGTGATCCAGAAAAATACTTGCGAACCGTAACGGAGATCCCTCAGTTAGATTCTGGTTGATAACTCTATAAATCTTGACGTGCAAAGGGCATCCATACGAAAGAATGGATGCCCTTTGTCTTAACTTGCCTTATAGTTGGCAAGAGCAGTTTACCCACTTTCTCCTTACAGACTCCGTGAAGCCTTTGGAGACCAATGTTTTATCGAAATCAGCCTTTCGGCGGATGAGGATCCCCTCCATGGCTATCCGCAGACTGAATACGACCATCCAGCCCATGAATGACAAACTCGGTACCTTGGTTTCGGCTGATTTGCCTTCCGGCATTTACTGCCTGCTCTTTAGTGGAATAGTGGCCACTGGAGCGTTGGGCTCCGCCACGTTTTACATCCCAGCCACCATTGGGATTGTGAACGACATGATGAGTAGAACGAGCCATACGATTACCCCCTGTGTGCCTTAGGACAGCAGATTGCACAACCGTCCGCATCGAGATAGATTTTCTTCGCATGAGCTACTGCCTCAACCTCGCTTTCAAAGTAGCCCACATACTGTGCGCTACGGATGCCAAGCTGTTCAGCATGCTCTTTAGTATGGACTTCATGATGAAAGCCAGGATTTAACGTCTGATTGTTGTTAACATAGTAATAATGATACATATAATTTTCCTTTCTGCTTGACCAAACAAGCGATACATGATATTTTGATAGCGTACATATTGCAAATGAGCGGTTAATCTGTGCCAGCAGATTGCCGCTCTTTTTATTTGTACATAAGACACCACCTCCTTAAAAGCATCGGAAATTCACCTGTTCACGGCTTCCGTGGAGGTCGGTGATTTTCCCTTTTTTGATGGTTCCATTATACAGGTATTTCTGCTATATTAAAAATTAAGATGTTCATTTTTTGGTGGCAAAATTAAAAAAATATAAGATAATAATTAAAATCATTTGATTTTTGGTGGCAAATATTGTATAATAAAATAAGATGGGAGGAGTGTGCCTTGGGAAAAAAGCTATATACAAAAGAAAATATCTCCAAAGCCGAAACCGAACGGCTGGGCATACCCGAACTTGTGGTATTAAAAACAAATAGTGATGATGTTGGTTTAGAAGTTGTACATCGTAGATACTTTGAGGATGAGAAATTGCTCTGCCCTGCTTGTCGTTCCTCTAAAACACGCTGCTCTAAAATTGTGGATCGAAAACTCAAGGATTTATTGTGGCTTGACGAGGACCACAAGACATTTCAAATAATCAGCCTACTTTTTCATCAGCGTTATATGCGTTGTGATAACTGCAGGCAAAGCGTTTTCCCTGAGCCTACAGAATTTGGAGAAAAGGGATGCAAATTCACAAATCGGCTATCAGATGCCTTGGCAGATGGAACCTTTCAATTCTCATATAAAAAAGTATGCCAGCATTACGGTGTCCCAGCTTCTACTGCTTCAGTGAGTGAAATAATGAGACGCAGAATCCAATACAGGGAGTCATTATTGCCCCCGGTCAGAACACCGCATATCATTAGCGTTGTCGAGGTAGTGTTTTTTGGGGAGCGCTATCCCGCTGTTTTAGGGGTTTGGGATGGAGAGGTTTATTGCCTGGATATTTTGCGAGATTCATCTGAGGAAACCTGTGGTGCATTTCTGAAAACATTGAATGCTAACCAAGTTGAAACCATATATGTAGACCCAGTCGATAGCTTATTTAATGCCGTGAATCAGTACTTTCCAATGGCTTCAATTGTGGTGACTGATGAGGCGATTCGGCGATATGCCAGAAACGCTATGCTTGATATTATCCATTCCGACGGAAAGCGATTTCCGGTGGTTCATAAAGACCGGCGATTGACGGTACTCCACAGAGACCTGGATGATAGAACTGTCATTCCCAGAATTAAGGAAGGGATGAAGAGTAGGCCGAGGTTACAACAGGCTTACACTCACCATCAGAGATTGTTGGAGCTTATGGAAACCAAGTGGTCGATGGAAGATCTCCGAACATGGGCAGACCAGATTCCGGCAGAGGTAGATGAGTTTTGGGCAGTTGATGATATTATTGATATCTTTGGCGAGCAATTAAGCGGATTTTTGATACTGGGCGAGAAGCCACCCAACAATTATCAGTTTGCGGTGCAAGGCATCTGTGACGCTATCAAGGATATGCCGCACTGCATTTTCGATGTAATGCGTGGTCGCTGCATCTTCTCTATAACTCACGACACCATGGAGGAAAACGGAGAACTGTGGCGATACGGCATTAAGTCAAGTCGTTTAATCGAGAAAATCAATGAGATCTCAGCCAATATTAGGGAGAAACGAGATTATGGATACCAATGAAAAAATCAAAATAGTCGGTACAAACATTCAAGAAAAAGCAAATCTGATATGGAATGTGGCGAACAGTCTATTCGGAGCATATAAGCCTCATGAATATGGTCTGGTTATCTTGCCCATGGTCGTGATTAAGCGTTTCCATGACTGCTTACTCCCGACCAGAGAGAAAGTGCTGGCCACTTATGAAAAGGTGAAACAGTTAGCCGTCAAAGATGGTTTTCTGCGTACTGCATCTGGCTATCGTTTTTACAATACCAGTCAGTACACCTTCGAGCGACTGAAAGCTGACCCAGAGAATATTAAGACCAATTTCGAGGCGTACATCAACGGCTTCTCCGATAATGTTATCGACATTCTGGCGAATATGGGCTTCTTTACGCAAATCGAGCGCATGGCAGATGCGGGAGTTCTGTATCAGGTCATCAGCGACTTCACTGCTGACAATGCAGATATGAATCCGGAAAAAATTTCCGCAATCGATATGGGCTATGTCTTTGAAAACCTTGTTCAGCGTTTTTCTGAGAGTTATGATGAAGAAGCAGGTGCGCACTTCACCAGCCGTGACATTATTTATTTGATGTGTGACTTGCTTACCATGAATGCTGATTTTTCTGGTGAAGATGTTCCCGCCAAGACCGTATATGATATGGCGATGGGTACCAGTCAGATGCTTACCTGTATGGAAGAGCGCATCCACGCCCTTGACAAAGAGGCAGAAATCATCTGCTATGGTCAGGAAATCAACCCGTTTACTTTTGGTATCGCCAAAGCGGATATGCTGATCCGTGGCGGGGATCCTGAAAATATGCAGTTCGGAGACACCTTAAATGCGGATAAATTCAAGGGCTATACTTTCGACTATATCATCTCCAATCCTCCATTTGGTATCGATTGGAAGCGTGAAGCAGCTGATGTCGAGAAAGAACATAAACTGGGCGATGCCGGTCGGTTTGGCGTTGGCTTACCTCAAAAATCCGATGGACAGATGCTGTTCTTGCTGAATGGCATTGCAAAATTGAAGGGCACCGGCAGAATGGCTATTATCCAAAATGGTTCCTCTCTCTTCACAGGAGATGCAGGAAGTGGCCCCAGTGAAATCCGTCGCTATATTATTGAGAATGACTGGTTGGATGCTATTGTTCAGCTTCCCAATGACAGCTTTTATAACACCGGAATTGCAACCTATATCTGGATAGTATCCAAAAACAAATCCGAAACACATAGAGAACGCATTTTGCTGATTGATGCCAGCAAGTGCTGTGAGGCACGTAGACGTCCTATCGGTAATAAGCGTGTAGATATTACGGAATCTTGCCGCAATTTGATCACACAGGCATACAGCGAATATAGAAGTGCAATTTTCACAAAGACCTTAGAAGATAAAAAAACAGTGTTGACTTGCAAAAGCAAAGTGCTTGATGCCATATCGCTTGGCTACAATAAAATCACGGTGGAAAGTCCTGCTTTGGATGATGACGGCGACCCGATTGTGAAAAAAGGAAAGCCAGTAGCCGATACCTCCAAGCGTGACACTGAAAGTGTTCCACTTGATGAAGATGTGGATGCTTATTTTGCACGGGAAGTTCTGCCTTATCGTCCGGGTGCTTGGATCGACAAAAGCAAGACCAAGGTCGGGTATGAGATCCCATTCACTCGTACCTTTTATGAATATGAGGAACTGGAACCGGCGGCTGATATTGCAGAACGCATTGCGGCCCGTGAAAAGGTACTGATGGAGAAATTGCAGGCATTGTTTGGAAATGGCGGTGGGCAAAATGAGTGAGATTACTATCTATGAAAAAACAAAAGATAGCGGCATCGAATGGATAGGCAGCGTTCCCTCTCACTGGCGTGTCCACACTTTGTATCAACTCGTGACCCAGGTCAAGGAAAAAAACAGCAATCTTCAGGAAAAGAATCTGCTGTCTTTGAGTTACGGCAGAATCAAACGTAAAGATATTGATTCGCCGGATGGACTTCTTCCTGCGTCTTTTGACGGCTATAATATTATCGAAGATGGGGATATAGTCCTTCGTTTAACAGATTTACAAAACGACCATACAAGCCTTCGGGTAGGTTTGGCCATAGAGCGTGGTATTATTACCTCCGCTTACACAACCTTGCGTCCAATGGACACAAGCAATTCAAAATACTTGTACTACCTGCTCCATGCCTTTGACCTGAAAAAAGGATTTTACGGTATGGGTTCTGGTGTGCGACAGGGATTAAATTATTCAGAAGTAAAGGAATTACGCATAGTTCTTCCACGCCAAGATGAAAAAGACACCATTGTGCAGTTCCTCGATGAACAATGTGCTCAAATAGATACCGTTATTGAGGAGGCAAAGCTCAGTGTTGCAGAATACAAAAAGTGGAGAGCTTCTATCGTTTTTGAAGCAGTTACAAAGGGAATTGTACCAGGTGTTGAGATGAGGGACTCGGGGTTGCGTGAATTTGGAAATATACCAAAAACGTGGTATATAACAAAAACTCTTCACTGCTTATCTATGCCAATAACAGATGGTCCGCACACTACGCCTGAATTCTTTGATTCGGGAGTGCCATTTGTATCAGCAGAAGCGATATCTTGCGGAAACGGAAAAATAGCGTTCGACCATATCCGAGGGTACATCTCAGAAGAGTTCTACCAAGAATGCTGCAAGAAATACATCCCCAAAATTGATGATGTATATATGATTAAGTCTGGTGCAACAACAGGAAAAGTCGCAATTGTGGACACAGATATTAAATTTACAATTTGGTCTCCTATAGCTGTATTTAGAGTTGATAAGAGTAGGATTCTCCCCAAATTTCTGTTTTACGCACTACAGTCGCCATCCTATCAGACACAGGTGGCATTGGGATGGACATATGGAACCCAACAAAACATTGGCATGCGCACACTGGAAACATTGAAGCTATGTGTTCCCAGTCTTGAAGAGCAAAAGCAAATTGTAGCATATTTAGACAGGCGATGCAGTGAAATGGATGCGCTGATCTCTGAGAAAGAAGCTTTAGTTTCTGATCTGGAAGTATACAAACGTTCTCTCGTGTTTGAAACTGTAACAGGAAAAAGAAAGGTGGTGTGACCATGAACGAAACAGAAAAACGCTTTGAGGAATTCATAGAGACCTACCTTGTTTCTGAGAATGGTGGATGGACAAAGGCAACGGATGCCGGTTATTGTAGCGATGAAAGCAAAGATATGTTTTTGGACATCGTCACTCTGACCGGTTTCGTGAAAAGCACCCAGCCCATGGCATGGAAACGCTTCGAGCGGATGTGTACGATCAACCCTATTCGGCAGTTTTATAAGGCATTTGAAAATGCCGTCACGCAGGATGGCCTGATTTCTGTCCTGCGTCACGGCTTTAAGCATCGTGGCATCAATTTTCGTGTGTGCTATTTTAAGCCGGAGTCTGAACTGAACGAGGTGTCCATCACCAACTACCAAAAGAATGTCTGCCAGTGTATTCGCCAGTGGCACTATTCTAAACGCAACACAAATACAGTCGATATGATGCTGGCTGTCAACGGCATCCCCGTTGTGGCGATTGAACTGAAAAATCAGCTCACCGGGCAGTCGGTGGATGACGCTATGCGTCAGTGGCAATATGACCGCAACCCTAATGAACCGGCATTCGGATTTAATAAACGTGTTCTCGCATACTTTGCCTGCGACCTTTACAATGTATATATGACTACCCAGTTGAAAGGTCCGGAGACAACTTTCCTTCCTTTCAATCAAGGCAGTGCCGGTGCAGGCAAGGATGGCGGTGCAGGTAATCCGAAGAGCACCGATGGCAGCTATGTAACTTCATACTTCTGGGAGAAAGTCCTTCAGAAGGATAGCTTGTTGGATATTCTGCAAAAGTTCATTAACTACGAGAGAACAGAAAGAAAAGAGACTTTGCCGGACGGTTCCACAAAGAAAACCGTCAGCAGCAAAGTCGTTTTCCCACGGTATCACCAGTTGGATGTCGTGCGTCAACTGGTCAATCATGTTAGAACTAATGGCGCTGGACATAACTATCTCATCCAACACAGTGCCGGTTCCGGCAAGTCCAATTCTATCGCTTGGACGGCTTACCGTATGGCCAGCCTCCACAACGAAAACAACGATGCAATTTTTAACAGCGTAATCATTATTACAGACCGCCGTATTCTCGATCAACAGTTGCAGGCCACCGTTTCCAGCTTTGACCACACTTTGGGGAGTGTAGTTACGATTGACGAGAAGAAAAACTCTGGGGCTCTGCGTGACGCCATTAACGATGGAAAGCGTATCATTGTCACCACTTTACAGAAGTTCCCTGTAATTTACAATGAAGTCGAGTCCGCTGTTGGTAAGCATTATGCAGTTATTGTAGATGAAGCACACAGCAGCCAAACTGGACAAAGCGCATTAAAACTCAAGGCTGCTCTTGCCGATGTGAGCGATGCTCTTGCAGAATATGCCGAACTGGAAGAAAAGGCTATCGAAGAAGTCGAGGCAAACGATATTCTTGTGCAAGAAATGCTCAGCCAAGGTAAGCACAGCAACATGAGTTTCTTTGCCTTTACTGCAACGCCCAAAGGCAAAACCCTGGAAATTTTCGGCGAACCTCAACCGGATGGTTCTTTCCATCCCTTCCACATCTATTCTATGCGACAGGCTATCGAAGAAGGATTTATCCTGGATGTTTTAGCGAACTATACCACATACAAAATGTGTTATCAAATCGCAAAGAATGTCCAGGACAATCCGGAAGTCCCTACCTCCAAGGCTGTTAGAACGATTCGACGCTATGAGGAATTACATCCGCACAACCTTCAGCAGAAAGCAGCTATTATTGTAGAGACTTTCCGTGAGGTCACAAAAAAGAAAATCGGTGGCCGTGGAAAGATGATGGTAGTTACTGCGTCCAGGCTGGCGGCAGTCCGTTACTATCATGAAATTAAGCGTTATCTTGAAAGCAACAATTACGACGATGTAGAAATCATGATTGCGTTTAGCGGGAGCCTGAAAGACCCGGATGACCCGACAGGTACCGAATACACCGAAAGCGGTATGAATGTGGATCGCAACGGCAATCGGGTGAAGGAAAGTCAGACAAAGGCCGTATTCCACGAAGAAGGCAATATTCTCATTGTTGCAGAAAAATATCAGACAGGCTTTGATGAGCCGCTTCTTCACACGATGATTGTTGACAAAGAGCTTCGTGATGTGAAGGCTGTTCAGACTTTGAGCCGTGTCAACCGTATCTATCCTGGCAAAGAGGACACCTACATTCTCGATTTTGTAAATCCGATTGAACGCATCCGTGAAGCTTTCCAGCAGTTCTATCAAGAAACCAGTCTGGATGAAGAAATCAACTTCGATTTGATTTACACAACCCAGAAAACGCTTCGTGGTTTTGGTATCTATACAGATGAAGATATTGAAGAAGTTTCCAGCATTTATTTTGATCCGGATGTGCGCAAGGCAAATCTGACTCAGGGAAAGATATCCAATGCGCTAAAGCCTGTGGCTGATAAGTATAACGAACTCAATCAGGAGCGACGCTATCAGTTTCGTAGAGAAGTCCGTGCGCTCGTTAAGTGGTATAACTACATTTCTCAGATTACCCGTATGTTCGATAAAGAACTGCACAAAGAGTACGTTTTCTGCTCTTACTTGGCCAAGTTGCTTCCCTCCGATCCCGTACAGCCATTTGATCTTGATAATAGAGTCAAGCTGGAATATTATCGTCTGGAAAAGACATACGAAGGTGCAATCGAACTTGAAAGTAAGCCTGGATCTTGGAAACCGACTCAGCCAAAACGGGCTGGTGGTCAAAAAGATCGTACCAGTCCATTGGACGAGATTATCCAGCGCATCAATGAGGAATTCTATGGTGAATTCACAGATGCAGACCGTGTAATGGTTGATACCCTGTATCAAAAAATGCGCAAGGATTCTAAAGCCAAAAAAGCCGCAAAAACCGAGGATCGCCAAGTATATGAGAGAAGTCTTTTTCCGGGGATTTTTGATACAACCGCACAGGAAGCTTATATGGAGAACACCGCAGCATATGAGCAGCTCTTCTTGGATGCAGATAAGTATCAGGCTGTGATGAGAGCTTTGGCGGATCGTCTGTATAAAGAACTGCACGACGACAAATAAGATGTTTGTTACAGTCTACTGATTTGTTGTATGGAGAGGATAGGGCGGTAGTCGTACTCTTTGATTGGTACAAAATAAGCATAGCACCCGAAGCGTATAGGAAGCCTCGGAGGCTATGCTTATTTTTGTTATAATGGGAGGGCAATGGATGGACGGTTTCTTTGATGAGCCAAGCGCTCGAGCTGTAAACAGTCCTCCGCCCTCTTGTTATAAAGATTCG
>OHAN01003010.1_pt1 | contig 10389 bp, 10 predicted proteins | sample 1577121 | NCBI WGS metagenome assembly OHAN01 (sample SAMEA3541554, study PRJEB24748) | human gut metagenome | biome: human gut; feature: human-associated habitat; material: faeces | place: China | collected 2012 | reverse complement strand
TCCTTGTTGTCTTAGCCTGAAAGTTACCAGACTGATAAACAGAAGGATCCAGACCTGCAAAAGCAAGCAGCTTGTTTGGATTGGAGAAACGGTGCATATCACCTATTTCACCAAGGATCATTCCACCATTGATATAACCGATACCAGGAATGGTCATGATGACAGTATAAAGTTATACTTAAGTATGTACAATAAATATTAAATAAGAATGTACAAATGTTATGATATATGAGTTGCAAGGAGGAACTCATAATGATACTAAAGCATCAAATCATAACAGATATAAGAATAGAAAGTGTCAATGACCTATACAAATTAAAACCATTTTTGGAGGATGGCACATTGAAGATTAATAAAAGTCAAATAGCTAGAGAATTGGAGGTAGATAGGCGTACTGTTGATAAATATATAAATGGATATACAAAGCCAGAAACAAGAAACTGTGATGACTGTATTACACCTTTTTATGACATTATTACAGAGTTATTATCAGATAAAAATCAGCAGGTATTCTACTACAGAAAAGTATTATGGCAATATCTGGTTGATAATCATGGCTTTAAAGGTGTTTATTGTAACTTCTGTCATTATCTCAGGAAATATCCTGAATTCGATTCATATTTCAGAAAAAGCAGACCATCAAATACCAATAAGGTTACTGTCAGATATGAAACACCTATGGGTAAACAGGCTCAGCTTGATTGGAAGGAATCTATTCCGTTTATTCTTTCTTCAGGTGAAATTATAGAAGTGAATATTTTTGTCCTGTTGCTTTCATATTCAAGATTCAGAGTATACAGGGTTTCACTTTCTAAAACACAGGATATACTCTTTTCGTTTCTTGATGATGCATTTGAAACACTTGGCGGTATTCCGGATGAAATAGTTACAGATAACATGAAGACTGTTATGGATGAAGCCAGAACAGAATATTATGCCGGTAAAGTTAATAACAAATTCCAGCAGTTCGCTGATGATTATGGTTTTAAAGTCCAGCCTTGTATTGCCGGACATCCGCATACTAAAGCCAAAGTTGAGGCACCTATGAAAATACTGGATGAAATAAGAGCTTATAATGGAAAACTGAATTACATGAAATTAGTTGAATTAGTGACAAGAATAAATAATCGTGTCAATGCACAGGTAAACCAGGGAACAGGAAGAATTCCGCTGATGTATTATAACAAAGAAAAGGCTTTCTTAAACAGCCTGCCCGCTGATAACATAAGAAAGCCTTACCAGATCGCCACAAATACTGTAAAAGTCAATCACTCAAGTATGTTTAATTATAAAGGCTGTCAATACTCTGTACCACCAGAGTACATTGATAAGATTGTCTCATTACAAGTATATGATGGTTATATACACGTGTATTGTAACACAGAATTCATAACCATTCATCAATTAAGTTCAAAAAAATTGAATTATATTTCTGAGCATTATGCTGCAATTGCAAGAAAATCACATATTTTCAGGGATGAGCATATAATGGACAGGGCAAAAGAAAATTTAGAAATTATAGGAAAGGTTTATGATTATGAGTAACAGTACATACAATCAGCTGACTGCTAATCTGGAGCTGCTGAAATTAACCCAGATGAAACTACATCTTGATGAAATAAGAGATTTTGTGACAACAAACGGACTATCGTTTACGGAAGGCTTATTGAAACTGAGCAATTATGAAGTTGATTTTAAAGAACAGAATGCCTCCAAATCTATGATAAAAGCTGCAGCATTTCCTTTTGTAAAAGAACTAAAGGATTATGACTTTGAATTTCAGCCAAGTATAAATGAACAGGAAATGAGGGAACTTGCCAGCCTTGGTTTCCTGGAAAAGAATGAAAATATCGTATTTTTAGGACCCAGCGGTGTTGGGAAAACGCATCTTGCAACTTCTATAGGTATTGCAGCTGCTAAAAAACATGCAAGCACATATTTTATTAAATGTAATGATTTATTGCAGCAATTAAAGCGTGCACAGTTGGAAAACCGCCTTGATGCAAGATTAAAACACTTTGGCAAATATCGTCTTCTTATCATAGATGAATTAGGATACCTGCCGATTAACAAAGAGGATTCAAATCTGTTCTTTCAGCTTATAGATATGCGTTATGAAAAGAAAAGCACAATACTTACTACAAATATGAATTTTAATGAATGGGACGGAGTGTTTTATGATGCAGTAGTTGCAAATGCAATCATGGATAGAATATTACATCATGCACATGTAGTACCCATATCAGGAAAATCATACAGGCTAAAAGATCATTTAAGGCAAACAGACTAATTGTACATTTTTATATAATATTTTTTGTACATTCGGTCTTGACATTTTATAGACAGAATCGTTAAATTTCATGATGTCCGTCATCTCAGCTTCAATCTTTTCTAATTGGCTATCCAGTAACTCGATTTGTTGAATGGTTTGAGTGCTTAATGAACAGATAGCTTACCTTACAAAAAAGCTCTTTGGATCATCCAGTGAAAAACGTAATGATTTCGAGGGACAGTTAAGCCTGTTTGATGAAGCTGAAAATGTGGCATCCGAAGAGGAAATGCCAAAGCTTGAAACCACAGTTAAATCTCATACACGCAAGTCCAGAAAATCTTTGACAGAAAAACTTAAAGGAATTCATGTAGAGCAGGTGATTCACGACATTCCTGAAGAAGAACGCATATGTGAGATATGTGGTTCAGCCCTTGAAGAAATCGGGCGTGAAGTTATCCGCAGGGAACTTGAATACATTCCTGCCAGAGTAAAGGTTATTGAACATATAAGTGTCCGTTATGGATGCCCTGCCTGTAAAGCTGAGGATGAATCATTTATTATAAAAGCTCCTGTGCCCAGGGCATTAATGAAACATAGCATTGCATCAGAATCTTCAGCCGCATGGACTATGTATCAGAAGTATGCTAATGGTCTGCCTCTTTACAGACAGGAAAAGGACTGGCTGCAATACGGTATAGAACTTAGCAGATCACAGCTGGCTAATTGGATTATCTACTGCGCCAGAAACTATTTTAAGCCGGTGTATGACCATCTGCATAAAGAACTGTTAAAGCGGCAGTTTTTAATGGCTGACGAGACAACTGTCCAGGTATTAAAAGAACCTGACAGAACACCACAGAACAAGTCGTACATGTGGCTGTTCCGTTCCGGTGAAGATGGTCTTCCAACCATAATCCTTTACGGATATACGCCAACCAGAGGTGGATATAATGCCGGAGAGTTCCTTGAGGGATTCTGTGGATATCTTGAAACTGATGGATATCAGGGATACAACAAGGTGTCCGGAATAAAAAGGTGCTGCTGTTGGGCACATATGCGCAGGTACTTTATTGAAGCAGTGCCCAAAGGCAAAGAGTATGATTACAGCAATCCAGCTGTGCAGGGTGTTTCATTCTGCAATGAATTATTTAAATATGAGGACAAGTATAAAAAACAGGGTCTCTCATACGAAAAACGAGGTGCAATGCGTCTGGAACAGGAAAAGCCTGTACTGGATGCTTTTTGGTCGTGGCTTGATAAACAGCATCCTGTAAGGAGCTCAAGAATGGACAAAGCAGTAACTTATGTCCGAAATCGTAAGCCGTTTCTGGAGACATATCTTGAAGATGGCCGCTGTAGCTTCTCTAATAACTTATCAAAGAATGCTATCAGACCATTTACGGTTGGCAGAAAGAACTGGCTGTTTTCAGAATCCCAGACAGGAGCTGAAGCCAGTGCAATAGTTTATTCAATGGTAGAAATGGCCAAAGCACATAATCTGAACATATATAAATATTTAAAATATCTTTTAGAACATCGTCCTAATTACAAGATGACTGATGAACAGCTGTCAGCTGTTCTGCCATGGAAACAGGAAGTAATTTAAACCTGCCATAATTAAAGTGGAGTGAAATGCTCTTATTTCATTTTTAATAATGGCAAAACGATGCCATATGGTATACCGCCTGATTATAAGGCGCTTACTTTTAAGCTATCCATTCGTAAACAGTAAACGCTCCAACCCATATACCTTGACTTCTAAAAGACCGCTAACCACGGTCTTTTTGTTTTCTGATATATTCTGGCAGCTTTGGTGACCATGGAAGAAGATCTTCCAGAAATGAGCGGTCTGTATCATCCATATGTGCCGGTATCTGGGTCAAGAGATATTCAAAGTACTCATATGGCTTTAAGTTATTAGCTTTGGCTGTCTCTGCTATGCTGTATATTATCGCTGATGATGTCGCTCCATTTATTGTATCTATCATTTCCCAGTTCTTCTTGCCTATACAGAAGCCCCTTATTGCACGTTCCGATGCGTTGTTATCCATTGGGACTTCACCATCTTCAAGAAATACTCTCAGATATTTTTCCTGATTGAGTGCATAAGTGACAGCCTGTTTCAGTTTAGCTGTGCTGGCTTTTCTTTCGTTTGATTTAAGGTACGCAAATAAAGCATCAACCAGTGGCTTTATTACCACCTGACGCTGCTTAAGTCTGTCTTCTGGTTTGAGTTCTTTCAGCTTATCCTCTTCACGGTAGACTGCCTGTATCTGTTTTATTACCAGATATGAAAGGCTTTCTTTCTGGGCAGCCTTTGGAACTGCCTTTAATGCCTCATCAAATTTTCGCCTGCAGTGTACCCAGCATCCGGCTATCTTAAGATCTTCCAGTTCCTTTTCTACTGTATGGTATACCTGATAACCATCGGTTACACATACCCCGGAATAATCTTTAAGAAACTGCCTTGGATGTGAAGCATTTCTTGTCCGCTGGTATTCATACAGGACTATCTGCTCATCTGAATACATATATCCTGAACGGTATACCCACATAAAGCTCTTGGAACCGGCTGGTCTGCCGTCTTTGTTTACAAGCTCAGGAGTCTCATCTGCCTGGATTACATGAAATCCATAAAGCTTCATATGAAGATAATCATACATTACTCCTAGATATTCATCTGCAAGACGTATCATCCAGTTAGCCATGTTCTGGCGTGTTATGGCAAGTCCGTATCTCTCAAACTCTTTTTCAAGCCTGTATAAAGGTACAGCATTTACATATTTGCCATTCATGACTGCCGCTGCAAGTGATGGCGTTACAGGACTTGATGGCAGTAATCCCTTTGGATGTGGTGCACGCTTCATATGTCCGTCTTCTTTGCCGGCATATACACCTATATGGTGCTCATCAACTGTTATCTTAGCCGGTGTAAAGTGATACCTTTTAACGACTGTATCCGGAAGCTGTTTCCATCCATTTTCACCGAATTCTGCTTTTAATTCTTCTTCGGTCATGTAATGGTCTATTCGCTCAACAGGAAGTCCTTCCATATCCACGGCACGTTTGCCGGCTGTCTTCTTTCCATGTATGGCATTTATTTCCAGTTCTTCCGGCTCATTTGCATCAAGATCAGACACTGCTTCCGCTTCATTAAAGAATACTATCTTTCCATCTACTTCCATAAAACATATCTGGTTTGTATCAGACATTTTTTCTGTCTTTCTTCCAAACCTGTTATTATTGGCAAGCACCAGCTGTTCCATCATTTTCTGCATCTTATCATTAAGTGCTTTCATTTCTACTGTAAGAGTTTCCATCTGGTTCTGAAGATTAAGAAACATCTTTATAAGAAGTGTCTTATCTATGCTATTCAGTTCTTTCTCTGTATACTTAATCTCCATAACCACATACTCCTTTTCATGGCATTAAGTATAGCAGAAATCGTGTTATTTCGCCACTTATGGCATTTGTCTGATTCGTCATTATGACGGTGGATAACACTTCTAAAAAGCCGGTATTTCTGGTTCTTTAGAACTATTATCCACATAAGGCAGGACACAGGGATGTATTAATTCTTTTATGTCCTGCATTTAGTGGATAATCCATATATTTGCTGTCACGATTATAGTTTTGAAAACTTTTTATATTATAAAAAATCTACTTTCTGCACAATGTTTACATCAGTGTTCCAGGATTATCCTGTGGCTTAATCGGGCGTTTTGCTATAATCTCAAAGCCTTTCATTAACTGTTCAAACTGCTGCTCATTTATCTCCAGTGCTTCTGTTACATTTCTTGGCCATTTGAAACTGCCTTCTTCAACCCTTTTATACATAAGCAGAAATCCGTCACCTTCCCATAGAAGTGCTTTTATCCTGTCATTCTTTCTTCCGCAGAATAAAAAGATTGTATCTTTATCGTGTGGATCAAGTTCAAACTGATACTGTACGATTCCTGCAAGTCCGTCTATTCCTCTCCGTAAATCCGTGTAGCCGGCTGCTATAAATATGCGTTTAAAACCGGCTGCATCATTAAGCATGGTTAAATGCCTCTATAAGATTTTTTATAAAATCAGGTGTAGCAGTATTAGTGATTTCAAATGTAACTCCATTGGTTTTTATTACAGCAGCTATTGTATTATCTTTAAAAGAACAGCCATCATTTTTGTTTTCACATATAGTATGTGTAATAGTTAATTCTGTTGATGCCGGGACTTCTTTAGTTACAGGAAGTTCCACAAATGTAGCTGCCTGTCTTTCAAAAGTATCAATACATATTTCTTTAAGCTTTTTCTGCCAGTAGTAATACTGGTCTTTTGATATGTTGTTTATCTCAAGCCACTGAAGTATCTTCATGCCACTTGAACGGCATTCTTTTATTATAGCTGCCCACTTTTTAAGATTGTGCTGTGTTTCTAACTCCTTAGCGTTCAATAATTGTAACCTCCTGAAAAATTTGTGATAGTTGTACGAATTGTACAATTCGTTAAAATCGTACAACTTGTGCAACTGGATTATTATGGTTATATCAAATTTTTCGTGATATTTGTAGGTACATAGGTTGGAGCGTTTACCGTAAACACTCCACCCTAGATATATAATGTAGAATGTTTACAAATATACAAAAAGCGTAAGATATATAACATACCTCACACTTTTTATAACTAATATTATTTATCCCCTTATAAACATCCCTGCTTTTTCCATCTCAATAAGTGAATTCTCATAGCCACTATTATCTTTATCTTCGCCAAGAACCCATTGGCAGAATTGTGTTAATCCTTCTCTTAACGATATAGTCTGCTTAAATCCTAATATATCTTCAGCTTTTTGTATATCAGCTATATTGTGTGCTATATCACCAATTCTAAAGTCACCAGTTATATTAATATCACTATTGCTATCATAAATTTCTTTTAACATATTAGCAATATCTATTACACTTGTTCCAACGCCACTTCCAAGGTTAATAATCTCCGAATTACTCTTAGCATTATCTATAGCTGCTATAACACCTTTTGCAATGTCAACAACATTAATAAAATCTCTGCTTTCAAGACCATCTTCAAATATATTGACAGACTTATTCTCTAACAATAATGTAGAGAATATTGATAAAATACCTGTATATGGATTTTTAAGTGATTGTCCAACTCCATAAACATTCTGAAATCTAAATATTGTATAATCTATTCCTAATGCCGGACACATTGTCTGCAACATTTTTTCCTGTGCATATTTTGTATAAGCATACAATGAACCAGGTATAATAACACTGTCTTCCGTTGTAGGTAACAAAGTAAGCTTCTCACCACATTTATCGCAATAAAGATTAAAATCTTTATTTAACATCGTTTCCTTTTTTCTGCTCTTAGGATAGACAATCCCACAGTTAGGACAGCTATACTTTCCTTCACCATAAACTGAACGTGAAGATGACAATAAAATCTTTTTAACTTTACTATCTTCACCTTTTGATGAAATAACCTGTAAAAGATTTGATGTTCCCATAATATTAACATCATTGTACTGATTAATTCTGTACATAGATTGTCCTGTTCCTGTTTCCGCTGCTAAATGAATAATATACTCTTTACCATCTACTGCTTTTTCTACTACATCATAATCTCTTACATCACCATATATAAAATTACATTTATCTTTAATTTTGTTATACAAATATGAATTATGCCAATCCGAACCGTGTATCTGTTCTGTCATACAATCTAACACTGTAATTTCATATTCACCTAAATCATATAACTGATTAACTAACTCACTTCCTATAAATCCTGCTCCACCTGTTATTAATACCTTTTTCATAATTTATGTCTTTCTTAATATATTTATTATATATTATATTACCTATACATTCTGCAATAAGCAAATGTTCTTCTGTATTAATATCTACAGCTTCATATTTATTTACTATATGCATATATGGTTTTCTGCCTATCCTGCACTTTCCATTAAGTTCTCTAAGATTTTTCCAGGAACTCTTTCACTATTTGCTTTGATAGGAACAAAACACTCTGTTTTCATTATGCCACCTCCTTAGAAGTAGACATATAACAAACATCAATGTAATTTAATCGGAGATTATTCCCCCCTATTTTCATAGTTATCTATTGAATAAGGGTCTATCTGTGATACACTTTCATCCATATCTAACCAAGCTCTTGCACATGCCAAATCTAATCCATCATCTATATCAATGCTTGTTCTTTTATCTAATATATATTTATATGGATTAGACCCATGAAAATACTTCCATTCTATCATTTTTCTTCTTGGTGCTAACAAAATTCCATCTGTAACAAAATATAATGGTTTTAATTGCTGCGATGGGACATGTTTAATTCCTAATTCATAATTTATTGGTCCATTATCATCCCACAGATATCTCTTGAACTTTTCCATAGATACCAATGAATCATATCCATCTTCTAAAGCTTTATAATATAAAGAAATTGCTTCTTTATATTGTTTAGGAAACACCAAAGGGGCTGTACAAGTTGCCCATAATATATCATCACCATCAACGAATAAGATATACTGTCCTATTGCTTTATTCACTCCAAAATTACGAGCTACTGAGACCCCTTCATTTTTCTTGTGAAACACACTTATACGAGAATCTAACTGAACCAACTCATCTAGTCTATTACCGTAATAATCTTCACTTCCATCATCAATAATAACCACTTCAAAATTGGGGAAAGTTTGAGCAAGGATACTATCCAAACATTTTAATAAATCTTCATATTTTGTATTAAAAACTGGAATAATTATACTTACTATCATCGGTTAACCCTCCCCATATCTTCTATTTGATGCGATATTCTGCCAAACCAATTCGCTCACAATTTTGTTTTCTACCGTTATACCACATCAGCAGTTTGTTTTTTTGTTTATTTAAAGCAACCGTAGGCTTGTAAACTGCATCTGCATCCCAGGAATTTTTTTCTGGTGAAATAACAGGGTTATCCGTACTTCTAACCCAATTATGTATTCCGTCATTTGACTCTGCCATACAAACTCTAGCTGTATCCACATTTTGATATCCAATGTAGAACATATAGTATCTATCATTTTCCTTCAAAATATCGCATCCGCCTACCTTGCATTGATCATACTTTTCATTCGACTTTTCAAGTATAGGGTTATTTGCATACCTTTCCCAGTTAACGCCGTCTTTACTTTCCGCATAGCAAAGAACATCTGGTTCAAATTGCTCACCAGCTGCATACCACATTTTAAACATTTTTTCATCTTTGTCCCAGAGAACACACGGATTCATAACCGAACCTTTTTCGTATGGCTCACTCGGAACAAGAATTGGTTTTTGTTGCATTCTTGTAAATCGAATGCCATCATCACTTGTGGCGATGCCTATTGCACTATTATTTCTACTTTGTCCAGTGTACCACATCAACCATTTCCCATCTATTTCACAAACAGAAGCGCGATTAACCCGTTCTTCCCAACTTCCCTTATGCCCTGCTTCTAAAGCAACTTTCCATTTTTCCCATTCTGTACCATCCGTAGAATCAGTACATATTATTCCGCTATTTTTTCGTTCCGAGACAAAAAGGCGGTATCTATCTTCTATCATCACTACAAATGGATCAAACACGGAGGCCGTCGTTTCATCACCAAACACTGGCGAGCCATATTTTTCCCACCCTCCCTGCTGAGGAGCGTAATCATAAGTTGCTTTTTTATTATGGATGTATTCAATTTTTCTTCTTACCTTTGAGAATACGCTGCTCATCAAAATTCTCCTATATTTCATCTAATGCTTGCTGCAATTTCTGAAATAATATTAATATAATTTTTTGCAAATTTTTCAACAGTGAATTCATTATTAAACATTTCAATTATTCCAGCTTTGGCCTCGCACAATTCATCTACTGGCATTTTTTTAATATCCAATATCCTATCTTGTGCTTCTTCCAACGTATCATAAAATTTTAATCCCGGTTGTTTGAACTGTTCAAAATACTTATTCCCGCCTGTGCGACTCATTACAACGGGTACTCCAAGTGAAAGAACCTCTAATAATATCAAATCAAAGTATGTTTCATGATTTGGCAATACAAAAACATCTGAAGCC
>OHAN01003008.1_pt1 | contig 10399 bp, 9 predicted proteins | sample 1577121 | NCBI WGS metagenome assembly OHAN01 (sample SAMEA3541554, study PRJEB24748) | human gut metagenome | biome: human gut; feature: human-associated habitat; material: faeces | place: China | collected 2012 | reverse complement strand
GGACTCAGAAGTCATTCTTTTGTCTCAGCGCTTGGCGCTCAAGTATAATACCATATGCCGGGCCACTTTGCAAGCCTTTTTTACAAGTTTTTTGCTCTTTTTTCGCTTTTGTATACATCCGCTAGTTTTTTGCTTGAAATCAGTCCCTGCTTTGACACAGACTCAGCACATCTGCGGCGTGCGGCTCCTCCCAGTGGGAGGGGGCGTTGCACTATATATAATAAGAAGAGCATCTGCTGCCTTCACCGGGCAAACGGATGCTCTCTCTCATATATAATAGTTACTTCTGGGCATACACCTGTTTGAGGTGTTCCGTAAGCTTTATATTCTCGCTATAGTCTACCGGCACCACGATGACACTGGGGACATCCTGTTTGAAAGCCTCTTCCAGCGTGGGGATAAGTTCCTCTGCCTTCTCGACGCGATAACCCTTGCAGCGCATAGCCTCTGCCAGCAGCTTGAAATCGGGGTTCGAGAAGTCCACATAGCAGTGCTCGCCGCCGAACTGCTCCTGCTCCTTCCACTTGATGAGGCCGTAGCTGGAGTCCTCCCAGATGAGGGTCACAAAAGGCACATGCTCCCGCACCGCTGTTTCCAGCTCCTGACTGTTCATCATGAAGCCGCCGTCGCCGCAGACCGCCAGCACTTTCTTCTCCGGATAGAGAAGTTTTGCCGCGAACGCACCCGGGATGGAGAAGCCCATGCTGGCGAAGCCGTTGGAGATGAGGCAGGTGTTGGGCTCATAGCAGTCGTAATGGCGGGCGATCCACATCTTATGGGCGCCCACATCGCTGACCACGATGTCGTCGCGGCCCATGACCTTCCGCACATCGGCGAGGATGCGTGCCGGCTTCATGGGGCAGCTGTCGTCCGCCGCCATTGCCTCATGCTCTGCCACCATCGTCTGGCGGAGAGCCAGTGCAAATTCCGGCTCACCGGTGCGGTGGGCGCAGCGCAGTATCTCATACAGGCTTTCTGAAACGTCGCCTACCACTTCCACAGCGGGCTGATACCGCTTGTTGACATCGGCGGGGGCTCTGTCGATGTGGACGATGGTCATATTCTCCCGTGCACCCCACTTGGCCGGTGCGCACTCCACGATGTCGTAACCGATAGCGATGACCACATCCGCCCGGTCGAAGAGCTGGTTGACATAGTCTTTCTGCGGGATGCCGATGGTCCAGAGGCTGTATTTGTCGTCCATCGGGATGATGCCCTTGGCCATCATAGTGTTGACTACCGGGATATGCAGACGGTCAGCCAGCTCGGTGACAGCAGCGGCGGCATGGCCGCGCACGGCACCTGCACCTGCAAGGATGACCGGATTTTTCGCCTCACTGATGATTTTTCCTGCCGCTGCAATGTGGGTCGGGTCGGCATAGACCTCATGCATCTGCTGGCGCTTGAGCGGCACAGCGTCGGCGGGCATTTTTGCGATATTCTGGGGCAGGTCGATATGGGTCGCGCCCGGCTTGCCCTTTTCGGCGTGCTTGAAGGCCAGCCGCACGATCTCGCCCACCGTGTCGGGGCGGATGATCTGCTTCGAGCGCTTGGTGATAGGCTCAAACATCGCGGTCAGGTCAAGGTACTGGTGGCTGGTGAGCTGCATCCGGTCGGTGCCGACCTGGCCCGTGATGGCCACCAGCGGCGCACCGTCCAGATAAGCATCCGCCACACCGGTGACAAGGTTGGTAGCACCGGGGCCAAGGGTGGACAGGCAGACGCCGGCCCGGCCGGTCAGACGGCCATAGACATCCGCCATAAAGGCCGCACCCTGCTCGTGGCGCACCGGGATGAAGCGTATCTTGCTGTCTCGAATCGCAAACATCAGATCCAGCGTCTCTTCGCCCGGAATACCAAACATCACATCGACGCCCTCAGCTTCCAGACAGTCCACCAGCACCTGCGCAGTCGTTTTCATTCCCTTCATTTTCTTTCCCTCCCAAAACGAAAAAGGCAGCGCAGCCCCATGCGGGCCACACTGCCTTTGCTGCGCTTATTGTAAACGATTTTCGGCCATCCCGCAAGTGCAAATTTCCACAAAAAACGACTTGCTTTCGGTTTTTGCTCCGGCAGGCTTGACAAGCGGCGGGACAGGCCGTATGATGAAAGTATCTTTTTTGCAGTGAGGTAGTTATCATGTCCAGCATCACCATCCGCGGCTGCTGCATCGGCGCAGGCCGTCCGAAAGTCATCCTGCCCATCGTCGCCCGCACAGAGGACGATATTCTCCGTGAGGCCAGGCGGCTGTCCGCGCTGAAAGCTGACTGCATCGAGTGGCGGGCCGACTGGTTTTCTGATGCTCTGGATGCTGCCGCACTGAAGCGGGTGCTGTCCGGTCTGCGAGCAGCGCTGGGCGAAAAGCTCCTGCTCGTGACCTTCCGTACCAAAGCAGAGGGTGGAGAAACTTCCCTGACACCGCAGCAATACGCTGATTTCTGCGGCACGGTCTGTGTCAGCGGCTGTGCCGATCTGCTTGACGTCGAGTTCTTCCCCAATCAAGAAGAACTTCCGGCCCTCATCGGGCAAGCGCACAAGGCCGGTGTCGCAGTGGTTTGTTCCAGCCATGATTTCCACAAAACGCCGTCCCGGACGGAGATGGTCACACGCCTGACCGCCATGCAGCAGACCGGAGCCGACCTGCCCAAACTGGCTGTGATGCCGAACTCTCCATCTGACGTCCTCGAATTGCTGGCCGCCACAGCAGAGATGGCAGAGCAGCACCCCGAAACGCCCGTCATCACCATGAGCATGGGTGCGCTGGGTGCAGTGAGCCGCCTGTGCGGTGAGACGTTCGGCTCTGCCATGACCTTCGCCAACCCCGGGCAGGCCAGCGCACCCGGACAGGTGGCGCTGGATGTAGTGAATGAAGTACTGGACAGCTTGAGCCTCGAGTAAAAAGTTCAATATTCTCCCAGTAATTGCAGCAGCCCCGCTTTTTAGTCGGGGCTGTTTTTCATTTTCCAAAAATTATCTGATACGTCAAATTTCAACAGCCCACATTGGCTATTTTTCCAGATTTTTGCGAGTTTCTGCAAAGACATTGACATTCTGTCGTTGAAATCATATCATTGTGTCATAAAAGATGAAAAGCGCTGCAGCGAGTTGTATTTCATCGTTTCTGCTCCATCTCAGCGAAATCGCGCCATGCCGGCAGGAGGTCCCACCATGATGCAGTGTGTCAGACGATGCAGTTTTATTTGTGGAGCTGTTCTCAGTCTCCTGCTTCTGCTCTGCAGCTGTCAGATCGGGGCAGGAACAGGACAGTTTGTCCAGCCGCCAGACATTCCCCCGGATGACAGCTCTCAGGGAAAGACGCAGCTTCTTTCTGCTCTGAATCAGGAGTATTTCCACCGCGTCCAGATCTCCAACCATTTTATACAGGGCAGTGACTCTGCTGCTGAGGCTGTATTTCTGTATCTTGCGCAGAACTCCGGCGGCGACATCAACAAAGCGGTCGAGTTTTTAGCCGAAAATCCCGAAGATGAATATTGCCGCGCGAATTGTGCCGACGCTGTTCTGAGCAGAATTTCTCCCTCGTCCAGCGAAACTTACTGGGTCAGTTATTCCTTCCTCTCTGCCGACATTCTGGAGGACGGTGTCCTGAAAGAAGATGCAGAGTTTGGCCCCGTTGCTGGAAAGCTCATCGACAATCGGAATCTTCTGGTTTCGTCGGATTCTTATCAGCCTTACGACTGCCAGAGATCCGGCTTTGCCGTCGGCGTCATCGGCGGTCAGGCGCTCGTCGTGGCAGTGTTCGTTTCCTGACAACATTTTTCAAGACAAGCAAAAATGACCGCTGCGGTCTCCTGCTCCGCGGCGGTCATTTTCTCTGTCCGTCCTATTGGGCGAACCATTATACTCTTATAATAAAGGATCCTGCCAACGCTTGTCAACAGAGAAAAGATTGCTTTTTGTCGATTTGCGCGGTTTCACATTGTAAACTGCACTGCGCAGAATGCGGCATAGATGCAGAGCAGCGCCACACCCTGCACACGGGAGAGCTTTCCACGCACCAGCGCCGGGATGGTCAGCAGCACCATCACCAGCAGCATCACGGGCAGCTCGAGCACCAGACTCGAGTTGATACCGAACAGGGTCGCACTCTGAGGGATTTCAAACGGTGCCAGTGTCACCGACATGCCGCTGACCAGCACGAGGTTGAAGACATTCGCACCCACGACATTGCCCAGCGAGAGGTCGCTGTGGCCCTTCATCAGCGAAGTAATGGCTGTGACCAGCTCAGGCAGCGAGGTACCCAGCGCCACGAAGGTCAGCGCGATGACCGATTCCGGCACGCCCATCGCCTGCGCGATGATGGTGCCGTTGTCCACCAGCAGGTTCGCGCCCAGCGCGATGAGGGCTGCGCCCACCACCAGCAGCAAGACGATTTTTCCGATGCCCATCGGCTCTTCCTCATGCTCCGGCTCTGCCGGAGCATTTTTCATCTGCCAGACATTCGCCGCCATATAGGCCACGAACATCCCCAGCATCAGCAGGCCCATCGGACGGGTAAAGCGGCCCATGCCGTAAGCTGCCACGCAGTAGATGGCCGCAGCCGCAAAGAAGAAAGCCACCGGCACACGCAGGGTCTTCGGATCCACCTTGCCGGGCCGCACGGCCACCGTAATGGCCGCGATGAGGGCCGCGTTGCAGATAACAGAACCGATGGCGTTGCCGTAGGAGATCTCGCCGTGGCCGGACACCGCCGAGATGGTGGACACCATCACCTCGGGCAGGGTAGTGCCGATGGACACCACCGTTGCGCCGATGAGCAGTTCCGGCAGGTGGAACCGACGGGCCAGCGCCGATGCGCCGTCCACGAACCAGTCACCGCCCTTGATAAGGCAGAGCAATCCCAAAAGAAACAGGATGCCGGGGATTATCATATCGTTCCTCCCAATATCTCTCCGGGCGCAAATCGCGCCCCATCACATAACAAAAGCCATATTGTATATGATACCAAATTTCCGTATGGAATACAACGTCCGTTAGAAATATTTTACCCCTATCCTATATAAGGTGGCCAGAAACATAAAAAGCTCCCCCGAAGGGGAGCTTAAAAGCTTATTTACACCACTTTGCAAACTCTTCATCGGTACACTTGACGTAGTGGCTGCCGCTGACGAGGTGGCTGGTACCTTTGCTGTAGTCAATGCCGGAAGTGGCATAGTCGTAAGTCTCGGCCACGCGGCGCTTTTCCACCACCGGGTTCGGCAGCGGGATAGCCGACAACAGACTCCGGGTGTAGGGATGAATGGGATCTGCAAAAATTTCTTCCGTCGTACCCGTTTCCAGCAGGTGGCCCAGATGGAGCACACCGATACGGTCGGAGATGTACTTGACCATGGACAGGTCGTGTGCGATGAACAGGTAGGCCGTGCCGGTCTCCTGCTGGATGTCCTTCATCAGGTTGACGACCTGTGCCTGGATCGACACGTCCAGTGCCGAGATGCACTCGTCGGCGATGATGAGCTTCGGGTTCATGATGAGGGCGCGGGCGATGCCGACGCGCTGGCGCTGACCGCCGGAGAACTGGTGGGGATAACGCTCAGCGTGCTCGGGCGCAAGGCCGACCTTCTCCAGAATTTTCTCCACCTTTTCGCGGCGCTCATCCTGGGTCTTGTACATATGGTGGATGTCCAGGCCCTCGCCGATGATGTCCTCCACCTTCTTGCGGGGGTTCAGGGACGCCATCGGGTCCTGGAATATCATCTGCATCTGGGTGCGCAGGGTATTGTTCTGGGCGTGAGACAGACGTCCGCTGATGTCCTGCCCGTCGAAGGTGATTTTGCCTGCGGTGGGATCATACAGCCGGATGATGCTGCGGCCAATGGTGGATTTGCCCGAGCCGGACTCACCCACCAGACCGTACGTCTCGCCGGGATAAATTTCAAAGCTGACATCGTCCACGGCCTTGACGGTGAAGTTCTTGTTCACCTTGAAATACTGTTTCAGTCCCTCGACCTTCAGAAGAGGGGTAGCGCTCTGTGCTGCCATTTACTCCGCCTCCTCGATCTTTTTTGCTTCTGCACTCATACGGGCCACACGGTCTTTCAGCTCAGGCGGCATCTCCACCTTGGGAGCCCGGGGGTCCAGCAGCCAGGTAGCTGCGAAGTGGGTGTCGCTGATCTTGAACATGGGCGGGTCGATCTCGTCATCGATCTCCAGCGCGTACTTGTTGCGGGGCGCGAAGGCGTCACCGGCCTTCTCATGCAGCAGGTTCGGCGGCGAACCGGGGATGGTGTACAAACGCTCGTCGGCGGTATCGAGGTCGGGCATGGCCGACAGCAGGCCCCAGGTGTAGGGGTGGCGTGGGTCGTAGAAGATCTCGTCGATGGTGCCGGTCTCCACGATCTTGCCCGCGTACATGACATCGACATAATCGGCCACCTTTGCCACGACGCCAAGGTCATGGGTGATGTAGATGACCGAAATGCCGCGCTCCTTCTGGATGCTGCGGATGAGCTCGAGGATCTTTGCCTGAATGGTCACATCCAGTGCGGTGGTGGGCTCATCGCAGATGAGCAGGTCCGGGTCGCAGGACAGCGCGATCGCGATGACCACGCGCTGACGCATACCGCCGGACAGCTGGTGCGGGTAGCTCTTCATCCGCTTTTCGGCGTCGGTGATACCGACTTCTTCCAGCAGCTTGAGGGCCTTCTGATATGCCTCAGCCTTGGGCATCTTGAAGTGCCAGAGCATCCCTTCCATAATCTGCTTGCCGATGGTCATGGTGGGGTCAAGGCTGGTCATGGGGTCCTGAAAGACCATGGCGATGCGCTTGCCGTTGATGTGGCGGCGGATCCACTTTTTATCTTTTTGCAGCAGATCGACGGTTTCAGGGCTGCCGTCGGCGTGATGGTAGCTGAACTGGATGCTGCCGCTGTTCACCTTGGCGTTCTGGGCCAGAATGCCCATGGCCGCCTTCATGGTGACGGACTTACCGGAACCAGACTCACCCACCAGCGCCACCGTCTCGCCCTTGTACAGGTCGATGTTCACGCCGCGGATGGCGTGGACGGGGCCGGCCGTCGTCTTAAAGGTAATATCAAGGTCTCGCACCGACAAGACCTGTTCTCTTTTCGTATCAGGCATGTTGTGCGCCTCCTTACATACTCTTCATCTTGGGGTCAAGTGCCTCGCGCAGGCCGTCGGCCAGCAGGTTGAAGCTGAGCATCAGCAGACTCATGACCACGATGGGCGGGATGATCTGATAGGGATGGGTGGTGAAGCTGTTGTACAGCTCACTGATCAGGGAACCCAGCGAGCACTGCGGCACCGGGATGCCCAGACCCACGAAGGAAAGGAATGCCTCGGTAAAGATCGCGGTGGGGATGCTGAACATGACCTGAGTGATGATGGGTCCGATGATGTTGGGCAGCACTTCCTTAAAGATAATGAAGAAGCTGCCGGCACCCAGAGTGCGGGAAGCCAGAACGAATTCCTGGTCCTTCAGCTTGAGCATCTCAGCGCGGGCGATGCGGCTCATGCCCACCCACTCGGTCAGCATCAGAGCGAAGATGATGGTGATCATGCCGGGCTGCAGCACCAGAAGCAGCAGCGTAACGATGACCAGACGGGGGATGCCGTTGGCAACTTCAAGAAAGCGCTGCATCAGCATATCCACCTTGCCGCCGAAGTAGCCCGAGATGAGGCCATAGCTCATGCCGATGAGCATATCAATGACGGCAGCCGCCACGGCGATGATAAGGGAGACGCGGGCGCCTTCCCAAGTACGGGTCCAGATGTCGCGGCCATAGAGGTCGCTGCCGAACCAGTAGTAGACGTCATCCTTGCCTTTTTCGACATAGTTGTTGACGATCTTGGTACCGGTGGTCGTGCTCATCTTTTCGCTGCCGTCCAGAATGCCGAGCTGCTCGATGCCGGGGACGCGAGGCGCAAAATTCTTCTGGCTCAGATCCTGGCCGGAATAAGTATAAGCATTCATTCCCGGGCCAAAGATGGCCAGCAGCAGGATGATCATGATCATCACGAGGCCCAGCACGGCGCTCTTCTTGCGGAAGAAGCGGATGCGGACGTCTTTCCAGAAGCTCTGGGCCGCGAAGTTGGTATCCACCGCGATTTCAGCCGCGTTGTCCTTCCGGGCAAACTCTGCCTCGGTGAACTTATGCTCAGGGTACAGTTCCTGCACGGCCTGCGTGATGGCTGCGGCGGTGCTTTCGCCGCCCAGTCGAATCGCTTTTTCTGCCATATCAGTCGTCCCCCTTTGCCAGACGGATGCGCGGGTCGATGATGCCGTACAGCAGGTCAACGACCAGCATGATGCCAATGTACATGGCACTGTAGATGAAGCTCAGGCTGATGACCACATTGTAGTCGTTGGACTGGATGGCCGTCACCAGCAGGCTGCCCACGCCGGGAATGGCGAAGATCTTCTCCACCACCAGCGAGCCGGTCATCAGGTCCACGATCAGCGGAGCCAGCACGGTGATGATGGGGATCAGGGCATTGCGCAGCGCGTGGCGGAAGATCAGCGCCGGGCCGGAAATGCCCTTGCTCTCGGCCAGCAGCATATAATCGGAGTCCAGAACCTCGATCATTTCACTGCGGGTAAAGCGGGCAATGGAAGCCATGGTGAACATGGACAGCGAGATGCTGGGCAGCACACTGGAGCCGAACACGTCCTTTGCGGAGAACAGCATGGGGAACCACTTGAGCTTGAAGCCAAAGGTATAGCTCAGGGCCAGTGCGATCACGTAAGACGGCACCGACACGCCGATGACCGAGATGATGGTGGCCAGAGTGTCGAAGATGGTGTCCCGCTTGAGGGCTGCAATGATGCCGAGCACAAGGCCCACGATGGCACCCAATGTGACAGCCATGCCGCCCACACGGATGGAAATGGGCAGACGGGACTGGATCAGCTGGGAGATGGGCGTGTTCTTGGAGATATTGTAGCTTACGCCGAAGTCACCGCGCAGCATGTTGGTCACATAGCGGAAGAACTGTACATAGATGGGCTGATCCAGACCGTACTTTGCGTACAGGGATGCGCGCATTTCCGGTGTCAGCTTTTCATCGTTGAAGGGCGAACCGGGCATCAGCTGCATGAGGATGAACAACACCAGCAGGATGGCCAGCAGCGTAAACAACGAAGTGATGATACGCTTGAGCGTGTATTTTTTCACGTTGGGTAGACCCCCTTAAAGTTTCTTCTTCTCCCTGCTCAAGACAGGGCGGCTTTTTCTGCCGCGGTCATCCGTGCGCCGGACGCGGACAGTGCAAAAGCCAAAAAGTCGCACAGCGGCAATCACGCTGCCACTGTGCGGCATTTCAGTTCTCGATCAGGATCAGACGCTCTTCTTTGCGTCCTTGAAGACGCGGTTCAGAGCAACCGGGTGGAAGTCCACGCCGGTCACGGCAGAAGAGATCATCTCGGCGTTGCACTGACCATACAACGGGAAGATGGCGGCCTGCTCCAGCACGATGGACTCAGCGTCATACATGGCTTCCCAGCGACCCTCGGGATCGGTGCACAGATCACCGGTGGTGCACTCTGCGACTCCCGCAGAGTAAATGGCAGCAATGCTACCATGGATAGTGTCAGTGTAATGTCCACGGCAAAATAAAGGTTAAAGCAGGTATAATCCTGTATAAAATCGGAAACCAGATACAGAAGTACCTGCAGAACGATGCAGCCAGCCATCAGACCATCCGTGCTTCGATATGGCTGAACACTTTGCATGCCAAACACCGAAAGATACATGTTCACTCCCGCTACGAGTGCAAACAGCGCGGAAAAGAAATAGGAAGGCCCAAAGGCATGGTCGGCAAAAGCGACCACTGCGACAAGTACTGCTGCGCTGCCTGCAAACCACGAGAAGCGGTATCCGATCCTCTCTATCCGCAGGATCTGCACAGACAGATAGAAAAGCCATGCAGCCAGCCAGGAAATCTCAGCTACATAGAAAACCTGCGGCACTTTTCCCATAATGACCAGATACAGGATATAGTATGTCGTTCCCATGCAGAAACAGGCATATGCCAAAGCGAGGATCAGCAAACTCCTGCTTTTGTACCGCAAAGCCAGAAAAAGGGCTGCAATGGTGCAAAATCCTAATATGATTATCTGAAAGCTATTGTCAATCAGTTCAAAGTTCATCTTCTTTTTCCTCTCTGCTCCTGCGCTCATTTCTGCGCCGCAGACGGTAAAGCAGCACGGTTACGCATACACCAAGGAGAAAAGCAAGCAGGCCCATGACAATATAGCCAAGAGCAGCATGACTGCCGATCATACTTGCCGCTCCCGAAGAATGGACAATACTTCCTGCCGCAGGTTCTGTCATCAGTTCCGGCATCCATGCCCCGATACCTGTAACTAAAAGCAGACAAACTGCTATGCAGACCGCATCAAGCCCCCGCTGTATTCTGTTTT
>OHAN01003007.1_pt1 | contig 10408 bp, 10 predicted proteins | sample 1577121 | NCBI WGS metagenome assembly OHAN01 (sample SAMEA3541554, study PRJEB24748) | human gut metagenome | biome: human gut; feature: human-associated habitat; material: faeces | place: China | collected 2012 | reverse complement strand
CAGCCCCGTCAGCGCCAGCCGGTCCAGCCGGACCCGCAGCGCCGGTAGCGCCGGTCGGCCCAGTCGGACCAACAGCCCCGGTAGTGCCGGTCGGCCCAGCTGGACCCGCAGGACCGGTAGCGCCGGTCGGCCCGGTCGGACCAGTCGGCCCAGCCGGACCCGTAGCGCCGTCCAGTCCATCGAGTCCGGCAGCACCAGTGGGACCGACAGGTCCGATCGGTCCGGGGCAGCCGCGTGGTCCTATGGGACCGGGACGACAGCAGTTGTAGGGTTCAAAAGAACCGGGACAGCCGCGATCGCGTCCGCAGCGCCCATAGCCGTTATTTTCATAGTCACTATCATCAAAATAGTAGGGAAAATTACATGAATGACGAAACATAAAAAACTCCTTTCCAGATTTAGGACATCCATCCTGATGTAGTATATGTGTGCGATGAAAGAGATGTGCATTAGCAGAAAGGGGCGGGGAAATTGAGGGTTGGGAACTGTGGAATATTATAAGTGTGGAAGACGGTAAGAATGAATGTAGAAAGTGTGGATGCCGCTGGATGGAACGACTCCCAGTCCGCTGCTCAGACCACTGCAGAGGTCGGAGCGAATGTCACAAGATAGGTAATCCGTTTGTTTTATGGTTTGAGGATATGGTTTGAAAGTATTCTTCATTTGTCAAAACCGCCGGAGAATCCGGGCGGATTTTTTTTGTTTCCTTATGATAATACAGTGCCTTATCATAGTTTCCCATCCGATCATAGCAGACGCATAGCTGGATTAAAGGAATGAAATCATAGTAATCGGCTTCGATAAAGGCATTTGGATGATATTCTGGTCGGTCTTTGAGGGCAAGCTGGTACCAGAAAACAGCCTGGGAAATTTCTCCGAGGGAAAGTTTCAACCGTCCGATCTCACAGCAGGTTTTAGCACGTGGGCGGTCGTAGAGAAAACTCTGGAACAGAGAAAGCTGGCTGGCAGCCGTATTTCTGAGCATTTCATGGCAGCGCGCCAGAAGCAGACAGGCGTCCGCCTTATTTTCATACCACCCGTCCGGTTCGTTTAGGAAATGTTCCAGAACCGGGCGGGCTTTTTCGTATTGTTTGTGGTCGATGAGTTCGCGGGCGTAGTAGTATTGATGGCGCGGATCGAGCAGTTCGCCGTCTGCAAGCATTGTTTCATAGATTTTCAGGTTCCGGTCAGAATGGGTGAGAGCGGAAGCAGGCTTCCGGTGTTCGATCTGAATAGGAGAATAGAGAATTCTGCCGCGTGGCGCGATGGCTTCGTGGACGCGTCCTTTCCAGCGAAAATGCCGGTCCGTTCGCAGAATCCGTTCGCGATCGTAGGTAAATGCAGGTGTGCCGTCCGGCTGGAATCCAGCGATGTATTTCATCATGACAACGTCGGGCTGCGGGGATTTGCTTAAAGTTTCTTTCAACTTTAAAATCGCTGTGATCGATTCTGCGGGAACGACATCGTCGGCGTCGAGCCACATCCAGTATTCGGTTGTGACCTTTTCACAGATGAAATTGCGCGCGGCGGCGAAATCATCGTTCCACGGGTAGTGATAAATATGTTTGGTGTATTGCCGGGCGATTTCTACAGTTCGATCGGTGGAACCGGTGTCGGCGACGAGGATTTCATCCGCAAATTGTATGGCAGATGCTAAAACACGCGTCAAAACGGCTTCTTCATTTTTGACGATCATACATAGGCTGAGGCGGATCATGGGATCCCCAAAATCAATATCAAATTGATATTAATATATGAAAGAAGTTTTTAGATGTGTACAGACATTATATATATAATTATATAAGGATAAACAGGAGAAAAGTAACGTACTTTTCTCCTGAAATGATGGCTGCAATTCACGCTGCGCTATTTAACAGCACTTGAAAAAAATATTATAGAGCTTCGAAAAAAGCATCGGTCAATTTCTGTATATTCAGATACGGGTTCTCATAATCAAAACTACGCATCCGTCCCTTGGCAGCCAGAACACCGAGCTGGATCGGCTCAGCGATATCCGAATTGAGCCGATCATCGAGCATACCGCTGATGAAACCGCCGGCAAAGGAATCACCGGCGCCGGTATCGTTGTTTAGCTGGTACTGGTAGAGCTTTTTGTGGCGGACTGTGCGGATCTGACATACGCCGTCCTTAAAATGGAGCAGCTCATGGCGGTCATCGTGCTTGACAATGAGGGTGCGGGTGGGATCCGGGTTGATCGCAGAAAAATACTCACAGAGGTTCGCGTAGAGCGGACGGGCGCTGCGGGCATTGAAGCCGAGGTTTTTCTTTTCGGATTTATTTAAGAAAACATAATCGGCATATGCGATCAGTGGCTGTAAGCGCTCACGGCGCAGCGATGTATACTCAAAACCAGGATCCATGCTGACTTTCATGGCAGGATTTAAATGTTTTGCCTGGATGACCGATTGCATGATTGCCTCGAATTGGTCGAAATCAGACAGGGATGACAGGTGGATCCAGCGGGCCTGCGCGAGGTACTCCGCCAGTGTGGTTCCCGTCCGGGCTTCCTGTTCATGGATGCGGTCTAAGAGAGTGTTGTTGGCACACGGCGCGATCTTGATGCAATTGCGCGTGTGATTATAAAGGCGGACAATCGATTTGGCAATCGCTTTGGAATATGGATCGTCGAAGCGCTCGCGCGTGGTAAACAGCCAGTCACGGTTATCCAGGTGCGCCAGCTCGGCGTCAATGTCATTTGTCTTGCCGAAGCGCAGATCGAATGGACTGGGCGTGCCGCACACGCCGACGTAAGCGACCTGCAGGTTAGGGAGAATATGCTTTGCCACTTTCAGGGTGATGAAAGCAGAACCGCCGATCTGGGTTGTGTATTCCTTGCCTTTTATCGCCAGCTCCTGAATATCGTTTTCCACATCGGAAATCGGGTTGCTTAAGTTCTCGTCGCCTCCACCGGCGGATGTCTCCACCAGATCGAGCCCGGTGCAGTGAAACATATAGTCATAATTGATAGCGCCAATGCAAATAATATCTAAACCTGCCATGAGATTCTACCTCTTTTGTCCGTGTATTTTTTAGTATTTAAAATGAAGAGCGGTGCGGGATTTTTGCTTTTTCAGCAGGATCTCGCACCAGCACCATTTACAGAATATAACACGGTTTTTCGTTTGTCAAATAAAATGTAAAATTAGTGTAAAAAAGACGCGGAAAAGTGCCAAAAAGCCTTTATTTATAAGGAAAAACTACATTTTTTTATTAGAGAAAATAAAGAAAAAAGATGGGGAGAAAGAGGGGAAAATGAGAATGGGAAAATAGGGGAGATGGAGAAAAAGGGAATGGAAAAGTGCGGATGGACAGCGGGTGAAATGTTCAGTATAATTTGATGGAATAGAGATAGAATGGACAGGAAACGAAGGGAGGAGAGTGCGATAAAAGATCGAATCAAGGAAAAGCAGAATGAGAAATCAGAGGGGATGGAAAGAGTGGTTTTAACCCGCCTCCATCTCAGCGCCTCCGCCCTTAAATATTTAGCACTCCTGGCGATGACGGCAGACCACATTGCGGTGATCTGCAGACCGGTTCCGGGATTCCGGACATTTGGGGATCTGGCGTTTCCATTGTTCGCCTTTTTATTAGTAGAAGGTTTTTTTCACACGTGGGATCGCAGATGTTATGGACGGAGGCTGCTTTTGGCGGCGGTTGTGTCGGAGATTCCGTATGATCTGGCATTTTCCGGACGGTGGATGGATGCACAGCACCAGAATGTCTGCCTGACCTTTTTTCTGGCGCTGGTTGCGATGGAGCTGTTAGAGCGGTATGGAAACGGTATCTGGGAGAAGCTGGTGCTAACGGCAGTGTTCTGTACGCTGACAGAAGCGGCGGGAGCAGACGGCGGCGCATGGGGGATGGGACTGGTGCTGGCATTTTATTTTTGTGTAATAGGAAATTCAGGAACTAACGTGCCAAAGCACATTCTTTTTCATGAGAAAACGGCGGGGGTGTTTATGAAGATAATCGTTGCCGTCCTCATCGGAGCGTTCGCGTGGCAGGAACCCCTCTGGGTGCTGGCGCTCACGGCTGTCTGCTTCATGTTATATGATGGCTCCAGAGGTCGGAGCAGATTTCGTTCCTTCTTTTATGTCTATTATCCGGCGCATCTTTTGACGCTGTATTTTGTGGGAAAATGGCTGGGATGACTTTTATCCTATGGGAATTTTTGACAATTTTCGGGCGTAAAACACGCCCTTTTTTTATTTCCAGGTCAGGCAAAAAAACTTGACAATAAAGTTAGTATGTGCTAACCTTATGTATGGGTTAGGAGAAACTAATGAAAATTAGTCTCATCTAATGAAAATTAGCTCTCTCTAACAACTGTTAGCAGGCACTAATGAAAATTAATGTACGCGAATCAATTAGATTACCGGCAGATAAAAACAGCCGTTTCCGCTAAGTGAGACATCATGACGGGCAGAATGCGGAAAAATAGAGGAAGGAGAATCGTATGCAGGGAGCAATGCCGATTTCGATGGCAACCGTAGGAATCGCCTATACGATCAAAAAGATCAGCGGCAACACAGAGGTTCGGTCTCATTTAAAATCCATGGGATTTAACGAGGGAACCGAAGTAAAAGTGATAACCCAGCTGGACGGAGATGTGATTATTCACGTAAAGGAGTCCAGAGTGGCTATAAATAAGGATCAGGCAAGACACATTCTGGTCTAAGACAAGGGAATGGGGATATTCCGGAGCAGGTTGTATGGTAGAAAAGCAGACGGAATCCCGAGTAAAAAATTGGAATGGTTAGGAGGAACAGAGAATGACGCTTAAAGATGCACAGGTTGGATCTACCGTCAAAGTTGTCAAGATTCATGGCGAAGGCGCATACAAACGCCGCATCATGGATATGGGCATCACGAAGGGAAGCGAGATTTTTATTCGAAAAGTAGCTCCGCTGGGCGACCCGGTAGAGGTTACGATTCGTGGATATGAGCTTTCACTTCGTAAAGCCGATGCTGAGTGCGTAGATGTTCAGACAGTTTAATAAGTTTGATTAAAAAAGCAGGAGGATGAAAAATGGCAATTCATATTGCTTTGGCGGGTAACCCGAACTGCGGTAAAACAACCATGTTTAACGCACTGACGGGTGCAAACCAGTATGTAGGTAACTGGCCGGGTGTTACAGTTGAGAAGAAAACCGGTAAATTAAAAGATGCTTCGGGAGAAGAGGTAAATGTAACGGACCTTCCGGGAGTTTATTCCCTTTCTCCGTATACACTGGAGGAAGTTGTAACCCGTGATTTTATCTTAAAAGAGAATCCGGATGTCATCGTAGACTTAGTCGATGCAACCAACATTGAGCGTAACCTGTATCTGACCACACAGCTGATCGAGACAGGTATTCCGGTTGTTATTGCTTTAAATATGTGTGATCTTCTGAAGAAGAACGGCATCAACATTGATGTAAAGGCACTGTCCAAGAAACTTGGCTGCCCGATCATTGAGACTTCCGCGCTGAAGAAAACAGGTCTGAAGGAAGTCATTGCAGAGGCAATCAAAGTTGCAAAGGATCATGCAGCAGGCACTGTAAGCGCTATTTTCGAGGGCAGCGTAGAGGATAAAGTAAGCGCAATCGAGGCAGAGCTTCCGTCCAGCATTCCGGAAGCAGAGAAGAGATGGTACGCAATCAAAGTTCTCGAGAATGACAGCAAGGTTGTAGAGCAGCTTGATCTTAGTGCAGACAACCGTTTCTCCCGTTACACCAAGGAGCTGGAGAAAGAGTTTGATGATGACGCTGAGTCCGTTATCACTGACCAGAGATATGTATACATCCAGAAGGTTATCGAGGAGACCGTAAAGAAACCGGCTCAGAAGATGAGTCTTTCGGATAAGATCGATAGCATCGTAACCAACCGTTTACTTGGTATTCCGATCTTTGTTCTTGTTATGTGGGCGGTTTACTATGTATCCGTTACTACGGTTGGTACATTCGTAACAGACTGGACCAATGATACATTTGTTGGCGCAATTCAGGGCTGGGCTGGCGATGCACTGGCAGCAGCAGGCGCTTCTGACCTGATTGTAAGCCTTGTAGTGGATGGTATCATCGGCGGTGTTGGTGCCGTTCTTGGTTTCGTTCCGCAGATGGCTATCCTGTTCCTCTTCCTTTCCATTCTGGAAGATTGTGGTTACATGGTACGTATCGCATTCGTTATGGACCGTGTATTCCGTCACTTCGGATTGTCCGGTAAGAGCTTCATCCCGCTGCTGATTTCTTCTGGCTGCGGCGTTCCTGGTATCATGGCGTCCAAGACCATCGAGCAGGACAACGACAGACGTCTTACCATCATGACAGCAACCTTCGTTCCGTGTGGTGCGAAGCTGCCGGTTATCGCTCTGATGGGCGGCGTTATGGCTGGTTATATGAGCGGCGACATGGATCTGGCTACTATGATGGCTCCGATCATGTACTTTGTAGGTATCGCTGCGGTTCTTGTATCCGCGATCATGTTAAAGAAGACCAAACCGTTCTCCGGCAAACCAGCTCCGTTCGTTATGGAGCTTCCGGCGTACCACATTCCGTCCGCTAAGACCGTTCTCCTTCATGTTTGGGAGCGTCTGAAGGGATTCATCATCAAGGCTGGTACAATCCTGTTCCTGGCTTGCGTTGTTATGTGGTTCCTGTCCTCCTTCGGATTTGTAGACGGTGGATTTGGTCTGGTAGAAGAATCTGCTGATTCTATCCTGGCTATGCTGGGCGGCGCTATCGCAATCCTGTTCCGTCCGCTTGGTTTCGGCGAGTGGCAGCCGGTTGCAGCTTCCATCACTGGTTTCACAGCAAAAGAGGCTATCGTTTCCACCATGGGCGTTCTGGCAAATGTATCCGAGGATCTGTCTGAGGAGACCGATGTCGTAGCAGCAGCAATCCAGACATGGTTCCCGACAACCATCGCAGCCTTTACATTCCTGCTGTTCAACCTGCTTGACTCTCCGTGTCTGGCAGCTATCGCAACGATGGCACAGCAGCTCCAGTCCAGAAAATGGTTCTGGTTCGCTATCCTGTATCAGAATCTCTTCGCTTACGCTGTATCCCTGATTGTATATCAGTTAGGTGGTCTGGTACTTGGCGCAGTTGCATTCAACGTATGGACTATCGTGGCAGCAGTCCTTTTGGTATTCATGCTCTTCATGCTGTTCCGTCCGGATCCATACAAGGATCAGAAGAGCTACACAAGAAGCTCTGTAGAGGCAGCTTCATAAGTTAGTTTCTAAATGAAAAATAAAACAGGTTCTGCCGTCCGACCGGTGGTTTTGCGTTTCCGCTGACCGGGCATCGGCAGGTGCCTGTAATCATAAGTGATAAAATTAATCCTTTATAAGGCTGCCTCGGATAGCAGGATGAAAGTCTGCTGTTTGGAGGCAGCTTTATTCGATTTCAAAAAAGAAAAGGAGAAAGCATAGATGGGAGATTCATCCGGCTCCATGTTTTATGGTGTGATTGGTTTTCTGGTAGTTTATTTTGTAGGATATTTTATCTGTCGTGTGTATGATAAAATAAAAAAGATACTCCGAAGCCATTCATCGAAAAGTCAGAGAAGAGAGGACGATAACGTATGAGACCGATTGATATTGGAATTTTAATTGTAGTAGCGATTTTGCTTTTGCTGGCATTACGTTCGGCGATCCGTCATTACACGGGAAAGGGCGGCGGATGCTGCGGATGCTCCGGTGGAAGCTGCGGTTCCTGCGGCAGCGATGGGAATGCTGGTGCGCGCGGCGAAGATCTTTCCAAGAAAGCGGTTACAGCGGGTACCCCGTCCAAGATCATGCGGATCGAGGGTATGCACTGTGCAAACTGCAAGAAATCCGTTGAAAAAGCCCTGACCGCCCAGAACGGCGTCATCCGTGCAGATGCGGACGTAGACAGAGGCATTGCCCGCGTGTTCTATGAGAATGGCGTGGACGATGCGAAGCTGCAGGAAGCGGTTGAAAAAGAGGGATTTGTGGTTAAGAATATTGAGACGGTTGTCTAAGAGAAAAAGTGTGATCCTGTTCTGGTGTTACTGTTCACGCAAACGTGCCCAGTAACGGAATTTGCCGTGGCTTCGCATTTAAATACGGCAAATTCCTGCTGCCACCACGTTTTCTTACGGCACTTTCGGTTCCAAAAGTGCCTACCCGTGTACAGTAACGTTCTGGTTTCAGATGTGCTGGATAGGTTTATTTTGTATCGCAAAATAAAAAGACTTGTGGTATACTTGGAAAAAATGATAAAACTTATACAGAGAGGCAGAATGTATGATCAAGATTATAAAAGAGGCACAGGTTCGAAGCGAGGAAGATAACCGGAATCTGCGGGAGACCGTGGCAGGGATTATTGGTGAGATCCGGGCGCGCGGGGATGCGGCTCTGAAGGAGTACAATGAGAAGTTTGACGGATGTACCCGTGAATCGCTGCGGGTCAGCCGGGAGGAGATTGATGCGGCTTATAAGGAGCTGGGCGAGCAGGAGCTGGCGGATCTGAAAGCGGCGCATCACAATATTGAGGCATTTGCGAACGCGCAGAGGCAGACAGTGAAACCCCTTGACAATTTCAGCCCAGAGCCGGGGGTCTTTTTAGGACACCGCATCATTCCGGTGGAGTCCTGCTGCTGTTATGTGCCGGGCGGCAATTATCCACTGTATTCCACGGCACTGATGTTAGCGACTCCGGCGAAGGCAGCGGGAGTAAAACGTATCACCGCCTGCTCTCCGGTAGTGCGGGGAACGGGTCATATTAACGCCAAGACACTGGTTGCGATGGATCTGGCTGGCGTGGATGAGATCTACGCACTGGGCGGCGCACAGGCGATCGCAGCATTTTCCTATGGAACTGAGAGCATCAAGCCGGTGGATATTATTGTAGGACCGGGTAACCGCTTCGTAACCGAGGCGAAACGTCAGTGCTACGGGCAGGTCGGCATCGACTTTGTAGCCGGACCGAGCGAGGTCCTGGTAATCGCCGACGGAAAAGCGAGTGCGAAGGTTGTAGCTGCCGATCTGCTGGCACAGTCCGAGCATGATGTCAATGCGAAAGGCATTCTTCTGACAACGGATGAGGCATTTGGAAAGAGCGTGATTGAGGCGGTAGAGGAAGAGCTGAAGATTCTGGATACGGCAAAGATTGCGAGACAGTCCTGGGATACGTTTGGAGAGATCGGCGTGGTAGACAGCCTGGACGAGGCAGTTCAGTATGCGAATGAGTATGCACCGGAGCATCTGGAGATCAACGTGGAAGATCCGGATGCACTGATTCCGAAGCTGGTTAATTACGGCTCCCTGTTTATCGGTCAGAATACGGCGGAGGTATTTGGTGATTATGCTTCCGGAACCAACCACACACTTCCGACTCTTCGGGCGGCACGTTATACCGGTGGCGTCTGGGTTGGTACATTCTTAAAGACCTGTACCCACCAGAGCATGACCCCGGAGGCATCCGCGCGGATCGCACCGCTTGTATCGCGTATGGCGCATGGAGAAGGATTATCTGGACATGCAGCGGCTGCGGATGCAAGAAAATAGGAAAAATAGAAAATAATAGAATAAAACCCCTAAGATGCTGCAGCATCTGGGGGTTTTGTGTTTCAAAGCATACCGCCTGCTATTCTTGTCTTTTATTCCGGATAAACCAGTCTCTCCGGACCAATTCCATCTAAGACTTCGCGCAGAAAGCGGTCAGCCAGCCAGTTTGCCATCGGCAGGTTCATATCGAGGTAGTTGCCGCAATCTTTTGCACAAGCACCCGGAACCTCGTCTTTGTAGTCGCGCATGAAAGTAAAGAGCCCTTTCATCAGCGGCACGATCTCCTCGGATGTCAGGTCGCCTGCGAGAAGCAGGTAGAAGCCGGTGCGGCAGCCCATCGGTCCGAAGTAGAGGACGCGGTCTTTCCACTCCTCGTTATTTCGCAGCCAGGTGGCAGCCAGGTGCTCGATGGTGTGAACCTCCGCCGTATTCATGACTGGCTCATAGTTGGGGCGTGTCATGCGGATATCAAAGGTGGTGATGACCTGATCGCCCACGCGATCCTTGCGGGATACATAGACTCCCGGGATCAGGCGGATATGGTCAACGGTAAAACTTGCAATTTTCTCCATGATAATACCTCCTAAAGCATGTCTTCCGATTCATCATAACAAAAACTGAAACGAATGGCAATCTGAAATTTTCTCTTGCGATTTCTGAAAAAAATGGTATAGTAGAAAAGAACGTTATTCCTGAGTGAAAACGCATCATTCATTTATTTATATACAAAGCAAAGAAGAAGAGTGCTGACCGGAGCTGGCGGCAACTGTTCGCGAAAATTTGCCATGTATCTTAAGACTGTCCCACTGACAGTTTCTTTTTGTGTGTTTTTCCCGTTATTACGTTCATACATCCCCAACAGGCAGCAGAAAT
>OHAN01003000.1_pt1 | contig 10434 bp, 9 predicted proteins | sample 1577121 | NCBI WGS metagenome assembly OHAN01 (sample SAMEA3541554, study PRJEB24748) | human gut metagenome | biome: human gut; feature: human-associated habitat; material: faeces | place: China | collected 2012 | reverse complement strand
TCTTCGTCTATCATAGAAGCTGTCAAAAAATATTCAACCGATAATGAAACATTCAAAAAAATGCTTTTAGCGATTTCAGAAAAGGACTTACCAAATGATGTAAAAATGCAGCTTATGAGTTCTGTATGCACACAATATGGATTTGATAATGTCAAAGAAGGAATTGAGTATGTACAGGATGCAAGTTCTGCTCAAAGAGCATATCAGACTTTGATAAATAACGAGCAGTATGGCAGTTGGCAATTTGGTAATTATCTGAATAATACAACCGAAGGAAAAATTGCCAGAGGACTTTTGTATGCAGATGGTATGATTTTTAATGGCGAGTTGAAAGGCTGGATGGATCCGGGAACATATGTGGAGAATGATTATCCGGGAATAAAAAAATATAAAACACTTTTAACTTCTTTTATAGGAAAGAAATCTGATGAATTAGATGTGTTTTCAAATGTAGATTCTATAATTAAGAATTATGATAATATGGTCAAAATAAAAGAAATAGATGATGATGTTTTGCTAGAAAAAATAATGGATGCAAAAACAGATGAGAAAAAAGATGCGTTGATAAAAAAATTGTTTGCAAAGGAGAAATTAAAATCAAATGATGATGGAAAAACTGTGACATTATCAAGTGACAGATTTGCAAAAGCTTTTAAAATTGCATCAGCATCATTTACGTTTGGCTCGGATGCCATTGAAGATGTGGTTGCATTTTTTCACACAGAAGAAAAAATTGAATTATATCAGGAATACAATAAATTTTTTGAAGAAATTATAAAGGCTGAAGATTTACCGTTTGAACTTAGAGCTGCAGCATATTCTCTTGAACAAGAGATGGAAAGTGGTTATTGGGAGCCATTTAAGAAATTGATTTTACATGGTTTAAAAAATGCTGATGCATTACAGACAGCAGTAGGGGGTGAGATAAAGGTTGAAAAGGGAGAGTTTGATAATCTGTTAGGGGAAGCAACAGAAACAATTGAACTGGCGGCATTTTGTGTTAATTTATTAGTTGACATGGGAGGTGTAGTTAAAAATGCTGCATATACAAATGGATATGCGTTCTTAACTGCACATTATGCAAATTTGTTAGAAGAAAGTAGAGTCAGATTTTCAAACGAACAAACAGAAGAAAATGCATGGGATTTTTACAATAAATATAATATGTTATATTGTCTTCGAATAGAAGGGGAAAAAACATACCTTGATTTGAATTCGCTTAGTCCTGATGGAATAAGTGGCTGGGGCGGATTTTTGCTAAAATATGCGTTTAATTACGAGGGTAAAAGGGAACTTGTAGGACATAATATAAATTACCTGGAACAATATTGTAAATTTGAACTTCCATCAGGTGTAGAGGTTCCGGAATATTGTCAGTATTCTCAGAAAGCAGTTTTGAAGTGTCCTGTAGATGTTGAAGTGATAGATTCATCAGGTAATACAGTTGCATATATAAAAGATGGTGAGGAATCGGATATTACAAATACATATGGGCGATTTATATCACAGTATAAACCATATACAAAAGATTATACAAAGATTATATATTTAAAAGATGATGAAAAATATGAGTACAAAATCATTGGTCAGGAAGATGGTGATGTTTCTTTGGAAATGTATGATCAAAATGATATGATAACAGGTTTTACCAATGTACAAATACAAAAAAACGATGTTATTATTGTTGATAATCAGGAGAGTGATATTTATATAATTGATAGAGGAAACGATGGAACAATAGATGAAATATATGAATTGGAGAAAAAAACAGATAATAAGCTGGTTTTATTGCAATCACTTAAATTGTCAAGTGAATCATTAGAACTTGAAGAAGGAGAGAGTTATAAGTTATCTTGTTCGATAGAGCCATTAAATGCGACTAATAATCATGTTTTATGGTATTCATTAGATAATGATATAGCAACCGTTTCAGATGATGGAGAGATAGAAGCACACAAATTAGGTAAAACAGATGTATATTGTGTGTCTACATCTGTAGATGAAGATGGGAATTTGCTTATGAAAAAGTGTACAATTATTGTAAAGGGAGCACAATCTACAGAAGAACCAAGTAAGACTGCATTACCTATTCCGAGTGCTCCATCCACGGTAACACCAAGCAGTTCATCCAGTCCAACACCGACAGAAACGATAACACCAAAACCGAGTGTGACAAGTACACCAAATCCTGAACAAACAAGCACACCTACCCCAAGTGTGGATGCTTCATCGCAGCCGAACTTGACACCAACGCAACAGCCGAATGAAACATCGCCTATTCCGAGTACACCGGCTACTGTTCAACCAAGTATGGATCCGACAGTGCAGCCAAGTGCTACGGTTAAAGTTACACCAAAACCTAAGATTTCTAATAAGAATAATTCTGATAAAAACAGTAGCGCTAAAAAGAAACGAATTGCTATGAAGGGGAATACATTTGTTGGCTCTCATGGAACAGCTTTGTATAAAATAATAGATACTGGAAAACACAATACGGTTAGTTATATTCGGAACTTAAAAAAGTCAAGGGAAAATGTGAAAATTCCGTCATCAATAAAATATAAGGGGGTAAATTACAAAGTTACTTCCATTGGGAAGAGAGCATTTTATCAAAATAAGAAACTTAAAAAAATAGTATTTGGTAAAAATATTATCCAAATTGGTAAAAAAGCATTTTATAGGTGTAATAGTTTGAAGGTTATTAAATTGAACAAAAAGCTTTCTGAAATTGGGGATAGTGCTTTTTCGACATGTATTAAATTACAGTATGTTGCAATTCCTAAAAGTGTTAAGTGGATTGGAAAAAGAGCTTTTTATGGATGTAAAAAACTTAGATATATTTTGGTTAAAAGCAATCAATTGACTAACAAACGAGTTGGAAGGGATTCTTTTGCAAAAGGATATAAAAAAGTGCGGGTAAAAACTTCAAAGAAAAAATGGCGATCCTACGCTAAGGCGATGATTCTGAAAGGAAAGTTGTCTTCGAGAGCAACTTTTGTTGTTGAGCCGGTTCCGTTGATTTTGAAAAAATAGAACGTTGAAGGTGTATAGGAAAAAAATAATATTTGATTTTATTGTAAAATCTGTACATACTAAACTTAAGAAAAGCTTTTAGGAAAGATGCTTGCGAAAGTGAAGTAAAGGTAGATGGGACAGCCTGCTTCCTGGTGGGGCAAATTAGCCATAGAAAATCGTTCGGTGTATTCCGCTTCGCTGTCCATTATATGAAATTTTGCGTCTGTTTTACGGCAGGCGCTTTTTCTGTATATAAGGCGTAAAATTTCATTTTTGGGCAATAAAATTATGTAGTTAGCTTGTGACTTTTGAAATTTTAAGATATAATATTTATGTGAAAAGCAATGATGTAATTTTGAGGAGTGATTTTATGGCAACTCTAACAAATAATCCCGTAATGGAAAGAGAAAATACAGATGCAATAAAGTTGGAATTGTATCGTTTGATAGGCGAGGGATATAAAGCTATGCAAGAAGGTATGGTTAGCTCCATTGATGATGTATGTGAGCGCATAAAAAAGAGGAGAGCAGAACGTGACTAAAGTGTTTTTTGCACAACAAGCAGAATATGATGGGACTGAATGAATATAAAGAGGTGCATAGTATTTTATATATATTTTCGTGATATGTGATAAACTATATTTAATGACATGCATAAGATTGATTATTATAAATATAACAGGGAGGTGTTTTATATGGATATCCCAGTAATGAAACTACAGGAAATGAATGAAGAGAAAGATATATTTCGATTATTAGACCGTGGTATTGATGATATGGAAGAAAAAAGAGAATTGCCGGTTGATGAAGCATTTGAAATGATTACAAAATTGAGGACTGCGAGACGAAATGAAAGAGCGTAAGGTTATTGTAACGTGGGAAGCAATCTACGATATTGTAGATATTGCTGAGAGCATAGAATTGAATTTTGGTAAAGAAGTTGCTGATAACTTTCAAGCGGAAATTTATAGCAAGATAATCTCACTAGAACGAGATGCAGATATTTTTAGAAAATTGGATATGACATATAGAGGATGGACTATTAAGAGAAGAATATATAAAAAATCTCTTATTTTCTATGTAGTGAAAGAAAATGAAGTTCATGTTCTTAGGGTATTAACTAGTGATCAAAAATGGGAAGATTTGTTTAAAGATGACGTTGAATATACATATCCTACTTAGGCAGATTAAGCAGATACAAGAAGTAGCAAAAAGCGAAATAGTATATGATGATGATTTACCGAAACTTACTCCTGCAATGGAAAAGACATTTCGATTGGCTACAAAGAATAGAAATACACATAAAAATACAGCAATTTCATAAAGAAGTAAGCGTGTTCTCCGTTAAGGTGTCCTTCCAATGTACCCCTCCGCACAGGCAGCTATTGCTGACAAGTAGGGCATCGTAAAAGATAGTCTATTAGATTAAGTGAAATAATGAAGACCGTCAATACACTAAGATTAGTGCATTGGCGGTCTTTTGTGTTGACACGCTACGATGGATGAAATATCATAATAACAGAAAAAGCAAAAGCAGAACTATCTGATTGCTTTATATGATCGGAAAATACAGACAATATTTTTGAATCAATGAAAATGAATCTAATCTAAACATACAAGGTGATCATAATGAACAAAACGAAAAAAGAAACAGCCTATTACCATCTTCCGGGCTTATTCGAATTTTATGAATTATATCGCAAATTTCTGGCATTGTTTTATGAGCACAGAGAATATTTTTATGACTGGTGCGAGATCGGTTCTATCTATGGTGCACCGGCAGATTGCCTGTGGGGAGGCGGGCGTGCGGGTTTTGGAGAAGACCACGCACAGGATGTTCTTACTTTGATGCAAAAGTACGGGATTTCCGCCAGACTGACATTTAGCAATTCTTTGTTACGAGAGGCACATTTGTCGGATAAAAAGTGTAATGCATTATGTGCATTATTTGAAAATGGAATGCTGGATCAAAATTTTAGTTTCAAAGAAAAAGAAAAGCCAGATCGGAATTTTAGTATTGACAAAGGAAAAGAAAAGCTGAATCAGGATTTTAGTATTGGTGAAGAAAAAGAAAAGTCAGATCAGAATTTAGGATGGAAAAAGGAAACAGAACTGTTAGATCGGTATTCGGATAGTAAACAGGAAAAAGGGCTGTTAGAGCCGGAGCTGATAAAAAAGCAGGAAAATGGTGTGATCGTGCATTCGGATCTTCTGTTAGAATATTTGAAAAGAAATTATCCGAAGCTGTATCTGGTGTCTTCAACGACAAAAGTATTAACAGATTTCGATGCATTGATCGAGGAAGTAAACAGAAAAGATTTTCGTTATGTTGTGCCGGACTTTCGGTTAAATAAAGCATTTGAAAGGCTGGCAGGTATGACAGAAGAACAAAAAGACAAAGTAGAATTTTTGGTAAATGAATGCTGTTATATTGGATGTACAGACAGAAAGAAATGTTATGAAGCAGTCAGCAGAAAGAATCTCGGAGAAAGAACACAGCATATATGCAATGCACCGGAAGCAGGGAGTGGTTATCTTTTTTCAAAAGCAATGAAAAATCCATCGTTTATCGGCATAGAAGAGATAAAAAATAAATATCTGCCGATGGGATTTTCGAACTTTAAAATAGAAGGACGCAGTCTGGGCAGTGCCCTGGTACTGGAATTTTTGTTGTATTATATGACGAAACCGGAGTACCAGCTTCGTGTCAGAGAAGAAATCTATCTGGATAATATGCTGGATCTGTTTTAAAAATACAGGAGGGAGTAATCAGAGATGAAAATACAGTCAGTTGCAATTCTGGGAGCAGGGGCGGTCGGCTCTTATGTTATCTGGGGATTGTCACAAAAAGAAGAGATCGAATTAGGCGTTATTGCCGAGGGAGAAAGAAAGGAGCGTTTACAACAAAACGGCTGCAAGATCAATGGAAAAGTATATCGCCCGAATGTATGGACACCTAAGGAAGCGTGTGGTGTTGATCTGCTGATCGTTGCATTAAAATATGGTGCATTACCGGAAGCGATGGAAAGTATACACAAAGCCGTCGGTGAACATACCATTGTCATGAGTCTGATGAATGGTGTTGACAGTGAAGAACTGATCGCAAAGCATATTGGCAAAGAAAAGTTATTATATTCTCTGATTAAAGTAGCTTCACATAAAGAAAATGATGAATATATTTTTGATCCGGCAACTACGATCGGTATTATTTTTGGAGAACAGACACAGCCATATCAGAGTGAACGTGTCAAAGCAGTCGGAGAGCTGTTTGAAAATACAGGGATACATTATCGTGTGACAGAAGATATTATGGAAGAAATCTGGAGCAAGTTCCGTTTAAATGTATGCAATAATCTGCCGCAGGCAATTCTGGGAGCCGGTGTGGGCTGTTATGAGGACAGCAGTCATATGAATGCGATCAGAGAAGGACTTCGTCAGGAATTAGAAGCGATCGCACAGGCAAAAGGAATTGATCTTAGTAAAGTATCGGCTACATCTTTGCATGGAAGTGCAGTAAAAAAGAATGCACGTTTTTCGACATTGCAGGATCTGGATGCCGGTCGACACACTGAGATTGATATGTTTTCAAAAGCATTGGCAGATATGGGAAAGGAACTTGGAATTGCAACACCATACAACGAATTTACTTATCATATGATCAAAGCACTGGAAGAAAAGAATGACGGAATCTTTGACTATACAAATGACACAGAGGCAACCTGCTCGAAGTGATCATCGTTCAAAATATAAAATCAGAAAAATCGGTCAAAGCCGTTTTAGCAATGAAAAAGAAAATATATAAAAGCACAAAAAGCTATTTTTCAGAATGGAAATAAAATGTGTAAAACAAAGTTATTTTTAAAAATAAAATGTGATAAATCAAGGCAAGAGATTTTCAGAATGGAAAATAGATGGAGCAAACAACAGGCAGCGTCATTTGAACAAAATGAAAAATTAAAAAAGAAAACAAAGAAGAATCTATAAGGGGGGATGTGAAAAATCAACGATAAAGAAAAAGGAATCCATCAGAAAAAGAAGGGAGAAATAACATGAAGAATGGGGTTTATAAGAGAAAAAGTTTTGCTGTTCTGATTGTGGTTATCGCGATCCTGGCAGCATTTGGATGTGGCGTTTTTGTTCGCACAACTTCAAAAAAGCAGACAAAGAAAAAAGAAAATAAGGTTGTAACATTACGACTGACAGGAGATGGGATTGACTGGATCGGTAAGCAAAATGGCTGGTTTGCCGACCTTTTGCTGGAACGTTTCGGCTGCAAATTAGACATTCGTCCGGCAATGGAATACAGCGACCCGTTAAAAGAAGCAGATATCATTTTATGGGACGGAATTGCCGAGCCTGATTATGTAAAGAAAAGCACTGACTTAACAAATGTCAAGAAAAAAAGAGGGGGCAGGTTTTGCCTTGCCGTGAATGCACATTCGAAACATAAAGACCTGGCAAACCGGTTTGTTGATTATCTGGATTCCCCCAAAGGAATGATGGAAATGCTTTATGGACCGGAAAAATCCTGCTGGTATTATAAGGATGGAAAAGCGTATCTTACAAATAACGGATATTCTTATATGGAAAATACATTATTGATGTATCCGGCAAAAAAAGCAAAACAGGATAGTTTTGCGATGGGATATCCACGTTTTATGTTTTTGCCATATGCAAGTAGTATGTTAGATCCGAATACAGGTGAAGCATATAACATTTTGCAAGTGAACAAAAGAAGATTGGAAACCGAAAAAGAAACGGAACAGCCGAAAAATAATTTAAAGATATGTTCTAATGTGAAGAAAATGCAGGTAAAATATGTCGGTGTCAATATGGATGAAATGGGGACAAAGGATCTGGATTCGGCACAGATTGCGACAGTTAAAGAATATTTTGATCGGATGTCGCTGAAAAAGAAAACATATAAAAAGGGTAAAAGTCCAAAAGATATACAAAAAGAGAGTATTGTTTATACAATGCAAGGTGGAAAATATAAAGAAGTGGTTTATTATCCGTTTAATCAATTTGCTGTTTCATTAGATGGAACATGGTATAGCGTCACGACAGATCAGGACAATCCGGAACCGATCAATGATCCGGCAGATGCATTTTTGATCGGAACGCAGAAAACAGGAACGCATTTTTATATTTATGGAAATGATTATGATATTTCCAAACAGGATGAAAATGTAGAGTATATTGAAGAAGGAATATCTGCCGGACGTTATGTGGTTGTAAAATGTCATTTAAAAAAGGGAAAATGTAATGAATATTTCATTTATGACCGCATTAAGCGAGCGTTTATCTATAAATTTACCGGCAATTATTTTACGTGGTATCAAAATGATATCATGCATGGCTATTATGCGGATCAGAATACGATCTACAGCTATGATGGAACAGTCTTTCAAAAGACAGATTGTAAAGGGGATGAGCGGATTGTTTATCTTGAACAGAAAAGTAAAAAGAAACTGAAATACTCGATCGCATCGTGGAGTACCGGGGAAATTCGTGAAAGCAAATATGATCTTGTTCAAAAGATTGCACAGGAATGACACGAGAAAAAACTTGCCAATTCATTCAAACGTTATGTATAATAACAATAGTTTTAACACAGTAAAAAAGAAAAGGAGATTAGAATATGAAGAAAACAAGATTTCAATTTAGTCTGGTTGCACTTCTTGCTCTTTTTGTTCTTTTTGGTGCATTTTCATCAAAGCCGGCAAAAGCAGCAGAAATCTACACAGGCAACAGTGATACGTTAGAAGGAGCAGTAAGCTGTCCTTTGGGATTAAACACAGAGTATTATACCACGTTAAAAGGATATACCGGTTATCTGAGTTTTGTTACACCGGCACAGGAAGGTTTTATCCGTGTTGAGTATAAGAATATTACAATGTCAGGCTGGAAATATTGCTATGTAAAGACAGCGGCAGGTGATACACTCGCATATGGTGACCGTTCTCAGGGAAACACAGCAAACTTTGAGTTAAAGAGTGAGACAGCCAATAACAATGGTGCTGCATTAGCTCCAAATACCAGATATTATATCCAGATCGGTCAGAATGACGAAACAGATATTAGCGGTAATGCCAAGATCACAGTACATTTTACAACAGATCTTAATTCTGATGGCAAAGCACAGGCTGAGACCGTTGCGTTGAATACACCGTATACAAGAAGCATTGATTCTACCGATTTAACGGATGAGGATTACTTTAAGTTTACTGCATTGACAAGTGGAATTCATCGTTTTACATTGACAAACACGACCGTGAATGCATGGTTAGATTATGAGATCCGCAAATGGAACACAGATGAACTTGTAAAAAATACGAACAATAATGATGTCAGAAGTGATATTTCAAATGGAAATACAGCAACACATGATATGATGTTAGAAGCCGGACAGACCTATTATCTGAAAGTATCGGAAAACAGAAGCGGTAATTATACTTTTATGATCAATAACCAGTCTGTTAAAAAGATTACGATGGTTTCTTCTAAAAACCTGCAGGTAGATCAGAGCTTTACATTAAATCCTGTCGTTTCACCATCGAATGCATTTAATCAGAATATTGAATATAAGAGCAGTAACGGTGATGTAGCAACGGTAAGCTCAGAAGGTGTAGTCAGAGCTTACAGACCGGGTAGTGCAGTAATCACGGCAACCGCAGAAGACGGAAGTAATGTCAGTGCAAAATGTACGATCTATGTATCACCATATGCACCGGGAACTCCATATCTGTCAAAAGCAACTTCTACTACGATCAAAATGACATGGAGCAGCGTATATAATGCAAGTGGATATTATATTTACAGAAAGAGCGGAAAATCTTGGAAGAAGATAGGCTCTACCAATAATGCGACATTCACGGTCAAGAAGTTAAAGAAAGCGACTGGATATCAGTTCCGTGTAGCGGCTTATAAGTCAATGGATGGTAAGAAGTATGTGTCCAAACTTTCGCAGACACTCTCTGTTGCAACGGCTCCGGGTAAATCAAAAGTAAGGAAGATCACCAAAAAAGCGAAAGATAAAGGCTGGTTTAGTGATACATACAGAGCGAAAGTACAGTGGAAGAAAGTCAAAGGTGCAAGTTACTATGAGCTGTATTATACAACACCGGGAAATTCTTATAAGTATCTGGCAGGAACGACTACAGGTACAAAAATAACGTTTGCAAGAAGCTATAGCCATGGTTATACAGGTTCTAAGAAAGTAAACTTCTATGTTGTAGCTGTTAAAAAATACAAAAATAATATCTCAAGATCAGGTTACTCAAAAAAGAAGAGTTACCGTATGCACTAATTAAAAATATTTAAAATGCGAACTCCTTTCGGAGTGAGTTTACAGTAAAGACTGTAAGTCACTTTGAAAGGAGTTTTTTATGGAATAGGAAAATGCTCGTACAGTAGCGGT
>OHAN01002998.1_pt1 | contig 10437 bp, 6 predicted proteins | sample 1577121 | NCBI WGS metagenome assembly OHAN01 (sample SAMEA3541554, study PRJEB24748) | human gut metagenome | biome: human gut; feature: human-associated habitat; material: faeces | place: China | collected 2012 | reverse complement strand
TCGAGAACATGCACGAGCAGTTCCTGGCCCGCCAGAAGCAGGGCAAGAGCCTGGAAAAGCAGGCTTCTGCTGAGAAGGCTCCTTCTCAGTCCAGCGAGTTCGTCTACGCTGCTGTGGACCCCAGCCGTGACTATGGCTTTGTTGCCGTTGCCGCCGGTGAAGGCCTGAAGGCCGTGTTCACCGATCTGGCTGCAGACGCAGTGGTCTCCGGTGGTCAGACCATGAACCCAGCCACCGAGGATATCCTCGCCGCCATCCAGAGCGTGCCCGCAAAGACCGTGTTCGTGCTGCCCAACAACAAGAACATCATCATGGCTGCTGAGCAGGCCCAGAAGCTGGCCGACCGTCAGGTGGTCGTTCTGCCCACCCGCACCGTGCCCATGGGCATTACCGCCATGCTGAACTTTGATCCCTCTGTGAACGCCGAGACCAACACCATCAACATGATGGCTGCTGCCGACAAGGTGTCCACCGGTCTGATCACCTATGCTGCCCGCGACAGTGAGTACGACGGCAAGCGCATCAAGAAGGGCGAGATCATGGCTCTGGAGAACGGCAAGATCGTTTCCACCTCCAACGATATCACCAAAGCTACCTACCGTCTGGCACGCGGCATGTGCAAGAAGGATTCCAGCTTCGTCACCATCATCTCCGGCTGCGACGTGAGCGATGAGGATGCCGAGAAGGTCACCGAGATCGTAAAGGCAAAGTGCCCGAACCACGTTGAGGTCAGCCACATCCGCGGCGGCCAGCCCGTTTACTATTATATGATCAGCGTGGAGTAAACACTCCCCCGTTCTGCTGAATTTTTAAGCACCTGCGATTTTTGCCGCGGGTGCTTTTTTAAAGCAAAAGTGCCTGCACAGCTAAAGCCGTGCAGGCACTTTTGCTTTCAGAGTCCTCAGAAGAAGCTTACCTGACTGCTTTCCGGCAGGTCGCCCAGAGCACCCACCTGACGCAGACGGTCCAGAATGCTGCTGCCGACACCGGAAGCCTGCTGCAACTCTTCCACCGAGATATATTCTTCGCCGTGGATGGTCACCTTTTCCAGTGCATCGGCGGCAGCACCGCCAAGACCCTTCAGCGAAGAGAAAGGCAGACGTACCTTGCCGTCCTCCACCACATACTTGGAGCCGCGGCTCTTGCCCAGCTCAATGGGTAAAAACTCGTAGCCGCGCACCAGCATCTCGTTGACGAGCTGCAGGCTGACCAGCACATCTTCGTCCTTGGCGTTCTTCTCTTCCTTCAGGCGGCGCTTGACTTCTTCCATGTGGGCGCGGGCCACTGCCGCGCCGCCCACAGCGGCCTCATAGTCGATGTCGTCGCCGCGTACGGTAAAGTATACCGCATAGAACTCCGGTGGACGGTAGATCTTGAACCACATCAGACGAATGGCCGACATTAGGTAGGCCACGGCATGGGCCTTGGGGAACATATACTTGATCTTGCGGCAGCTCTCGATGTACCAGTCCGGCACCTCGTGCTCCCGCATGGCTTCCTCCCAGCCATCCTTGAAGCCGCCCTTGGCTACCTTGCCCTTACGCACGGCCTCCATGATATCAAAGGCCATCTTGGGTTCCAGACCCTTGCGCAACAGGTACAGCATGATGCTGTCACGGCAGCCAATGACCTCCGCAATGGTGCAGGTGCCGCTGCGGATCAGCTCGTCCGCGTTGCCGGTCCACACGTCCGTTCCGTGGGACAGGCCCGAGATCTGGATCAGCTCGGAGAAGTTCTTGGGCCGTGCCTCCACCAGCATACCGCGCACGAAGTTGGTGCCCATTTCCGGGATGCCGAAGGTGCCGGTCTGGCTGTCGATCTGTTCCGGGGTCACGCCCAGCGCTTCCGGGCTGGTCAGCAGGCTGTACACCTTGGGGTCGTTCATGGGGATACTGTCGATGGGGATACCGGTGTACTCCTCAAAATACTTGTAGAAGGTGGGCATATCGTGGCCCAGTTCGTCCAGCTTGAGCAGGGTATCGTGCAGGTACTTGAACTCGAAGTGGGTGGTCAGCAGGCCGCCTGCCACATCGTCCGCCGGGTGCTGGATGGGACAGAAATCGTAGATCTCGTAGGTGTCCGGCACAACGACCATGCCGCCGGGGTGCTGGCCGGTGGTGCGCTTGACGCCGGTGCAGCCCAGAGTCAGGCGGTTCTCCTCCGCATGGTTCACCGTGCGGCCGCGCTCATCCAGATATTTTTTGACATAGCCGTAGGCGGTCTTGTCCTGAATACCGGACACGGTGCCCGCCTTGAACACGTTGGCTTTGCCGAACAGCTCCTCGGTATAGCGGTGCACATTGGACTGATATTCGCCGGAAAAGTTCAGGTCGATATCCGGCTCTTTATCGCCGTAGAAGCCGAGGAAGGTCTCGAAGGGAATATCGTGGCCGTCCACCAGCATCCGGGTGCCGCAGTTGGGGCAGTTTTTATCCGGCAGGTCAAAGCCGTCGTCCACGCTGCCGTCGGTGATGAACTCGCTGTGCTTGCACTTGGGGCAGCGATAGTGGGGCGGCAGGCTGTTCACCTCCGAGATGCCGGAGAAGTGGGCCACGGCCGATGAGCCGACCGAACCACGGCTGCCCACCTGATAGCCGCCCGCGTTGGAATAGGCCACCAGTTTGACCGCAATGACGTACAGCACGGCGTAGCCATGGCCGCAGATGGAGTCCAGCTCCTTCTGCAGCCGCTTTTCCACAATTTCGGGCAGCGGGTCACCGTAATCACGCTTGGCGTGTTCCCACGTAGCATCGCGCAATTGCTGCTCTGCACCCTCGATGCTGGGCGGGTAGGTGCCGCGCGGGATGGCACGAACATTGTTGTCGATCATCGCCGCGATCTTGCGGGGGTTCTTCACCACTACCTCGTAGGCTTTTTCCTTGGGCAGATAGTAGAACTGCGCCAGCATATCCTGCGTGGTGCGGAAGAACAGCGGCGGCTGGTTGTCGGCATCTTTAAAGCCGTTGCCCGCCTGCAGCACGGCACGGTACGCCGCGTCCTCCGGCTCGGTAAAGTGCACGTCGCCGGTGGCAATGACCGGCTTGTGCAGATCTTCGCCCAGCTTGATGACCGTGCGGTTGAAGTTTTTGATGTCCTCTTCGCTGTCCACCTTGCCGTCCCGCACCATGTAGGCGTTGTTGCCCAGCGGCTGGATCTCAAGAATATCGTAGTAGGACGCGATCTTTTTCAGTTCTTCATAGCTGGTGCCATCCACGATGGCCCGGTACAGCTCGCCGGCTTCGCAGGCGGAAGTGAGCAGCAGGCCGTCCCGGTATTTGTTCAAAAGGCTCCGGGGCACCCGGGGCTTTTTGAAAAAGTAGTTCACATGGGCTTCGCTGACGATCTTGTACAGATTTTTCAGGCCCATCTGGTTCTTGACCAGAATGATGAGGTGGTAATACTTCTTTTTCAGCACCTCGCGGTTGCCGCCAAGGCCGGTGTTGATCTCACTGACCTTTGCTACCTGCTTTTCTTTCAGGTCATTCAGCATGACCCCGAAGATGCGGCCCAGCGCGGCAGAATCCTCACAGGCACGGTGGGCCTCGTAGGCAGGCAGCTCCAGATGCTTGTTGATGGTGCCCTGCTTGTAGTTGTGCAGGCCGGGGTACATGGCCTGCGCCATGGTCAGGGTGTCGATATAGGTCGGCTCCAGCTTGATGCCGCTGCGCTTGGCGGCGGCGCGCAGGAAACGCATATCAAAGGCGTGGACGTTGTGGCCCACAAGGATGCGGTCTCCCGCAAATTTGAGGAAGGCTTCCAGTGCATCCTTTTCGCCGGGAGCATCCGCCACCATTTCGTTGGTGATGCCGGTCAGCTCGGTGATCTTGGGGGTGATGGGCTTGCCGGGCTTGACAAAGGTATCAAATTCCTCCACCACTTCGCCGTTTTTCACGATGACGGCACCGATCTCGGTCATATACTCCACGCCGGGGTCAAGGCCGGTGGTCTCGGTATCAAACACGCAGAACTCCCCGTCCAGCGGCTGATCCTTCACACCGTATACACAGGGGATCATGTCGTCCACAAAGTAGGCTTCACAGCCGTAGATCAGCTTGAAGTCCGGGTCTGATTTATGGATATCGTCCGCTGCCAGCATGGCTTCCGGGTAACCCTGACACACACCGTGGTCAGTGATGGCAACGGCCGGATGTCCCATGCGGTGGGCCAGCTTGACGATGCCGCCGGGGTCACAGAAGCCGTCCATGCTGGAAAGCTTGGTGTGCAGATGCAGCTCTACACGCTTGACCGGTGCGGTATCCTCCCGCTTTTTGCGCTCCACGATGAGTACATCGTAGGGGTAGACGATATAATCGTGTTCGTACTTGTCGTAGGAGCAGTCGCCGCGCACGATGAGGGTGGTGCCTTTGCCAAGGCTCTCCCACTTGGAGCAGTCCTCACCTTCCTGCGCGCGGATCTTCAGGTTGATGGAGCCCTGATAATCGGTGATGGATACGGTATAAATTTTGCGGAAGTTGCCCTTGACCTCCGAGAAGAACACATCGCCCCAGATCGTGCACTTGCCGCCCTCGCCGCCAAGGTCTTTCAGCGGGGTGAGGTTCTTGGGGGTGAACATCTTGCCGTGGAAAATGGTGACGGGCTTATCGGTCAGATCCAGACCGTCCACCTTGATGGACGGTGCTGTGTTCTTTTTCTCAAACTTGACCACCGGTGGCGCGATCTTGCGCTCCAGCTTTTCTTCCATCTGGTGCTGCTCGGCTTCGCTTACAGCGCTTTGCAGCGTTACCTGCGGCGTTACCCCGGTGTGGGCCGCAATGCGCTCTGCCAGCAGCTTTTCAAAGTGCATCTCCTGCAAAAACTTGGTGCCATGGCATACGCCGATGGTGATCTTCTGTCCGATGATGTTGATCTTGCACCGGTCCAGAAAGCCGTTGATGGGCACGCCGTCCCGCTTCATCTCTTCCATCAGATCGCGCAGGGCCGCTTCGTCCAGCATGGCATAGCCAAACAGGTTCTGGATGCGCAGCTCAAAGCCCTCATAATCCGGCTGCAGGGATGCCAGCAGCCGGGCACAGAGATTTTTGTCCAGTGGCGCACCGCTGCGCAGGGTAAAGATGACCTGCCGCTCCTGCCGCAGCATCTGCGCATGCTCCACAATGACCTGCCCGAAGCAGGCCGCAAATGCCGGGTCAACCATGAACTGCGGCCACAGGTTGGATACGAGTGGTGTCACAAATGGTACTCCTTTTTATACAGCACAAACTGCCGCACCCGTTTTTTGCAGGTGTGGCAGCTGTGAAAAAAGCCAAATTACAGTTTATAGATCTCATCCATGAACTGATCCAGGATGTTGTCTCCGGTCAGCTTTTTGATGGGCTTGCCGTGGATGAACAGCACCGCCTCGCCCTTGCCGCCGGCAATGCCGATGTCGGCGTCGGATGCCTCGCCGGGGCCGTTGACAACACAGCCCATAATAGCGATCTTGAGCGGCTTCTTAAAGCCCTCGTCCCGCAGACGCGCCTCGACCTCGTTGGCAATCTCGATCATCGGGTACTGGGTGCGCCCACAGGTCGGACAGCTGATGATCTCAGGACCGGCGACGGCGTAGCCCGCCGCGCGCAGGATGTCATACCCGGCGTAGACCTCGTTCTCGGGTTCATCGGTCAGACTGACGCGCAGCGTGTCGCCGATGCCCTCCATCAGCAGACCGCCGATGCCCATACCGGACTTGATGAGGCCCATGCGGTTGCCGCCGGCCTCGGTCACGCCGACGTGCAGGGGGTAGTCCGTCTGGCCGGCCAGCAGACGGTACGCCGCCATCATGCGGGGCACGTTGCTGGATTTGATCGAAATAACGATATTATCAAAGTCGTATTTTTGCAGCAGCCGCACATGGTACATGGCGCTCTCCACCATGGCCTCGGGCACGGGAGCGCCGTACTTGGCCAGGATGTGCTTTTCGAGGCTGCCGCCGTTGACGCCGATGCGGATGGGCACATTTCTGGCGTTGCAGGCGTCGGCCACGGCCTTGACGCGGTCATCATCCCCGATGTTGCCGGGGTTGATGCGAATTTTGTCCGCACCGGCATCCAGCGCTGCAAGCGCGGCGCGGTAGTCAAAGTGGATGTCCGCCACAACGGGGATGTCCACCTTCTCTTTAATGGCAGCCACGACGGCGGCGTCCGCCGGGGTGGGCACGGTCACGCGGACGATCTGGCAGCCCGCCTTGGCGACGCGCTCTGCCTGGGCCACGTTGCCCGCAATATCCTTGACGGGCACATTCAGCATCGTCTGGACGGCAATGGGGTTCGTGCCGCCGATTTTAATGCTGCCGATCTTGACTTCTTTCTTTAATTGACGCTGCATCGTAGTTCTCCTTATAAGAATCGTGAAATATCGTGCATCGTGACCAGAATCATCAGCCACACCAGCGCCACCGTACCCGCCGTGTTGATCACGCCCTGCACGCGGGGCGGCACAGGATGGCCGGTCAGGCCCTCCCACGCAAGGAACAGCAGCTTGCAGCCGTCCAGCGCCGGGATGGGCAGCAGGTTAAAGATGCCGACGTTGATGGTCAGCAGAGCCAGCAGGGACAGTACCTCCCGCCAGCCGTAGTGCACGGCCTGGTTGACCGCCGACACCGTGCCGAGGGGGCCGGACAGTTCCTCCACGCCCACCTTGCCGGCGAGCAGGTCAAAAAAGCTGCCCAGAATAGCCCTGCTGTAGTAAATATACATATCGCAGGTCATGACAATGACGTGCCGCAGGTCCTTTTTCATCGGCTCAACACGGAAATCCGTGCCGTACAGCACATTGCCGTCCGCGTCGCGCGTCGGGGTGAAGGTCACATCCTGCAGTTCCAGGACCTCGCTGCCGCGCAGGACCACCACGTTGCAGGTTTCCTCCTCACCGGTGCAAAACATATCGGTTATGTCGTAGAGCGTCCAGCAGGGGTTGCTGCAAATCTGCAAAATCGTGTCGCCCTCCTGCAGGGCTGCGGAGCTTGTGGCGTTCTCGCTGAAATCCGCAATCGTCGTGCTGCCGACCTTGCCCATGGTAAGGACGAGCACCAACAGCACCGCGACGCCGAGGATAAAGTTCATCAGCGCACCGCAGAGCGTGACAAAAAAGCGCTGCCAAGCGGTGGCATCCTCAAATTTCTGGCCGCTGACGACCAGCGGGAAAAGCGTGGTTTTGCGGGGTTTCGGGGCGGGCGGCGGTGCGCTCTCCCCGCTCTCGTCCTCCTCGTTGTCCTCCTCGTCAGGCAGGGGGCTGAACAGATTATAGCCGCCCAGCGGCAGCAGGCGGACAGAATAGGTCGTTCCGTCACGGGTCGTGGACCACAGGCACGGGCCAAAGCCGATGGAAAATTCCTCGACATGGATACCGCAATGGCGCGCCGCCATAAAGTGGCCCAGCTCATGCACCAGAATGACGCTGCTAAACACGAGCAGCGATGCCAGCCCGGTCAGCAATGCAGTCATAGGCACCTCACAAGTAAAGTATTGGACGTAGAGCTGTAGGGGCCGGGCATGCCCGGCCCGCGCGTGTATGGCAGGCAGGAGTCTGCCGGAAAGCTGAGGGCCGCACATGTGCGGCCCCTACCGGGCAGTTCCAATCAGATATGCGCCTCCACATAAGCGCGGGCCATGCGGTCACACTCGTGGACGTCGGCAAGCGTGTAGTCGCCGCCGAAGGAATCACTGTCGACGATGCCCTCGACCAGGCGGCCAATGTCCAGGAAGCCGATCTCGTCGCGCAGGAAGTGCGCAACGGCGGCCTCGTTCGCACCGTTGGCGGCGCAGGGGGCCAGACCGCCCTTGCGGATAGCCTTTTTGCAGGCTTTGAGGCAGCGGAAGGTCTCGTCGTCCGCCGTTGCAATGCTCAGCTTGGTCAGCGCGGTGAAGTCCAGCTCCGGCACGGGGCTGGGCAGGCGCTCGGGCCAGGTCAGCGCATACTGGATGGGAATGCGCATGTCGGGCACACCGAGCTGCGCAATGATCGAATGATCCGCAAACTGCACGGCGGAGTGGATGATGCTCTCACGCTGGACGACGATCTGAATCTTATCCTCGGGCAGACCGAACAGCCACGCGGCCTCGATCAGCTCCAGACCCTTGTTCATCAGGGTCGCAGAATCAATCGTGATTTTGGCGCCCATATTCCAGTTCGGGTGCTTGAGCGCGTCGGCCTTCGTCTTGGTGCGCAGCTGCTCGGTGGTCATGCCGAAAAACGGGCCGCCGGAGGCCGTCAGCAGGATCTTCTCCAGCGTTTTGGCGCTGTGCTGATCCTGCAAGCACTGGAAAATAGCGCTGTGCTCGCTGTCCACGGGCAGCAGGTGGACGCCGTGCTTTTTGACAGCATCGGTCACAAGATGGCCGCCTGTGACAAGGCTTTCTTTGTTGGCCAGCGCCAGATCGTGGCCGCTCTCAATCGCGGCCAGCGAGGCGTCGAGGCCCGCAATGCCGACAACGGCGTTCAGCACCGTGCCCGCGCCGTCCATACAGGCCAGCGTGCGCAGCCCCTCCGCGCCCTTGAGCAGCTTCGGCGCGTCGGCCTGCCCAGCCAGCGCGGCGGAGAGCTTGTCAAACGCGGCGGGGTCGGTGACGGCGACGTACTTCGGGTGGAACTCCGCGATCTGCGCCAGCAGCTTATCGACGCTGGAATTGGCGGACAGACCGAACACCTCATAGCCGTGCATACGGCAGACGTCCAGGCTCTGGGTGCCGATGGAACCCGTGGAGCCCAAAAGTGTGATGACTTTACTCATTTTTACGATTCCTCACAGCAGATAGAAGAAGTAGCGTACCGCGATGGAAACAAAGGGCGCGATGAACATGACGCTGTCAAAGCGGTCCAGAATGCCGCCGTGCCCCGGGAAGATCGTGCCGTAATCCTTGATGCCGACCTGGCGCTTGACGGACGACGCAAACAGGTCACCCAGAATGCCCAGCACCGATGCCACGGCACCCATGCCCAGCAGCACCAGATAATGCTTCGGCTGCACCTGAATGCTGATGACGTTGTATTTGGCCGACAGCAGCGAGTAGACGAGCGTCAGCACACAGCCCGCAGCCATGCTGCCCAGCACGCCGCCCACAGCGCCCTCCACGGTCTTGTGGGGGCTGACGATAGGAGCCAGCTTGTGCCTGCCGAACGCACGGCCCGCAAAGTAGGCCGCGGTGTCGCCGCCCCAGGCAAAGCAGAGGATCAGCAGAATGAAATAAATCGCGTCATAGCGATATTCTGTGAAGGGCAGCATCCGCTTTAAGTGGATGAGCGAGTAGAAGCAGAACGTGATGACGCCCGAGAAGTAGACAAACCCCGTCAGCTTACCGAAATCCAGTGTTTTGACGTGAGCGATCTGACAGACGTTGTAGAACAGCACCGTCAAAAAGGCCGCGGGCAGCAGCAGGCCGCGCACCATCTGCAATGTGCTCAGCATGACCAGCAGCGTCAGCGGCACAGCGGCGGCATAGAGATACCACTGCTTTTTGCCAAAGCCCATAGCGGAAAAAACCTCATGGATGGCAATCAGGCAGACGGCACTTAATACCAAGTCAAACAGGAAGGTGTCAAAAAACGCCAGCACAACGGCCAAAACGCCCAGGCCGACAGCGGCGGTGATGATGCGGGTCTTCATAAACGGTGGTTTCCTTTCGCGGAATCGTTTTATTCAATGATGCAATAACAGCCTATGCGGGCGTGTCGCATGACATGCCCGCACAGGCTATCGTTCATGGAGAGATCAGACCTCCATGATTTCCTTGTTCTTGTCAGCGCAGGTGTCGTCGATCAGCTTGACATATTTGTCGGTCAGCTTCTGGGTCTCTTCCTCCAGCTTCTTCTGGTCGTCCTCGGTGATCTCAGACTTCTTCTTCAGGGCCTTGACATAGTCCATGGCATCGCGGCGGATGTTGCGCACGGCGACCTTGGCATCCTCGCCGTACTTCTTGACCTGCTTGGTCAGCTCGCGGCGGCGCTCCTCGGTGAGCTGCGGGAACACCAGGCGGATAACGCGGCCGTCATTCTGCGGATTGATGCCGAGGTCGGACGTCTGGATGGCCTTCTCGATCTTCTTGAGCAGGCTGCCGTCCCACGGCTGGATGACGAGCGTGCGCGCATCAGGTGAGGCGATGGTGCCGACCTGTCCGATGGGCGTATCGACGCCGTAGTACTCGACGCTGATGCGGTCAAGCACGCGGGCATTGGCACGGCCGGCGCGGACGGCGCCGAAGTCCTCCTGGAGCACCTCGAGCGTGCGGTCCATTTTGTAGGTATAGTCCTTAAAGTCAACCATGTTATTTGTCCTCCTTCACTACGGTTCCGATCTTTTCGCCCATCACGACGCGCAGGATGTTCTCGGGGTCCTTCAGCGCGAAGAGAATGATGGGAATGTGGTTGTCCATGGAAAGTGAGGTCGCCGTCGAGTCCATCACCATCAGGTGGCGGGCAAGGACCTCGTCATAGGTGATCTCG
>OHAN01002997.1_pt1 | contig 10438 bp, 10 predicted proteins | sample 1577121 | NCBI WGS metagenome assembly OHAN01 (sample SAMEA3541554, study PRJEB24748) | human gut metagenome | biome: human gut; feature: human-associated habitat; material: faeces | place: China | collected 2012 | reverse complement strand
GCTCTCGGTCGCCCACCGAAACATAGGCAAGCAGATTGCCGAGATCGCCGAACTCGGTCTGAATATCGTAAAAGTCGCGCAGAATGTCGTACACCTCGATACCCGCCAGACCAACATCCAGCGTGTTTACCGCCAGCTTGGTTGTGTCGAAGTCGTATACCGTGTCGCCGTTGATCAGCTCACTGCCGTAGGCGTAGTAATCGCCGAGCGCGTTGATCTCCTCGCGGGCGTAGGTTGTCAGGTCAACGACTTTTCGGAAAATCTCTTTTCCGTGCAGTGCAAGGTTCTTGCGCGAAATGTCAAGACTGACCATCAGCAGGTACGAACCGGAGGTCGTCTGCGTCAGGTTGATGATCTGGCGAACGTGCTCCGCGTTCATGGACGGGCCGCACAGCAGAAAGCTGGACTGCGTGAGCGAGCCGCCCGACTTGTGCATGGAAACGGATGCCAAATCCGCGCCTGCCGCCATCGCGGAGACCGGCATATTTTCACCGAAGTAGAAATGCGTGCCGTGCGCCTCATCGGCCAGCACCTTCATGCCTGCCGCGTGCGCGAGCCTTACGATTTCCCGAATGTTCGAGCAGATGCCGTAGTAGGTCGGGTTGTTGACGAGGACTGCCTTGGCGGACGGATGCTTTTCGATTGCCTTTTTGACGTCCGCGACCGACATGCCGAGCGAAATGCCCAGCCGGTCATTCATCTGCGGGTTGACGTAAACCGGAATCGCACCGGTCAGCACGAGTGCGTTGATGACGCTGCGGTGTACGTTGCGCGGCAAAATGATCTCGTCGCCGCGTTTGACCACGGACAGAATCATCGCCTGTACGCTGCTCGTCGTGCCGCCCACCATCAGGAAGGCGTGCGCCGCACCGAACGCATCCGCGGCAAGCTCCTCGGCCTCGCGGATAACGCTGGTCGGATGGCACAGATTGTCGAGCGGCTTCATCGAGTTGACGTCCACCGTCATGCACTGCTGACCGAGGAATTTCGTTAATTCCGGTGAGCCGCGTCCGCGCTTGTGACCGGGGACATCGAACGGCACAATGCGCATGTCTTTGAAGTTTTCGAGCGCCTCCATGATGGGCGCACGGGATTGATCCATAGAAATGCCTTCTTTCGGCAGAAAATAATAAATAAACGGTAAATTGTAAGCTCCCGGAGGGACGGCGGGGTGTTCCACAAAAAATCCCCCCGCCCATGAACAGATGGGGCGAGGGGAAAGCTAAGGGTTGGCAGTGTTACAGGATGCGCACCCGGATGACAGCAGGGATGGCGGCCAGCTTCTCAGCCAGCCTGCCGTCCACGGCACCGGTCGCGTCCAGCATGGTGTAAGCCATGTTCTTTTTGCTCTTGTTCACCATGTTTTCAATGTTCAGGCCCGCTTCGGTGGTCAGGGCGGTGATCTGGCTGATCATGCCGGGCTCGTTCTTGTGGATGATGCAGATGCGCTTGCCGCCTGCACGGGGCTGATGCACCTCGGGCATGTTCACCGAGTGGATGATGTTGCCGTTCTTGAGGTAATCGCTGATCTCCTGCACGGCCATTGCGGCACAGTTGTCCTCGGCCTCCGGCGTGGAAGCACCCAGATGCGGGGTGCAGACGATGCCGGGCTTGCCCAGAATGGCCTCAGTGGGGAAGTCGGTCATGTAGCCGGAGACCTTGCCGGTCTCCATGGCCTCCAGCAGGGCTGCGGTGTTCACCAGCTCACCGCGGGCATAGTTCAGGATCTTGACCCCGTCCTTGCACAGGGCCAGGGTCTGGGCATTGATGGTGTCCTTGGTGGTGGGCAGGTAGGGCACATGGATGGTGATGTAGTCGCACAGGGGCAGCATGTCGTTCAGGTTCACACAGTGGTGTACCTGGCTGCTCAGGTTCCAGGCTGCCTCAATGGAGATGTAGGGGTCATAGCCGTACACTTCCATGCCCAGCTCGATGGCACAGTTGGCCACGCGGGAGCCGATGGCGCCCAGACCGATGACGCCCAGCGTCTTGCCCTTGATCTCGTTGCCCACGAACTTCTTCTTGCCCTTTTCCACGGTCTTGGCCATGGCCGGGTCTCCGGCAAGGCCCTGGCACCACTGGGCGGCGTCGGCCACATTGCGGCTGCCGGCGATCAGCATCCCGATCACCAGTTCAGCCACGGCGTTGGCGTTGGCACCGGGGGTGTTGAACACCACGATGCCCTGCTCACTGCAGCGCTCCAGCGGGATGTTGTTCACGCCGGCACCGGCGCGGGCGATGGCCAGAAGATTGTCGTTGAAGGCGGTATTCAGCATGTCGGCGCTGCGAACGAGGATGCCGTCCGGGGCATCGGTGTCCACAGCCACGTCAAACTGCTTGTTGTTCAGCTTTGCCAGACCCACCGGGCTGATGGCGTTCAAAGTTTTGATGGTGTACATAGTCCAGATTTCCCTTCTGTTATACGAGAACCCTCTCAGTCACGGCTTGCACCGTGCCAGCTCTCCCGAAGGGTGAGCTTAGAAAGCGGGTTCGATCAAGTTGTCCTTCTGATAAAAAGCTCCCCCCTCGGGGGAGCTGCCGAACGAAGTGAGGCAGAGAGGGTTTTATGCATTTTCTTTGCGGAACTTCTCCATGAAGTCCACCAGCTTATCCACGCCCTCGGCAGGCATGGCGTTGTAGATAGAAGCGCGCATGCCGCCCACCAGACGGTGGCCCTTCAGGTTCACGAAGCCTGCTTCTGCAGCTTCGGCGCAGAACTTCTTGTCCAGATCTGCATTGGGGCTGGTGAAGGTGACGTTCATGGTGCTGCGGTAGCGGTGCTCCACAGGATTCGTGAAGAAGTTCTGACCATCCAGATAGTCGTACAGCACCTTGGCCTTGGCTTCGTTGATCTTCTGCATGTTGGCAAGACCGCCGATGTCGTTTTCCAGATACTTGAGCACCAGACCGGTCATATAGATGCACCAGCAGGGGGGCGTGTTGTACATGCTGTCCTTGCCCAGCAGGGTGGTGTAGTTCATCATGGTGGGCACATTGTCGGCGGCATGGCCCAGCAGGTCATCGCGGACGATGGCAATGGCCATACCGGCGGGGGCCACATTCTTCTGTACGCCGAAGTAGATGCAGCCGTACTTGGTCACATCCACCGGCTTGGAGAGGATCATGGAGCTCATGTCTGCCACCAGAGGCACACCCTCCACCTGCGGCACCTCCACGAACTGGGTGCCGAAGATGGTGTTGTTCTGGCAGATGTGGATGTAGCTGGCATCCTTATCATAGTTGATGGCGTTCACGTCCGGGATGTAGGTGAAGTTTTTGTCCTTGCTGGAAGCAACAATGTTCACCTCGCCGAACTTGGCGGCTTCCTTGGCGGCAAGGTTCGAGAAGTTGCCGGTGACAAGGTAATCTGCCTTGCCGGTGGTCATGAAATTCAGCGGGACCATGGCAAACTGCTGGGTCGCACCGCCCTGAAAGAAACCGACCTTGTAGTTGTCGGGAATGTTCATTACCCGGCGCAGGGTGGCCTCGGTGTCCTTGATGATGGCATCGAACCACTTGCTGCGGTGGCTCATCTCCATCACGCTCTGACCGCTGTCGCCATACTCGAGCAGCTCTGCCTGTGCCTGCCTGAGCACCTTCTCGGGCAGCATGCTGGGGCCTGCGCTGAAGTTGTAAACTCGTGCCATAATGAACTCTCCCTTTCCTGTATCGCACAGCACCGCGGTTTTCTGCGGTGCGTTCTGTTGATTGCTGTAGCCGTAGTATACCGGTTTTGCAGGGATGAAAACAAGAGCATCTTTGCACAAAGATACGGCGCAAAAGCCCCTGTGCGGGCACAAAGCACACAAATGTCCTTGATAGAAAAACAAAAACAAAGACAAATGTAAAATAGAGCCGGAAAAGCCTGATTCCATCGGCGTTTCCGGCTCTTGCGCTTTGGCGCAGAAATTGGTATAATAATAAAACAAAGACAAACGTAAAAGCAAAAAAGATGCCAAAAGGAGGGAGAACAGCAGGATGTATGGCATCCCGGACAGTGTAAAGCCGCTTTCGGCGGCAGAGGAGCAGGTGATGCTGGCGGTGTGGGCCTGCCGTGCGCCCGTCACCCGGCGGGACATCGACGCAAAGCTGCGCGCAAAGGGCTGGGCACCGGCTACCGTGCTCAACTTTCTCTACCGGCTGGAAGAAAAGGGTTGGGTGAAAAGCGGCAAGGATGGCAACCGCAATACCTACACTCCGGCCATCACCCAGCGCGCCTACAACGTGTGGAGTATGCGGGAACGGCTGGACACCCTCTTTGACGGCGACCTTGCGGCGGCGGTGCACGCGCTGGTCAGCGAGAGCGGCTGCGGCCAGAGCGAGCTGGAACAGGCCATGAAGGTGCTGGAGGAAAAGCATCTGGAAGCGGAAGAATATGATCTGTATGACCCTTATGGGTAAAAAGGAGAGCGGAAGATGGATTGCAAACTGCGTGCCAAAAACTGCGGCGGCTGCCCGATGCTGGGCATGGACTACGCCGCACAGCTGAAACAGAAAGAAGAGACCGTGAAAAAGCTGCTGGGCAGATTCGGCCCGGTGGAGCACATCCGGGGCATGGAAACGCCGTACCACTATCGGAACAAGGTGATCTCCACCTTTACCACCGGCTGGGGTGGAAAACTTACCTCCGGCATCTACGCGGCAAACAGCCACAAGGTGCTGCCGGTGGAAAGCTGCCTTTTGCAGGACGAAGTGCTGGACAAGACCATGCTGGCCGTGCGTGCGGCAGCGGGCACCTGCCATTACCAGCCTTTTAATGAGGATAAGGGCACCGGCCTTCTGCGTCACTGCCTGCTGCGGCGCGGTGTTATGACCGGGCAGGTGATGGTGGTGCTGGTGACGGCTCAGCCGGTGCTGCCGGGTGCCAAGAACTTTGTCAAAGCCCTGCTGACCGAGGCAGAAAAGCAGAGTGTGACCATCACCACCATCGTCCAGAACGTGAACGACCGCAAAACCAGCGTGGTGCTGGGCGATATGGAAAAGGTGCTGTACGGCAAGGGATTCATTCTGGACGAGCTTTGCGGCAAGACGTATGCGCTCAGCCCGCGCAGCTTTTATCAGATCAATCATACCCAGACCGAAGTGCTGTACGGCCTTGCGGTGGACGCGGCGCATCTCACCGGCAAAGAAGTGGTGCTGGATGCCTACTGCGGCATCGGAACCATCGGCCTGACCGCCGCCGACCATGCAAAGCAGGTAGTGGGCGTGGAGGTGAACCGCGAAGCGGTGCACGATGCCATAGGCAATGCAAAGCACAATGGCGTGAAGAACGCCCGCTTCTTTGCCGCAGATGCCACCCGGTGGATCGGCGAAGCCGCTGCGGCTGGTGAACGCGCAGACGTGATCTTTATGGACCCGCCGCGGGAGGGCTCTACGCCGCAGTTTATCGAAAGCGTGGCCCGCATGGCCCCGAAACGTGTGGTCTACGTGAGCTGCAACCCGGTCACGCTGGCCCGGGATCTGGAGCTGCTGACCCGGAAGGGATACAAAGTGGAGAGCAGCACGCCGGTGGATATGTTCCCTCACAGTGAGCATATCGAGACGGTATGCGCATTGTCCAAACTGGATATCCACCAGAAGATCACGGTAGACCTGAAGATGGATGAGTTGGACGTGACTGCTGCAGAGACCAAGGCTACTTATGAAGAGATCCGGGAGTACGTCAAGGAACACACCGGTCTGAACGTGAGCGACCTCTATATTGCACAGGTCAAGCAGAAATGCGGCATCAAGGAGCGGCAGAACTACAACAAGCCTAAGGCTGAGAACCCCAAGCGGCTCAAGTGCCCGGCGGAGAAGGAAAGAGCCATCCGGGAGGCGCTGAAGTATTTTAAGATGATTTGAAATAAAAAAATAGACGGATGTCTGTCAACTGGCAGACATCCGTCCGTTTTTATGATAATCTGTTATGATCGCAGTTCCTCAAGCAATGCCGTGCATCCTTCCAGTATATCCTGCCATGTGGCTTCAAAATCTCCCGTGAACCATGGGTCTGCCACTTCACGGGGATGATCCGTATGCGCCATCAGCAGCGAGACTTTATGCTGTGGGTCTCCGCCGACAAGCCGCAGGATGTCGCACAGATTACTTTCGTCCATGCCAATCAGATGATCATACCGTGCATAATCCAGCCGGGTCATCTGCCGGGCGGTCTTGCCGTTGCAGTCGATGCCATGTTCTGCCAGCTTCTGCCGTGCAGGAGGATAGACCGGATTTCCGATTTCCCATGCACTGGTGGCGGCTGATGCGATTTCAAATTGCTCGGATAGTCCTGCCTTGGACGTAAGGTCTTTCATCACATACTCCGCCATCGGGCTTCGGCAGATATTTCCGAGACAAATAAATAAGATCCTGGTCATGCCGGGTCGTTCTCCTTTTGGCTTACAAAAGCATAGCCGCCGTGGGTAGTGCGGATAAAGCTACCGCAGCCGGCCAGCTTCTTTCGCAGATTGGAAACGGTATTTGCCACGACCTTTAAGGTGTCGTCACAGTTTTGTCCCCACACAGCACGGAAAAGCTCTTCTTTTGAGAAGATTTGTCCTTCGTGGGAGGCAAGCATCAGCAGCAAATCGAACTCCAGTCGTGTAAGGGAGACTTTTCTGCCGTTGCACGACACTTCGTGGGTCATTCCGTCCAGTGTAAGCCCCGGAAGAACCAACTTCTCCCATGAATCAATGGATATTTGCTCTGCCTCGATGTGCTCTCGTTCCAGAAGCATCCGGATCTTCTGCTCCAATTCCGGGTCAGGCTGTCGGGTCTTTATAACGATCATGGCAAACTCCTGCGTGTATTTTACTCTGCGGCGGTATCCATTTCCCGGAGCAGGTTTACCATCTCGATGGCACTGACTGCACAGTCATAGCCTTTATTACCTGCTTTGGTGCCTGCCCGCTCGATGGCCTGTTCGATGTTTTCGGTGGTCAGAACACCAAAGAGGACGGGAACCCCGCTTTCCAGCGAGACCGTGGCAATGCCTTTGGAAACCTCATTGCACACATAGTCGTAATGGCTGGTAGAACCGCGAATCACGGCACCAAGGCAGATCACAGCATCATACTTTCCGCTTTTTGCCATTTTAGAGGCAACCAGTGGAATCTCAAAAGCACCCGGAACCCATGCAACATGAATATCAGCGTCCTGCACATCGTGCCGGAGCAGACCATCCATTGCTCCGCTCAGAAGTTTGGACGTGATAAATTCGTTGAATCGGGCAGCTACGATACCGACCTTGATGTTCTGAGAAACCAGCTTACCTTCAAATGTTTTCATTTTTAAATACCTCTTTCGTTGTTAATATTCCAGAAGATGCCCCATCCGTGCCTGCTTCGTTTTCAGGTAAAACAGGTCATACGGGGTCGCCGTCATCTGAATGGGTACGCGCTCGGAGATCTCCAGCCCAAACTCGGAGAGCTGATATACTTTGTCCGGGTTATTGGTAAGCAGGCGCAGGCTTTTTACGCCAAGTTCCCGGAGGATCTGTGCGCCGAGATAATACTCCCGTTCATCTCCATGGAACCCCAGAGCGAGATTGGCTTCCAGCGTATCCATGCCCTGCTCCTGAAGTTCATAGGCACGCAGCTTGTTGATCAGACCGATGCCCCGGCCTTCCTGCCGCATATAGAGCAGGATACCCCGGCCTTCTTTTTCGATCTGCGTCATGGCAGCGGCCAGCTGCTGGCCGCAGTCACAACGCAAAGAGCCAAATGTATCTCCTGTCAGGCATTCCGAGTGGACGCGGCACAGAATATCCTTTCCATCGCCAATGTCACCTTTTACCAGTGCAATGTGATGCTCTCCGTTCAGGCGGCTCACAAAACCATAAGCTCTGAAGGTGCCATACTTGGTGGGCAGGTTCACTGCCGTCACCTGATCGACCAGTTTATCGTGACACTTGCGGTACTCCTGTAAATCACGGATGGTGATGAATTTGATCTGGAAACGCTCTGCCAGCTTTGCCAGTTCAGCGGTGCGCATCATCGTGCCATCCTCCCGCATGATCTCGCAGCACAGGCCGCATTCTTTCAGCCCTGCCAGACGGCACAGGTCAACGGTTGCTTCCGTGTGACCGTTGCGCTCCAACACACCGTTCTTTTTTGCCAGAAGGGGGAACATATGGCCCGGTCTGCGGAAATCTTCTGCTTTTGCGTGATCGTCTACACAAGCCATCGCCGTAATGGAACGCTCTGCGGCAGAAATGCCCGTAGAAGTAGAAACGTGGTCGATGGACACCGTAAATGCCGTTTCATGGTTGTCGGTGTTATGCTGCACCATCTGCGGAAATTGCAGCTTCTGGACGAAAGCCTCGGACATCGGCATACAGATCAGACCTTTGCCGTGGGTCGCCATAAAGTTGATGTTTTCGGTGGTGGCAAATTCGGCAGCACAGATGAAGTCCCCCTCGTTTTCACGGTCGGGGTCATCCGTTACCAGAATGATTTTTCCTTGCTTCAGGTCTTGCAAAGCTTCGGGAATGGTATTGAAGTTCATCGTAAACTCTCCTTAAAAGCCGCAGCGCAGCAGCATTTCTTTTGTGAGCGTGTTTTGCTTCGGTGTTTCTGATGGAAGCAGCCTCTCGATATATTTTCCAACAACATCGGTTTCCAAATTGACAAAATCCCCTTTGTGCCGTTGGTTCAGGTTCGTCTGACGGACGGTGTGCGGTATCGTGGACACGGAAAAGCCCGTAGGTTCCACCGCAGCCACGGTCAGGCTGATACCGTCTATTGTGATAGAGCCTTTTTCAACGACATAGCGAAGGATCGCAGAATCTGCATGAATGGTGTACCAGATAGCCGTATCGTCTTTTCGGATATTAGCAATGCGTCCGACGCCATCCACATGGCCTGCTACGATGTGTCCGCCAAAACGTCCGTTGGCCGGCATGGCACGTTCCAGATTGACAGCACTTCCAACGGTGAGCTGTGCAAGTGCAGAGCGGTTCAAGGTCTCGTGCATGACATCCGCAGCAAAGCTATCCGGGAAGAGCTGCCTGACGGTCAGACAGGTGCCGTTGACGGCGATGCTGTCGCCGATCCTGGTTCCTTCCAGAACCGTTTTTGCACGAACAGTCAGTACGGCGGAATGCTGTCCCCGATTGATGGATTTTATTGTTCCGACTTCTTCCACGATTCCGGTAAACACGGGTACTCCACCTCACTTTCGATCAGGAAATCTTTGCCAAGCTGTTCCAATCGGCTGTTCTTCAGGCGGAATGCAGCATCCGGAAGCGGGACACCTGCACCCTCAATGGGTGCTTTGGCATCCCTTCCTCCGAACAGCTTCGGGGCAATGTAAGCCTGTACCTGCTGCACGATGCCGCTTTCCAGTGCAGACCAGTTCAAGGTTCCGCCGCCTTCCAGCAGAATGCTGTCGATCTGCTCCTGCCCCAGCTGTTCCATCAGTTGCAGAAGATTCACATGACCGCAATGCGCTTCCAGACAAAGGACCCGGCACCCGGCCTGTTGATATGCCGCCTGCTTCTCCGGGTCGCCGCAGCAGGTCGCAAGAATGGTCGGAACCTGTTTGGCGGTCATGACCACCTGTGATTGCAGCGGTGTCCGCAAATGTGTATCACAGATGATCCGGACGGGATCACGGCCACCCTCTATCCGGCAGGTCAGCAGCGGGTCATCTGCTAGGATGGTTCCGACTCCCACCATAATGCCGCGGAATCGGTGTCGCTGCCGTTGAACATGATTCCGGGCAATTTCCCCGGTGATCCATTTGGAAGCGCCTGTGTATGTGGCGATTTTTCCGTCCATCGTCATGGCGTATTTCATGGAAACGAAGGGGCGTTTTGTGGTGATATAGTGGAAGAACACCTTGTTCAGCGCATCGCATTCCTCTTGCAGAACATTTTCGGTCACATCTATGCCGTGTGCGCGCAGGATTGCAATTCCTTTTCCAGCCACCAGCGGATTCGGGTCAGCAGAACCCACGACCACCCGGTGAATGCCCGCGTCCAGAATCGCATCCACGCAGGGCGGCTGCTTTCCGTAATGGCAGCACGGCTCCAATGTCACATACAGGGTCGCTCCCTGCGGATCTTCGGTGCAGGATGCCAGCGCATTGCGCTCCGCATGAGCCTGACCGTATCTCTGGTGCCAGCCCTGTCCGATGATCCTGCCCTCTTTTACGACCACGGCACCCACCATCGGGTTGGGAGATGTCCATCCGCAACCCTTTTTTGCAAGCTGCAAAGCTAGACGCATATACTCTTTGTCGTTCATCGTGTCGCCTCCAAAAGAAAAAGCCCTGAACAAAAACGTTCAGGGCAAGCCGAAAAGACACAAGGGACCCTTGTGCAAAAAAGAAAGCTCCAGAATGCAAACGCATCCCAGAGCAGCCTCCACAAGCGCAGAACCGTGCGGGCTCTGCGCTTGGTATCTTCTTTCATCCAGACTGTACTGTCGGCTTCGGAGTTTCACCGAATCATGCC
>OHAN01002996.1_pt1 | contig 10439 bp, 10 predicted proteins | sample 1577121 | NCBI WGS metagenome assembly OHAN01 (sample SAMEA3541554, study PRJEB24748) | human gut metagenome | biome: human gut; feature: human-associated habitat; material: faeces | place: China | collected 2012 | reverse complement strand
AAATACCACAGAAGCCGGAGATTATGACGGAACTTATGAAGCCGACGTTGAAAAGACGGAAGTTGTCAAAAGCGTAAAAGTGACAGAAAATTCAGAGACCAGTGATGTTTACGCATCAGGAAAGATTTACGATTCCGATACACCGATGTCCAGCATCGATATCGAGATCTCCGTGATTGCATTTCCGGACGATACAATCTCCAAAATGCGTGGAGAGACAAAAGGGACAGGCGGACTTATCCTCGTTGGTGGAAAGAGCGAAAGACCAATCTTTGCTTATGGTAAGGTTGTTAAGCTGAAAAATGGAAAATCTCGCTTTGAATGGTATCCGAAATGTAAGCTCGTGGAAAATTCCGATGATATCTCTACGTCAGAGGAAAAGGCAAGCGAGCAGACAGATACAATCAAAGTTAGAGCGTATCCATTTGATTCTGCTGGAAATATAGTATCGAAAGTTACAGAGTCCACGGCGCCAGAAGGACTTACAGAAGATAAGTTCTTTGCGAAGCCGATTCTGACGGATGCAGACCTTACTACAGCGGTAGGAGCGTGATTAAATGAAATCCAAGCTGATTGAATTAACAGATGGATCCAAACTGGAAGTAAAGGTTAATTTCTATACTCTTTACCTTGTGAAGATGAACGGAATTGACAAGAAGATTGATGGAAAAAGTGAACTGACCGATGATGAAAATATGGAACTTGCGGGCAAGCTGATCTACATTATCCTCAGGTCAAATGGCTTAAAGGTTGACGAAGAGGAAGCCATGATGCTTACTCCAATGGATGCATCAAGTATTCAGGACATTTTCGATGAGTTCGAGAAGAGACTCAATGAATATAAAAAAAAAGAACAGGCGAAGAAGTCGAATGCTCCGAGGAAGAGATAAATATCAACTGGGCGGAGTATATGGTTGCTGCGCGTAAGATGGGAATGAGCGAAGAAGAATTTTGGAACTCTGATCCCATCTTTTTTAACGAATGTCTGGAAGTATTTATGAAAGTAGAAAAAGCAAAGGGAGGTGCTTTGATTGGCTAATAGTGATTTAAAGACCGTAGGGCTATCGTTTAAAGCTGACGGTGCGGTTGACTTCCGGAAGTCATTGACCGATGTTAATAATGCAGTCAACGAGAACAGATCAGCTTTTAAGCTTGCAAAATCTGAATGGGATAGTAGTACATCGTCCGCGGAAAAACTGAGAGCGACACAGGAATATCTGCAGAATCAGACAGAAACATATACGCAGAAAGTCGATAGATTGACGGAGATCCTGAAAGCACAGGAAAGTGCGGAAGTAAGAGACGAAGCAGCTATCTCGAAGACAAGGCAGCAGTTGGATAATGCCAAAGCATCTCTAAACAATTATAAAAGTGGTCTTGAAGATGTGAACGAAAAGCTGAAAAGTGGAGTTGCCACATTGGAAGATTACTCAAAAAAAGTAAAAGACTTTAGTGACAGCACTGGAAAGATTGGAAACTCTTTGACGAAGAATGTCACTGCACCGATTACTGCAGCTGGTGCCGGAGTCATGGCAGCATGGGCACAAGTTGATGAGGGAATGGATATCATCGTCCAAAAGACCGGTGCCACCGGTGATGCACTGGAAGAAATGCAGAACTCTGCAAGGAATATTGCAAAGACGATTCCGACAGACTTTGAGACAGCCGGAACTGCAGTCGGAGAAGTAAATACACGATTCCATTTGACGGGAGAAGAGCTTGAAAATCTGTCTGCGAAGTTTATCAAATTTGCTGAGCTGAACGGAACAGATGTCAACTCATCCATCGACAGCACGCAAAAGGTTATTGAAGCGTTTAATTTGAGCGCAGAAGATGCCGGAGCACTCCTTGACACAATGAATAAGGTCGGACAGGACACAGGAATCTCAATGGATACATTGGCATCATCTATGGTGTCGAATGCTGCAGCCCTGAAAGAATTGGGAATGTCCGCTGCCGATGCTGCTACATTTTTAGGACAATGCGAGACATCTGGAGTTGATACAAGCGCAGTAATGGCCGGACTCAAAAAAGCATTGGTCAATGCATCGAAAGAGGGCAAAAGCATGAAAAATGCGCTGTCAGAACTTCAAGACACGATGGTTAACGCAGGAAGTTCTTCCGAAGCTTACAATGCTGCGGTTGAGCTGTTCGGTGCGAAAGCTGGTCCTGCACTAGCAGAGTTTTGTCAAAGCGGAAAACTGAATTTTGACGAACTCGGCGCATCTCTTAATGATAATCTGGGAAGCGTAAATGACACCTTTGAAGCTACACTGGATCCAGCTGATCAGTTTAAATTGACACTGAATCAGCTGAAAGATGCTGGATTTGATGTCGGAAATGCACTGGGACCGGTGCTTGCTGAATGTTTACAGATGGTCACTCCGATTCTGAAAGATATTATTGCTTCGTGGAACTCTTTGTCTCCAGGAACACAGGAGATGATCTTGAAGTGCTTATTATTGGCGGCTGCACTCGGACCGGTATTTAGCATTATAAGCAAAGTATCTGGTGGAATCTCTGGCGTGATCGATGTCGGAACGAAAGTTGCTCCGGTTATTGCCAAGGCAAAAACAGGATTCGCAGCATTTAACGCTGTTCTTGCAGCTAATCCGATTATCATAGTCATAGCAGCAGTTGTTGCGCTTATTGCAATTTTTGTCACTCTCTACAACAAATGCGAATGGTTTCGTGATGGCGTAAATGCTGTCTTTGGCGGAAGCCGTGATTTTATTAAGGGAGTCGTTGACAAAATTAAGGGATTCATGAGTTTTGAATGGAAACTTCCGAAAATCAAGCTTCCACACTTCAAGGCAAGCGGATCATGGTCGCTTGTTCCGCCGAAATTTCCGAAATTCTCCGTAGATTGGTATGCAAACGGTGGTATCTTGAACAGTCCGACAATTTTCGGAATGAACGGAGACAGAATGATGGGCGGTGGCGAAGCCGGAGCGGAGGCAGTTCTTCCAATCGACTTACTAAAGACTTATATCCGTGATGAGATGCAGTCCAATAATACTGTACTTGCTCAGTTGATTGCTGAAGCTTTGTCGGAATTGACATTTGTCATTGAGAATAACATTTCACTCGGAGACAAAAAGCTTGCTGATGTACTAGTAGATGCCATCATCAAAAAGCTGTCCTCTAGCGTTAAATGGAAGAAAGGAGCTGTCGGAGTATGATGGACGTAGAATACAATGGAATCCTTGCATCAAGCTTAGGAATCTATGCGAAAAATATTCCTGACATTCCGGCAGCTGTCCGAAAAGAAAAGACAGTGGATATTCCTGGCATGGACGGAACGCTGATTCTGTTGGAGGGAGGTTATGAATCCACAGAAATCAAAGTGGATTTTAACTTTATTGGAGATTCTGACCGATGGGATGAACGTTTCGGACTTGCAAAAAAATGGCTGTCAAAAAGAGGTGGATTGCTCCGGTTTGGCTGTGATCCGGAGCATTACTACAAGATTTTGAAAGTTGAAGTGGACGATGGGAAGCGTACTACGGAAAGAGTTGGTAATTTTACAACTACTTTCCTAACCAAAGATGGACTTAGGTATCTCGAAAGCGGACTCGGAGAAATGCCTGCGAGTGATGTGGTAGACAATCCTTATGAGATTGCCTATCCAATCTATAAGATTACTGGCGAGGGCGAATGCACTCTTGTCGTCAATGATGGAAAAATGGTGGCAAATATAGGGCAAAACCTAACCATTGACACAGGACGGAAGCTTGCGTACAGAGAAGACGGAACACTTAGTAATACGTCTGTGACTGGTGATTACGATAACCTCATTTTGATTGAGGGGAGAAATAAAATCGAAATTACGGACGGATTTGAACTGAAAGTAATTCCGAATTGGAGGCGTTTATAGTGATTCAGATTTATAGTGCCGAAAATAAAGATTATGATCACAATGGAGATATGACACTTCTTCCGGAAGAATGTTCTGTTCATGTGGTATTGAATGGCGAATGGACAGCCACATTAGAGCATCCGATTGATGATGAGGGCAGATGGAAATATATCAATGACAATGCAGTTGTTAAGATGCCATCATTCAATGGCGAACAGTTGTTCCGTATTAAAAATAAAGAAAAAAGAGATTCAGGAGTGAGTGCAGAGCTTACTCCTATCTTTTTGGATGCAAAAGAGGATTGCTTTTTATTGGACGTAAGACCAACTGAGAAGAATGGACAAGATGCATTGGACATCATGACCGCTCCGAACAAGATGTATTCAGCAAAGTCGGATATCAAAAAGTTATCTACAGCGTATTATCAGACAAAAAATCTGATTGAAGCCATCAATGGAAATGATGAGAACTCATTTATCAATAGATGGGGTGGCGAAATCCTCTACAATAACTATCAGATCACGATAGATGATCATGTCGGTGGTGATTATGGAGTGCAAGTCCTCTACGGCAAGAATATCGTCAAGGACGGATTTTCCGAAACGATCGACATGACGGAAGTTGCTACGAGAATCATTCCGAAGTCATACAACGGATATATGATTGCCGGAGACGCACCTTGGATAGATTCGCCACTGATTGAAAAATATCCAACAGCGCATTACAAAGTCATGTCTTTTGAGGATGTGAAAATGCGTGCAGATGCCTCAGAGGACGATGAGACAAACGGAACAATCATTTGCGATACACAGGAACAGCTCGAAGGAGCGCTCAAAAAGAAATGTGAAGAACAGTATGCTGCAGGTGTCGACAAGCCGAAGATTACGATCAAAGCAGACATGGAGCTTCTGCAGAACACGGAACTGTATGAAGACGTGAAAGAGTTGGAAGCTGTATCACTTGGAGATACCGTCCACTGTAAACACTCTAAGCTCGGAATCGTATCTGATGCAAGAGTTATTGAACTGGAATGGGATGCTGTGAGGAACAAGCTTACTTCGGCCACCCTGGGAGAATTCCAGTACAATTTTTTAAATAACGTATCGTCCATCATGAATAGAGTTGAACAGGCTATCCGCTCAGATGGTAGCCTTATTGGACAGCAAGTACAAGGTACGATCAATGGAGTTAAGGCACAGCTTAGAGCGCAATCATCCATTGCAAAAAAACAGACGGTCCGCGCAGTACTATTTGAAGATTTGGATCCTGACTCCCCAACATTCGGAGCAATGTGTTTAGGCACGCTCGGATTTGAGATTGCATCAGAACGTACGGCTGATGGGAGAGATTGGAAGTGGAGCACATTCGGAACAGGACAAGGATTCTTTGCAGATTTTATTGTGGCCGGAACAATGCTTGCTGATCGTATCAAAGGCGGAACGTTGGAATTAGGCGGTGCCGGAAATGGTAATGGAGTTGCGAAAGTACTTAACGCTGACGGAAATGAGATTGTGCGATTAGACAAGGATGGTGTGTACGCAAAAGGCAAATATGTCTGCGCCAATACGGATGGGAGTCAGACGGCTACCCTTTCAAACGGAAATTTAACGTTCAAGACCGAATCTTACGAGGTTGTCATCCGTGCTGGTGCGATCGGTGGATTGACAGGACTTATGATCTATCCAGAGCAAGGTGCTGTTAGAACAAAATTCCTCTCTATTGGAGATAAATTATCTGCAAGGTTTGACAATATATCGCTTCTGGCTTCGGGAAAAACAACTATCGGTGGAGCATCTCTTGAGGTGCAACGTGACGGAAAAGGATATTTCGGCAAGACCGGAAAAGCTGTCTTTTCTGACGGAACTTACCTCGAATACGTCAATGGATTTTTGGTTGGTGGAAATACGAAAGAAGGTGGCTTTTAATGGCTTGGACCATCGGAAATTACGCTCTATCACAAGAGCAGATGAATGCAAATGCGTTGGAAGTGTATAAATATCTCTCAGCAAGAGGATGGTCGCTAAATGCAATTGCTGGATTGCTTGGCAATATGCAGAGTGAGTCCTATGTCAATCCTGGAGTGTGGCAGAGTTTACAAGCGAACAACTATTCGGGTGGGTTTGGTCTTGTGCAGTGGACTCCTGCCACGAATTATACGGACTGGGCGCGCCAGAACGGATATGATATTGCAGATCCGAACGGTCAGCTGTATTGGATTGACGCCTTGTCGGAGTCGACAGGACAGTGGATTCCAACAAGCGCTTACAATATGTCGTGGAGCGCATTTAAAAAGTCAGGATCCTCGCCGGAAGACCTCGCCAGTGCATTCCTCAAAAATTTTGAACGCGCCGGAGTAGAGGTTGAGTCCAACAGACGGTCACAGGCTCGGAGTTATTTTAATTTACTCGGTCAGTACGGTAAAAATGCCAAAGCTGTAGAGTCTGCAGTTCAATGGGCGATTGGAATTGCAAATGATAATAGTCACGGATACGATCAAGGGAGTCGCTGGGGTCCAGACTATGACTGCTCCTCATTACTGATCACTGCCTATCAGCAAGCCGGAATCAAGGTTAAGGATGCCGGTGCGACATATACCGGAAATATGTACTCTGCATTTTTAGCGTGTGGATTTGAGGATGTGACAGGATTTGTCAATCTGTCAAATGGTAGCGGAATAAAGCGAGGAGATATCTTACTAAACACAGCAAGCCACACTGCTATGTCGATCGGCAATGGTCAAGTAGTACAGGCGAGCCAGAATGAGCTTGGCGGTGCTACGGGAGGTCAGAGTGGTGACCAAACAGGACGAGAAATATGGTGCACGAATTATTATAATTTCCCGTGGAATTATGTCCTGAGATTGTCGCACAGTGAATCAGGCGGATCGTCAGGCGGAACATCAGCGTATATCGTCAAATGGATTCCAGGGTAGAAAGGATAAACTATGAATACAATTAAAAGGGATGTGTATGTGTTAAAAAATACCATCAAAATTCCGATTGAAATCACGCAAGGCACTGACATGATCGGAATCGAATTTACGGTCAGGGATTTTACGATTCCGGCAACGGCAGCAGTTGTGGCTTATGCAAATCACAAAAGCATGAGCAGACCTAATTCCGCTCTGTGCGAACTGGCTGATAATGTGATTGCGTTTTCCCCGAGTTCAGGTTTTTTTGCTGTTGGAATGAATGAGTTGCAGATCAGGATCATTAATGAAGACAAGACACTAGTATCTTTTGCGGAAAAAGTAAAATGCTCTGGATCTGCTGGATTTCCAGACGATGAGGAAGAAGGCAAACAGACTCTTGTCGAGCAGGCGGTCACGGCGGTAAGCAAAGAATCTGGCGAAAGAAAAACCGCTGATGAGAATGAAAAAGCACAGCGTATTGCAGGCGATCAAGAAGAAAGAGATGCAAGGATTGAAGCAATCAATCTCGAAAAGAGTGAAAGAGATAAAGCGATTGAAGCAGAGAAAAACGCAAGAATCAAGGCAGACGATGAAATCAAAGCGAATCGCGCAAAAACTCTCGATGCGGTAAAAACCACTACAAAAGAGGGTACATTTGTTGATGCCTTGGCGGTTAAAGAACTGAGCGAAAAGATGGACGGTATAGACGTAAAGACGGAGAATCTTGGAAAGAAGATTGCTATATTTGTAGACTCAGTTGTAAAAGGTTCAGTTAGCTTTAACACATCGGACTACTTAAAAGATGGAGTCAAATACGCTTTTACCGTAACCGTGTCCTCGGCTGTTAACGATACATCTTGTGCGCAGGAAATAAGCTGCAAGCTTAATAATACGCTGATTGGCCAGAATGGTAATTACTGTAAATTATCATCTACATTTTGCGGACGATGCTCAAAAGGAGACACAATCCTTGTTACGTCATACAAAAATGGCGGGGAGTGGAGCATGTTTAACACGAGACTGATTTTTGTTCCGGTAGATTAGGAGGTGATGGAAAATGGCGGAAATCAATTATATCGAAATTAATGCGGAAAATCGCAGTATTACGATTCCACAAAGCGAAAAACTACTTGGAGTCGAAAATGACAGCAAGGCAATCCGAAAGTACTTCCGATGTCCGAAAATTGTCGGAGATGGAATTGACCTCACAAAATCCGATGTGCATATCAACATCCAGAATGCATCAAATAAGGTATCCGGAAAAGACAGATACAATGCCGAGAATTTAAAGGTGTCTGGCGAAAATGTAACTTTTGAGTGGAGTCCTCTGCGGAAAGCTACATCACACAAAGGCACTGTCAGATTTAGCGTGTGCGTGACTGAAGAAGGTACAGACAGAGAATGGAATACCACGATCGCGACCTTGAACGTGTTAGAAGGCGAAGAACTTTTTACAGAAAAAGAGCGTGAAGAAAGAGGCTCTGACTTTGCCGGAATCCTTACTGCGGACGCAACCGCGGATGCAGACAGCATTGAACTCGGAAAGAGCGCCTATGTGAATGGAAAGAAAATTGAAGGGACGTTGACGAGCAAAAATGAAATTAAAGCAGTTGCAAAAAAAACGGAACTATCATCCACACCAATAATCATTCCGAACTATGGTCAGAGTACAATGCCGGTGCTTAAGCATACAATTGAAGTCTCTCTTGCAGACACGAGTAAACCGGTACTGTTAAAAGGAGACATTAAAAAAACGGTTGTGTACAACGAGGCAGGCAGTATTTATGGAGATGCAAAAGCGTCAGATGTAAGAGTCGGAAAAACATTTACGTCAAGCGATGGCGTGAAAATTACAGGAACGCTGGTAACTAGCGAGGTCAAGTACGGAACAATAACCGGAAAAGGAATGAATGGCCAAGCGATTGAAACTGGACTTAGCAATGTGTCGAGATTCATAATGGCGAGAAAATTTCCGAGCAGTAATGCTAAACACGGAATCTTATCGTTGGTGTATAAGGACGGAAAATTAAGCGGAATAGCTGGATTTATCGGAGTTGGCTACAACTCGGTGGATAACCACAGTATCGGTACAGTTGCAATAAATAAAGGAACCATAACTTACACGCCAAAAGCTGATGAAGATATGTCCGCGCTCACAGAGGGCGATACCTACGACTGGATTGCGATTGGAGAATAAAAGAATAGGAGAATCAACATGAAAAGAAAAAGAAGAAAATTAGCAGCTATCATCTGCGCACTCACACTGGCTCTTTCCAGTGCCGTACCGGTGTCGGCTTGTACGCCACCGCTTAAATCACCATCCGTAGAGATTCCGAATATCAACTTTGAACCTGACGATGCCTTGAAAGAAGCAATCAACAATGCAGCAAAAAACTGGATTGAGAAATGCATCCTCGGTACTCCGACAGTGGAATATGCATCGTACTATAAAAGCCAGTCAAGGTATTTTAATTATGCTTATGTGGCAGTCAAGTGGTCAGAAGTTGAAAATGCAACGTCCTACAAAGTGCGTATCACAAAAGCTGACGGAACGTGGAAAGAATACGATACGACCTATACAGCATTTTACAGCACCAATTACACGGATGATTTTATGGACGGAATGGACGGAGCTACGGTGAAAGTCAAAGCTTACGGTGATAATGATACATTCGGCTGTTGGTCAGATGGTACTAATATTGTGAGATTCGGATATTAGGAGGAGATAGCATGATTAAAGTACTAGACGTAGAAAGACGATTACCAGACGGATCTATAAGAGTCCACTTGATTGCAGATTCAACTTCGGACACGCTCCCAACAAATTGCAAACAGGTAACTGGGCTTGGCGTAGATTATCCGATTGGCATCGGATCAAGCTGCATTACGGCGAGCTTGGATATAGCGCTTGTTGGAGCAAATGGGAAATGGGGTGAATGGCAGTAATGAACGACTTTTTAACACAGGCGATTGCGATGAAAGCGCTTAAGAACGGTGGATCCGGCGGAGCGGCAGGAGGAAATGCCGAGCAGATTGCGAAGAATAAAGCCGACATTGCTTTACTAAAGGAAGGTATCACTGATTTGAAGAGTGTAATGAAAGACATTCACAACAACACTCCACACGCATTAACCATTAAAGACTTTTATAATATCCGCAGAACTGGAAAGGTGTATCAGACAAAAATCTGGAAATTCGCAACCAATCCAACATCTAGCGGAGAGAAACTGCTAGACAATGCTGGATTGGAATTTGTTCCGTCCACTGATACAACCGAGGGAAAGGACGATTATCTGAATGGCAATCACCCTCTTTTTGACTGGGTACATTGTAATTACAAACGTTATGATGATGGCACGGCATATCCGATTGCTACAGAATATGATGATACTTATCAAGAAACAGGTAGCGTTGATGTTGGTGCTATGCAGATGAGTTTTTGGTGGAATTGGGACGCATCAAATCCAGAGTACGATTTGGTAACGATTTCTGACACACCAAACGAAAAATATAAATTAAAACCGTGGACAGAATGTAAGCGTGCAGACAGAACAATTACTCCGTGGTGTATTGGTTCTGCTTATGCTTCTGGTATTGCTTCTGACGGATTACTAAGAAGTCAGCCTGGATTAAAACCTGAAAGAAATCAGAGTCATAACAATATGATTA
>OHAN01002993.1_pt1 | contig 10443 bp, 10 predicted proteins | sample 1577121 | NCBI WGS metagenome assembly OHAN01 (sample SAMEA3541554, study PRJEB24748) | human gut metagenome | biome: human gut; feature: human-associated habitat; material: faeces | place: China | collected 2012 | reverse complement strand
TCGATACAAACCCCAAATATTGGAAAACAGTCAAAAGGACTCCAACAAATAGGGCAATAAGAACTGCTGCATTCCATCGTTTTCTCACAACCCGTTTCTTTCTGTTTGTATTATGATTCTTAACATCCATTCTTCTCACCTCAGAGTAATGTAGTCTTCAGGCTCTGCAAGAATAACATTACCCTCCGAAATATGTCCTGTCCAGGTATCTTTCACAGAAATATCTTCACTGTCAAATACAATATTTTTACCTGCAGGATCAGCTTCCATGTGTCGCGGTATTGCCAGACAGGTTACAGTAAACCTGTCATTGTCCCCAACTACTTTTCCATTCTTTGTAACTTTATCCAGCGTATAGCCATCGTCATTTTCCCTGACCTTCACAGAAATGCCGCTGACTACAGGCAGAGAGCCCCTGTTAAAGGGAATGAAACCTCCCTCATAGCCTTCTACAAAGTTTCTGACCAGTTCTGTCAGTTCTGCCCCGCTTATCCTGCAGCTATATGCCGAAACCCGCTGCCCCACCCACAGCTCCTTGAACCGCTACTTGATAAGCATATTCTTCACCTTCAACATATAATGTAGGAGCAAGTGTGATGGTACAAAGCCAAAAGTTACTGTCATAACGTTCATCAGGATTTTCATGGAGTGTAATCCCCCTAACATCCTTAAGTAAAGTACGATAAAGCGACTGAATATGTTTATGGTGAGTTATATGTTCATCCAACACAGTCATCTGACCACGTCCAATACCTGCACAAATATTCGACATACGGTAATTATAACCTATTTCCTCATGTTGATAGTATGGATAAGATTCCCGTGCCTGTGTGGCATAAAACATAATTTTCCTCTTCATATCTCCATTCGGACAAATCAGTGCTCCACCACCAGAAGTAGTAATCATTTTGTTATCATTGAAAGAAAGTACTCCATAACGTCCGAAAGTACCACACACCTTACCTTTGTATCGGCTACCCAATCCTTCCGCAGCATCTTCAATAACGGGAATACCATATTTATCTGCCACTGCTATAATTCTGTCAATCTTGGCTGGCATACCATAAAGATAAACCGGAACAATTGCCTTGGGTTTCTTACCTGTTTTAATGATACGATCTTTAATCGCTTCTTCCAAAAGATCCGGATCCATATTCCAAGTATCAGCTTCCGAATCTACAAATATCGGTGTTGCACCAAGATAAGTTATCGGATGCGAAGAGGCACAAAATGTAAAACTTTGTACCAATACTTCATCACCTGGTCCCACACCGCAAGCCAACAAAGCCAAATGAACAGCTGCCGTTCCTGCCGAAAGTGCTACTACTTCATTCTTTCCACCTACAAAGTTTTTCAAGTCCTCTTCAAAAGCATTCACATTAGGCCCCAATGGAACCACCCAATTTGTATCAAATGCTTCCTTTACATATTTTTGTTCGATACCCTCTTCCGACATATGAGCCAAACAGAGATAGATTGTCTTTCTTTCTTTCATACTATCGACTTAATTTATTTTTTAGATTATTTCACCAGCATACTGTATCCTTTTACCCAAGACGGTAGCAAAAATCATTTGAATATCTTTAACAAAACTATAATTATGATAATAATAGCAATTTATGCGCACCTTATCTGGGTAAATAATATTGTCGTTATACCAAATTGCAATTTGTTCATCAGTCATTCTTGTAAAATCTGTGTCCTTATATTGCTTAAGTATAAGCAGGTCTCTCCTTTTTACTTTCTCAACAAATTTAGCTATCATCTCTTCTTCATCCCTATATTTAAGAGATGCAGGTCCCGTAATTCCCGGACGAAGTTTTAATACATCTCTATCAGAATCTCTCAACTGGTCTGCATATCCCGGTACATCTGGACGAGGTCCTACAAAACTCATATTTCCGATAAAAACATCCCACAGTCCAGGCAGTTCATCTATTTTATATTTACGAAGTTTTGAGCCTAACGGCGTAATACGACTTTCACCTGCTACACTAACAGTAGATCCATCATGGTCCACTTTCATTGAACGAAACTTATGACAATTGAATACTTTCCCCCCTTTACCCACTCGTTTCTGTACAAACAACACAGGACCAGGCATTTGAACTTTAATCAGCAGAGCAAAGATTAGTAATAAAGGCCATAAAAGCAGCAAACCGCAAAACGCTACTATTCGGTCAAAAAGAAGTTTAAAAAACATATTTTTTACATTAGTATATTAGTTCTCAATTTAGAGCATCCCTCTTTGTATAGGCATTTTTGCAAATATCCACATATTGAGTTGTTAAAATAAACGTTGTATTTATCAAATATTAATATTTATCAATTCTATTCGATCTGATCACAGGGTGAACAAGATTATCTCCCATACTATCAACTCCTGTTTTTTTGCTCTATGATATGATGTAGCTCGTTTATTAATAACCCACTGGTTGTCAAATAAAAAAAGCAACAAACAAATGACACAACCAGCTATTTATTTTGTTATTTTAACTATTTATTTTTCAAGCAACAAAACAATGTCTTTCCAGTTGATTCTATACACTCTTTCATCACTGCACACTCTACTTTCATAAACCAATAATTTTAAACAAACTTCTTCTCATAAAGGCTATAAAAATAGCTGTCGTAGGAAAATAATCAGACTATGCGACAGTCACTAAACATGGCGTTGAACACGTCTCCTGCATTTGACTCACGGTGGAACTGTTCTCGAATAATGGACAACACAAGGTTATGCTTACAACGTATGTCAGTGAAGTCATGCATATGATAGAAATAGTCAATACCAGTGACACTCAGCATAGCTCCCTCTAGTTTCTCTACTAATCGTTTCAACTCCTGACAGTTTTGTTTTTTCTGGAATATATGGAGACCATTGGTTATACGAAACTTCACAAGTATACGAACAGAAAACAACGAAGGTTTGGTTTTCGGACTTTCGTCTACTTATGACGTTGGAAATAAAGTCAATTCTAGTCGGACATCCACTTTTGCCTCTATTATTTTCTTGCGTATATTCTTGTATCATTTATAAAATATGCTATAAGATACTTTATTTTCCAGCAAAGCTGCTCTAACGTAAGTTCAATAGTTAAAATTCAGCTAAGAAGATAACTTTTTCTAAACTAAGGCCTAATTTGAGTGCTTACCGCTTACAGGAGGTTAGGCTTTACTCGAATTTTATTTCTTCAGAAACATATCTTCAGGAAGAGCCAAAAGAACCCTCTTTTTTTCCTCTGCACTCAGCCCTTTTGTTTTTGTATCATATTTTTTGTTTCTATGCAAATAATTTTCAACTGTACATATTATTTTAGCTGGATTTCCGCCAACAACTGATCCTGGAGGGGTTGATTTAGTCACAACTGACCCAGCAGCTACAAGACTACCCTCACCTATCGTTACTCCAGGCATTATTTGAGAAAATGATCCAATATATGCCCAATCTTCAATTACAACTTTACCAAAACAATCAAATGTAGGGTCAATCTTACGTACAGAGTTTCCTCCCCCGTGTGTGTGCAGTTGGACACCTTTTGTTATTTGTACATGACTTCCAATTGTTATGAGATATGGTTCTGTACTCCAAAAACGAGAATTTATAAAATTGCAGGTTCCCATTTTTATGCCTTCATACCGAGCTTGTTTCTCGTAAGAACAGAACAATCTTACTATCCGTCTCTTAATTTTCTTGAATATACTCATAAACCAGTTGTTATTTTTCCTTTGCAGGAATACCTACAGCAAGAGAATTTGACTTAATATCATGAGTAACCACTGCCCCTGAACCAACTATAACATTATCTCCAACAGTAACACCTCCTGTTAGTGTTACATGACCGCAACACCAAGTACCAGAGCCAATTGAAATAGGCTCACTGATACCTCTATTTGTCACTCTACCACCCTCAATGATATGTTTTGAACTTGCAATGATTGACATTGGACCTATAGTAGAATAATCTCCAAGGTACACTTTACCTTTTGCTTGTATGTAACAATTATGAGAGATATAACAATTTCTTCCTATATACAGGGATTCTGGGTGATTTATAATTACACTCTTCCCCAATTGAAATCCGCGACCACATTTACCCAAAAAAGGAGAAACGAGAAAACCTCTGATATAATTAACTGATGTACAAGCTGGAAGCCAACACACAAGAAGATTTACAATATGGATTGGAATATCGTGAATAGCAAAACTCGTCAAGTATATTATTACTTTTTTGAACATAATTTATTGTTTAACAAAAATTCATGATAGTATTCTTCTCTACGTTTATAAAGAACAGATTTTACATATTCTTTTGAATTCTCAAAATTATAAACAGCCATCGATGACATATCAGATAATAAAACACGTAATAGTGTGTTGCTCATGCCCTCCACATCTTTCTTTGCTACTATAAAAGATTCTTCTATTAATTCGTGAATACCACCTGCATCACAAGCGACAATAGGGCAAGCTCGACTCATAGCTTCAATGATTGCCCTTGACAGTCCCTCTTGACAGCTCGGATGAACATAAACATCTATGTTGTCAAGCCATTTAAATACATCATCATGATTTAACCTACCGACTATCTTGACTTTATTTTGGACACCTAAGCTAGTTGCAATATCCATCAACCATGCACCATCGCCATCTCCTACCATCTGATATTCGATATCATAACCAGCTTCTAGCAATCTAGGTAGTGCATGAATAACATATTTTTGTCCTTTGAAGTCAACATTCAATGTTGATGTTGTTCCAATGATGATCTTACCTCTTTTATCAAATCTAGAAAGTTTATCCATTCGCTTATCAAGAACAGTCTTATCGACTTCATTGAGGGTTACATTTGAACAAGCTATATGAGTTCCAGATGAAGGATACTTTTCTTGCAAAAACTTTTTCGTGACATAAACATTATATGGATTGTCTTTTAACACTTCCCTATATATCAGTTCTGCAGGCATTGCCATCAATCTTCTTTTCCAAGAAGGACTATTTACCAAAGCATCATATGTACAAGCTACTATCTCAACAATGTAGGGAATTTTATACATTCTACAAATATAAATTGCTAGAGCCCCAAACAGGCTCGGCATACGACATATTACAGCATCATGTAATAAAATTTCATTCTTCAATCTACTATAAGCAGCTACCATTTTTTTATTAGATGCTATGGTCGTAATTTTTGTTGGAAACTTGCAATAATCAATAGGCGTAGCTATACCTTTATCAATGATCAGCGAACGACCAAAAATATCAAATCTATCAAATATTTGAAAATAACGACTAAAAAAATCCTGGTCAAAACCAGAGGAATAGTAATAAGTACCTTCATCATCTTTGGGATATTTATGGTCGAACACAAATAACGTACTTGTCATATCAGTTTTTAAGCATTAGATTGTATAACGAAATATAATTATCTACATTGTTAGCTAGTGTGTAACAGTCATGAACTCTTTTGAAACATCTTTCTTTTTCTGAATTCAATTTGCCATGATTTTCATGCCAATCAATAATGATTTTGGAAAATTCGTCAGCTGTTTCACACACTGTCGCAGGATTGTCAACCACTTCTACAGAGCCTCCAGCATTTGTAGTTAATATAGCGTTTTTCCTGCTCATCGCCTCAACAATTGTTCGTCCAAATGATTCTGACAATGGCCATGAAGTCAGCACATAAACATCTATATCGTAGTAGAATTGCTCCATATCGGCAAAAGGCACATTAATTTTTCCAACGAATCTATTGCCAAGAAGATCGGTCATCCTCTTAAACATCTTTTTCGTTTCTATTTCTGCAGTCTCGTCAAAGCAACTTACATACATATAAAAGACAGATTGGGAAGTACTCTCGTTTACTTTAGCACATATTTCTTCAGCTAATGGCCATCCTTTCCAGTCGCAATATCTGCCTGCAAAACCTACACGTATTTCATCGTGTGGAATTAATTTCTTTTCGTCAATAGTTTCATATATTCTGCCGGCTGTATTACCAATTACTCGATAATATAATTGAAATCCTTTTTCTTGATTGGCGTTTTCCCATGATCTCCTGTTAAAGTCGGTTGTTGTAACAAGTAAATTCAAGTATTTAAAAGAGAACTGGAAAAGCCATCGAAAGAAGTTGTTGTACTTTGTATACAATCCTCTATCAGTGTGAAGGAGAATAATATCCTTTGGTACCAAATGAAAACGTTTCAACAAAGACATCATAAAGAAACTAACCTGACTCTGTGAGTGTACAATTCTAGGATGCAACTTCTTTACAAGCTTACCTACTTTCAATATATATAGACCAAAAGCGAATGGATTCTTAATAAGATATTTAAGACGCTTGCTTTTAGTAAGATAATACACATCTACACCAGGTATCTTCTCATCAAATATGCCTGGTTGAATGACTGCAGTTTTAAAGTGTGGACTAATACCATTAAGGATAACCAGTTGGGATTCACGTTCTCCTCCTAAATATCCTAAGTTATTGTCATTGATTATGAGAACATCATATTTATTATCCATATTATTTATAATATCTACATATTTATCTATAAATCGCTCTTCAGAAAAAAGACTCTCTGACAATTCTCTACTCTTTCGCCGCATCGCTAAAATTATATTTATATCGGTTTTCAAGAATTGAGACATCTTTGCCGATATATCTGAAGAGTTGTTCGGGTCGAATAGTAATCCATTCACACCATCCTTTACTATATTCGGATTATCACATACATTGCTACACAAAATAGGAAGTCCACACGACATTGCTTCACATACAACATTTGGATATCCCTCATATTTTGAGGGCAGAACAAAACAATCAGCAGTTTGGTATTCCTTTAAAATATTACTTGTTGCTCTGTAGAAAACGAATTCACTTTCTAGTCCTTTTTTCTGAATATAGTTTTTACAATAATCACCATAGTCCTTATTCAAAGGATTACCGTACCAATCAACAACAAAGGAATAACCTTCATTTTTTAAGATGCTGAGTGCGTCAGCAAATAATGGAATATTCTTTTGAGGTGTTATTCTTGCTGCTACAACGAAACGAACGACCTTATTATCTGAATACTGTTCTGCTGGAACAAACTGTCTAATGTCCGTGTAATTAGTTATTGTTCTTACTTTACCTTCATAACTAGGATAGTGCTTTAAAATGAAATTTCTCTGTGTATAAGAATTTGGTACGATCCAATCTGCAAATCGGTATAGGAAAAACCTGAAGCGAGTATTTCGTGTTAATTTCTGTGTTGTATTACGTTCAGAAACAATCAACTTAAATTTTGCAAACAATTTTGCTATACAACAAAATGAAGAAGGCTGTTCTAAATAAGAAATTACCACGTCACTTTTATTGCCTCTGATATGTTTTATCGTCCCAAGTAATCTTTTAAAGGCACTATTTGTAGATAAAGACAAATGTATTATCCCATTAGACCTTAACACCTCAACGTAAAAGTTACTGGTCTTATACGTGCATACTTCGACCTCATATCCTTTCTGTTTAAGCATAATAGCAAGACCAACCAGCTGCCTTTCTGCGCCACCGGAACTCAAACTGTTAATAAAGCATTGTACCTTCATATAATTCAAGATTTGTACATCAATTCTAAAGACCTGACCACTTCCGCCATATTAAATTCATTGATATCCCTATCATAAGGTCCAATCAATGATTCGTTTATAATAGCGTCCGCCCACACCTTTTCTCCTTCTTTTAGACTTAATGGTATCAATGATGGCTTATAAAAACATTCATGTGTAACAGAATCTGATGTTATGGTCCTAATACCGGCAATTTGAGATTCAACAATTGACACTGGGAGTCCTTCATATATAGAAGGGAATACAAAAACATCCATAGCTTTAAGTAACCGAGGAATATCGGTACGATGTGACAAAAATACGACCTTATCAGTGAGACCTAATCGATTGACTTTTTCTTTAATTTTTCCTTGAAGCTCTCCATCTCCTATCAATAACAACATCGCATTTGGCTTCTTTGTCAGCACTCGGCTAAACACATCAATAAGAAAAGAGTGATTCTTCATATCTGCAAAGCGCCCAATATGACCAACAAGAAATGCATCTACAGGAATAGATATGCTTTCTCTGATTTCAGAATTCGATTCAGAGATACAGAATCGCAAAAAATTCACACCATTCTTTAGCACAACCGTGTTATTAACTGAAAACATTTTGTTGAGCTCAGTACGCATTTCATCATGAAGAGCAATAAACGCCATATTATTGTTCTCAATAAGTTTTTTTGCAGCTTCATATTCTTCCTCATGTCCTTTACCAAAATACCTAAAGGGTAAACTATGACAAGTATAAAAGATATTAGTATGATTTAAAAGGTCAGAAGATGCAGCTAGATAGCCCAACATGACAGAATGGACATGAATAGCGTCTGGCCTGAATGTCTTTATAAATGAGCTTAGACTTTTATTTATATAATATCTTTTACAAATTCGGTTGATTATCCTATTCCAAATGTTATACGTCTTATATACCGAAACAACCTTAACACCTGCATCAATTACTTGCTTATAGTTTGCTGAATAAGTGCAAGGATATATCGTAAAGATTACAAGGTCAAACTCTTTTTTATCAATTAGAGTTGCATAATCCTTAACGATTGACTGCGCGCCACCATCACTCAGACTCTCTATTATTTCGACTACTCTAGTTTTTGACATTGATGATATTGATTATTTATTCTTCGTTCCGTAATATTCCTCCAATGTACAACCAACATACCCTTTTTTGAGAGCATATGAGAATAATTTTTCCATTGTCTTGAAAAGTTTATCTATATCTTCTGTTTTCTTAAAATACGGGCTTCCATTAGGCATCAATTCTGAGGAATGGATCATAAATTCAACATAATTATCTTTGTTAGGATCGGAATTAACTAACCATTTCATTTCCCTCAACGAAGAGGAGGCCGGTCTAAGCCATATGGATTTACCTTTAAGTAAATGCTTTATCATGTACTTTATTGACTCACACCTTAACATACTTCTCGTTTTACTTATAGACATAGGTACTTCAAGAACTTCTCCAATGCAATGAGCATTACAAAGTACCCGAGAGTAATCGCACCCAAAAGATCTTTTATCCCCATTAGTATTCATCCAGGAAACGCTTGGAGTATATGAACAATCAACTTTAATATTATACTTTTCAAGCAATTTAAAATACCTATCATCCATCACCCACCTTCCAGCACGATGACTTACAGGAGACTTTCCAAACTTCTTAGTGATAAGGTCATAAGTCAACTTAAACTTTTCATCCATAATTTCGTCTGGATACTCCACCAAGAAAGCATTCCCTCCGTAGTTTCCTTTTAAATCATAAATAGGAGGATTGTTCCAACCATGCACATGAATACCGACTTCGCATTTTCCTAATAATGCTTTTGGCTTTATATATTCAACGTAGCCAGGATCATTTACCATCTCATAATTTGTAAGATAAACTGGCTTAAAACCAAATTTCTCACAAAGTTCCTGGAACCTAGGGATATAAAATGAATTTTGAGTCTTAACCTCTTCCTCTTTATGGTAGGACCAAAGATTGTCCCCCTCAGTATCGACAGTTATAATAAAGTACTTCATTACTTTCCCAATAAAAATTTTCCAATAAGTAAATAAACACCATATCTAACGACATTAATACATCGAACAAACTCAGATCTTGCCCATGGTACCATCGTACAAAGGAATGTGAGAAGAACAAGAGGATACAATAAGTCACCTCTGATTATTCTTTTATAAGATTCGTTCTCTGCATAAGCGATAAAATAGCCATACAATAACATAAATATCCAACCCAACTGGCCAAAATTAACATACAGTTCTCCTATACAAGAGAAACCAAGTCCCGAACTTCGATTATTCGCATAATCAGTAATCCATTCACTCAATACCACATTGTTTACTTTGATACTTGGAATATGAGAGGAAAGCGGAATAATAGCTCGTATTATGGTAGAAAAAATGGTTTGGTAATTAAACACACCATTATTAGCAGCTTCCATTGCATATACCGCAGGTCTAGCAGAACCTCCCATTTCCGCAACAGTAGAAATAATATTAGCCCCCATACTATTGTCTGAGCTGAAAATACTCACGTTTAGGTCATTTCTGTTATCACCAACAACTCCTAACAAAGAAAACGCAAACACGCTCCCAATAATCCAAGCCCACACATAACGTTTTTGAAACAATTTTCCATGGCTTATTGGAACTAATAGCAACAGAATACCAATATAAGTGATAGAAAGCCCCCTAGCCCCAGTGAGCATATATATGCAAACCAAGATAATCAAACAGCCATAAACTAATTTCACATGCTTTTTTTTAAGAATTGAAACTGGAATAGGCTCCGTAGCACACCAGTCCGTCGCCTTTCTGGAGTGCATA
>OHAN01002992.1_pt1 | contig 10453 bp, 12 predicted proteins | sample 1577121 | NCBI WGS metagenome assembly OHAN01 (sample SAMEA3541554, study PRJEB24748) | human gut metagenome | biome: human gut; feature: human-associated habitat; material: faeces | place: China | collected 2012 | reverse complement strand
TGCATCATAGCCCAGCACAGCGGTCAGCTGCTTTTGAAAGGAGCCAGCAAACAGCGCCCACATCCCAAAGGGCATTCCGGTGTACTTCATTGCAGATACCTCCCGGCTTCCGCTTCCAGTTCCTGCCATACCGGGTAGGCTGCGCCATGCTCATCGAAAAATTTCTTGAGATCCCGGTTCAGCGCACTCATTTCATCGATGGCGTTCATTGCGTGGTCGGAGGCGCAGAGCTTGCCCAGCGAGGTGGCACACATCAGCTTGAAAAAGCGCAGGCAGGTCTTGCGGTATTTCTCCCCTTCAAAGTCTGCATCCTCCTTGGGCAGAATGGTGTGCCCGGCATCTCGGATGGCGCGGTATCCCTCGATGTTGGCATCCAGCAGGCGGTTCAGGTAGGCGGTGTCACCCCTGAGCTTTTTCAGGTCGCCGTCCGTCTTATAGCAGGCGAAAGCCGCCGGCATCACGAACGCGGCGTGGCAGAGCAGATAATCCTCCATGTTCGGCTCGTAAGCGACCTTGTATTTTGTACCGTGGAAGATGCGCCCGATCAACTGTTTATTGGAGGTTGCATCCGGCAGCTGCCCGATGGTGATCTTTTTCAGGTCGATGGAAACGACCCGATCCGACTCCCGATGCCCGGCAGAAAGTGCAAAGGCAAACAGGACGTTCTTTTCCGGCAGTGCCGCCGCCAGTGCTCTTGCCTGTACGTTGTTGCCCACAAAAACGATGTTTTTCGTCCGGTTCGCCCGCAGCGTGTACAGAACGGAATCCAGCTGCGTATAACGCAGAACCACAAAGATCACATCGTACGTTGCACCCGGTGCAAGTTCAGTCACCACCGGAATGCGGCTGACCGAGGTGCGGGGCGAAAATTTATCCTTGATCCGCAGCCCGTTCTGCTTGATCTCCGCTGCCCAGTTTCCCCGCGCAAGCAGGGTGACATCCTTTCCTGCGCGCAGCAGATTTCTTGCCAGATTGCACCCCAGAACGCCTGCACCATATACCAGAAATTTCATGCCTTCGTCTCCTTCTGTTCCTCGTTTTCTGTTTCCGTTTTGGCTTCTTTCCGGCAGACAAACCATGCAATGCCCTTCACATTTTCAAGGGTTATGGCTGTGTACATGTGCTCCAGCCGTTTTTTTAAGCTGGAAACTGTTTCATAGGGCGGTGTGAAAAATCCCGCCTTTTCATAAATATGCCGGACAAACCAATCCGTCCGCTTGTGCTCGTCCGCCACATAGAAGCAGCCGCAGAATGTCCCGCCGGGTCTCAAGACCCGGAAAACTTCCCGACAAGCGGCTTCCTTATCCGGGAATGCGTGAAAGCCGTTCAGCGACAAAACGATGTCGAATTCACCGTCTGTAAAGGGAAGCGTACCTACATCCCCCTGCTGAAAGGTTACATTTTTCAGGTGCAGTCGATTCGCCTTTTCCTGTGCCTGCCCCATCATATCGGCCGAGTAATCCAGACAGGTAATATCCGCTTCCGGCAGCGTCCTGTAAAGCGGCATGGTCAAAATTCCGGTTCCCACCGGCACCTCCAGCAGTTTGCCGGAGAAATGTTCCGGGATACCGGACAACGCATTTTCCAGATAGGCATCGCATTCCGCCTGATTCATATCCCAAACCAGGCGGCACACCGCTTTTCCGCTCAAGGTAGAGCAGGTGATCATGCCATCATAAAAATTGTTGCCGCCTGTCAGCCGATAGGCACTGCGAATCGCTTCTTTTCGCTCCATGTTCACTCCTCCTACACTATTTCACCGCTTTTTTCACCATAACGCACAGACAGCCCTATTTGGCTTTGTGATTCTTCATCGCGACCGGCGCCTTCTTTTCCTGCTCCCGACCAGAAAACCGGATCTTCACAATCTGCATCTTCATCATTCCATCACCGACTTTTGCCAGAAATCGGAAAAAGCCGTTGACGGAAGGGTCTTTCAGGTCGCTGTAACCCAGCATATAGCCCCGGCTGGACACCTGCAAACGGCTGTCCCACGGGGAAAGCTCGCTTTTCGCATCCGAAACGGCAAAATACGCCCCCACATCCTTGATCTTAGCCGTCTTGAGCCATGTTTTTGCGATCATCTTCACCGCTGTCCGATTGGCCGCATCAAAGACCAGAACCCCGCCGGGGAAAGCATCTGCCATCCCCTGCACCAGTTCCCGGACCTGCCGGGTCAGGAAGTAATAGAACACCCCGGAGGCAAAGAACACCGCCCCGCCGGATGCATCGATTTTGTCAAACCATGCGGGGTCTTTCAGGTCGCAGGGGATGTTTTGCTCCCGCTCCCCGACGGGCAGCTGCTGCTGCCGCAAGGCAATAACATCCGGGAAGTCCAGATTGTAGATTTTGCATCTGCCGGTGTTGTCCAGCCCGCAGCCCAGATTGACCACCGCCGCGCAGGGGTGGGTTTTCAGATAATCCCGCACCTCACACGCAAGGTCGCACTGCCGCATGGCCACCTCCAGCGCACCGAAGCGCTGCATCAGGCTGCGGGAATTTTTCTCTGCCACTGAAAAGTCGTAGTCAATCTGATCAATCAGGCGTACCGCCGTTTCGTCCCGATAGAGGTTTGGGTACAGTTCCGAACACAGCTTCCGGGAATACAACGGGAGAATCAGCGTTTCCTGCACAGTGTTTCTCTCAATTTTGTATTTCATATCGGGTTCTCTCACTTTCTGATAAACGGCAGTTTCGGCATACCGTCATGCTCGGCGATAGATGTCAGCATTTCAGCGAAGCCCCTCGGATCGCGTATCTGATATTGCATATGATTGTATCCCTCAAACACGGGATAATGGCCGCAGGGGTAGGCTTCCATCACTGCCTGACGGTATTTGAAATGATCTTCTATGCTGCCAAACTCAAAATAGATCTGCTTTTTCAGTTCTTCGGGAAGTGACGGAAAGGGTTTATCCTCCAGGCTGTCCGAAAGCTGCCGCCGCAAATTTGTGTAGGTCAGATTTTCGCCTGCGGCTATAAAATACGGCTTTATGGAATCATCGTCACACCACAAAATCTTTTTCAGTGTGCCGCCCTTTGACCAATATAGGCTCTTGATAGCGAAATACAAAAACGGTGCCATCACGCGGCGCGTTCCTTTCCCGATTTGCGCAAACTGCCCGCCGTCGAAGAAAACGTATCCAATGGGCAGCTTCGTACTTGTCAAAAATGCCATGGCAAGATCGGCACCGATCGAAGAAGCCACAACCAGTTCAAGGCGTTCCACTCCCTGCGATTTCAGATATGCTTCCACTTGACGAACCTCGTCTGCCTTGCTGACATATTTCTGCCCTTTGCAGTACACGGTGGAGGTAGGCAGAATGCAGAAATACCGATCTTGTAAATATTTCGCAACCGGTTCGCTGCTCTCCCCCGTCACGCCCATTGCGTGAAAAAACAAAACAGCAGGAGCATTCCGATTTCCCAATGTCTTAAACTTCATTGTCTCTCCTTTCTTCAGTGAATAAAAGCCGTCATAAGGACCGCCAGCACCGCCGCTATGACCGCCATGCCTACCGTGCCAAAAAGCCATTTTTTCTGCTTGTCTTTTGCAGTAATGTAGGGCTTCAGATCCTCCGTTCCGGGGATCATCCATGCGTTCGTGTGCCCCACCCAGTAGCCATCGATCAAAAAGCGGTCAATGAGATTCATAACGGACAAGATGACAAGCAGCTGCCAGAAGCCCGCCGCAAAGCTGCGCGCACCGTTTATCCCATAGACACAGACCAGCACATAGCTGATATAGCCGGGGACGCAGACGGCTTTGAAAAGTAGAGAATTGCGCTTGATTTTCTCGTGTGTTGTAAGTCCCAGCTTCACGCACCGCTGCTGCACCGCCGGGCTGTAAAGATGCACCATCCCAACAGCCCCTTTGCGGATGCCCGCAGCGCAGACCAGAACCAGCAGTGCCCCCAGCCCAAGACCTTCCAGAATCACCTGTAAAAGCATTACTTATTCCTCCTGTATCCGTTTTCATCCCGGTATTCGGGATGTTCCTTTACGTATGGATCCTTATCGCCGCAGATGGTATAGTCGCATCGGCAGCCGTCCACGCAGGTGGTCGTCCGCACGAGCTTGGCATGGAGCAGTTCCATGGACGCATAGTCCACATTGCACAGGACGGGCATAATGTCCGCAAATCCAAACCGCTTGGCAAATTCCGCCGCCGGACACGCCGTAAATTCATAATAGATGGGCTTGCTGTTTTCGTAAGGCGCAACATCCATCTCGTAATCATGCCATGTGTCACAGTGCTTTTGGGCGGTGCTGAATGCCCGATACATCAGCTTTTTCCAGAATGGCTTGTTGATGTCAACGAAGCGCAGCTTCCGGAAGGACGGCAGGATCAGATTTTCTTCTATCTCTTCCATTTCGCGGAATGTGACCACATCCCGGCACACATCGTAAAAGCACATGATGGCGATGCAGTCGTAGGTGCCGCCTACGCCGTTGTGAAAATTCTTTTTACCGCCGAGGTCGGTGCGCCACTTGGAAAGAAGCTCTGCGTATCTCAGCTGCACCTGCTCCCAGACCGCCTCGCGCTCCACCTCCGGATAGTGCAGAGTGATTTTCGCCAGAATTTCCTTTTTGCAGGGTTTGGAATATAGCACATGGCAGCTACGGTCAATTTGTAATTCGCTGTCCTTCATCTTCCCACGCCTTTCAGAAAACCGCTCTTTGCATTTTCTTCGGTGTCGTCCGATTCGTCGTAGGCATCATATGGTGCCGATGGGTCGTGGACTTTTTTCTTGAACGGTGAGCTCAACTCATTTCTGTGCGCAAAGGCAAACTCCATGTTGTCCGTCCAGCCGGTGTGTCCGGTAATGAACAGCGGATGCAGCCCACGTTTTTTCAGCTTTTTCTCCAGCAATGCCAAGGACTTCACCGCCAGCTTGTTGTCCTCTGCCAATGCGGAAATAAAGCTGTATCCACCGTCCGCGCCGAACCAGATGGTATCGCCGGTAAAGAGATATTTCCCGTCCACAAGGTTATACCATGTGCCCCCATGTATGACCGGGAACGAGAAAACACTCGATTTTGATGCCGTCAATGTCAAGTACCCGCCCATCGTGCAGCAGTACCTTTTCGTTGTTGATCGTGACCTGCGGCAATTTATAGAGATGATAGATGACTTTTCGCCGCACCTCGCCGGTGAGATACCGGTTCTCGATCTCGCCGATGTACAGCTTCGCATTCCGGAACAGCCCCGGACTGTCTGCTTCCACCGCCCCCACATGGTCGGTGTCCTGATGGGTGATAAGGATATGGTGTATCGACTTCGGATCAATCTCAAGCCAGCCCATTTTTTCGGCAAGGCGGTCGTAGTTATATCCCGCATCGATCATAATGGTCGTATCGCCTTTGCGGTAGAAGAAGATGTTAGCCACCCATTCGCGCACGCAGGCAACATTCTCGTCGATCCAGCCAGTGTTCAAAGGCTTGAAGATTTCCTTGCCCCGGTACATCCAGCTCATTGCTTTTCTTTGAAATTCCGTTGCTTTTTTCGACATGATCGCACCTCATTTCTGTGCTGTGATGCACAGCCAGCCCTTTTTATTTTTGTGGTTCTGGATCTTACAAAATCCTGCTTGCTCCAGATACGTTTTACCGTTCACAATGCAATGCTTTTTACCAGATGCGCCCACTGCTCCGGGTGACAGGCCAGCAATTCCTCGTGCTGCAAGTTCTGCTCATGGAGAACAGGATGTGCAAAATGCTGCTGATACCGGGCGCGATATTTTGCGCCCATTTTCAGGGCGTAAAAAATATGGATCTCGGTACCGGGTACATGGATCTTATCCGGCAGCGGAGTGATAAGATCGGAGTAGAACTGATTTTTACAGCTCTGCATGGTCACATAGGGGCGGGCATCGCCAAACATTTTCAGAAAAGCCTTGACATAATCCCCCGACTCTCTGGCACGCTTATCCAGACGCTTTTGGAGAAATTTTGCCTTGAACTTTCCGTCCCGCACCACAGGGTAGATCAATGGCAGCAGAAAATCAGTCTGCAATCTTGCCGCCAGCGGCGATGCCTGATCCAGATCGGAGCTGCCCAGAATGCCACAGTCCATGTGGATGTTCTGCCGCGCCGCCAGCAGCCCCACGAAGGAACCGCCCAGAGAACAGCCGTAGGCTGCCCGGATGTGACCGCCGCAGTGGGTCTTGAGGTAGGCCTCGATCTTTTCGGTCTCCTCCAGCATGGTGGGAAATTCGGTCTGTTCAGTCTCATCAAAACCATCGTAGCTGACGCACAGCACCCGGAAGCTGTCAGCCAGAAGCGGGATCACCGCACCGAAATTGCTTTTCCAATGGCAACAGGTGCCCGGCAGCAGCAACAGCACCGGGGCATCCTCTGCACCAAAATGGTAGATCTTCATCCTGATACGCTCCTTCTCTATTTATTTTCCACCTGTAAATAGAAGAGATCTATTTCTTCGTATAGGGCAGAGTTTTGAGTTAGACAATGCTAACTTTTCATTCTATAAAAAGCCGCTTCTCAGCGGTCCTTCTGCCAAAATAATACGCCCTGCCGTCTCCTCTGTCAAGAAGTTTAGGCATTTTCGGAAATTCCGAAAGAGATTTCGCTTTCGGGAACCCCCAACCGTCACCCCAGTGCCACATCCAGCACCATCATCACGCTGAAGCCCACCGCAAAAAACACCGTGCCGACGTTGGAGTGCTGTCCCTGCGACATTTCCGGGATCAGTTCCTCCACCACCACATACAGCATGGCTCCGGCAGCAAAGCTGAGCAGATAGGGCAAAGCAGGCACCACGATGCCTGCTGCCAGAATCGTCAGCACTGCCCCAATGGGCTCTACGATGCCAGATAGTACTCCGTCCCAGAACGCCCGGCGTTTTGGCATTCCTTCTGCCCGCAGGGACATGGAGATGATGGCCCCCTCTGGGAAGTTCTGGATGGCGATCCCAAGGGAAAGTGCCAACGCTCCGGCTGCAGTGATCTGAGCAGTCCCGGCAAGATAGCCAGCATAGACCACCCCCACCGCCATGCCCTCCGGGATGTTGTGCAGCGTCACTGCCAGAACCATCATAGTGGTGCGTTGGAGTTGGCTTTTTGGCCCTTCGGCCTGCAAACTATTCTGGTGCAGATGCGGAATAAGATGATCCAGCAGCAGCAAAAACAGGATGCCCAGCCAGAAGCCCACCGCTGCAGGGAAAAACGCCAGCCTGCCCAGATCTGCAGCCTGCTCCATGGCCGGGATCAGCAGACTCCATACCGATGCCGCCACCATCACTCCGGCTGCAAAGCCGGTGAGGGCACGCTGGATGCCATCGCTCAAAGACTTTTTCAAAAAGAACACACAGCCCGCCCCAAGACTTGTGCCCAGAAAAGGAATCAAGATTCCCCAGAACGCATCTTGCATGATATAGTACCTCCCTGTGGTTAAGTATGGCTAACCGCATAAAAAGTATACTGCTCCCCGGCAAAAAGGTCAAGTGCTTTGCGGCATAGAGGATGCAGATCGTTTCCTGCATCCAAAAAATTCACCTCTGTAAACTTATCGGTTTCTGCTGGATAACGACCTATGGAAGTGCTATTTTAATTTCACAACTTTGTTTTACCCCTGCATTTTTGCGCCGACCATTAGGCACTGCTAACCATTTTCAAAACTGAGATAGCGGTGTGTTGCAATGAGATTGAAAAAGGTCTTTGCAGGTGTATGCGAGCCGTAGGCGAAGCATGAAGCCGTCCCGGAGGGAATGGTGCGACAAAAAAGCCACAACGAGTGTTACGGCTTTTTCTGGTGTACCATCGGGGACTCTCCCGCGGGCTAAGGAACGCCGCACTGTGGCGTTCCTTACGGCACTTGCGTGCCGCCGCCCTGTTCGAGTATCCCCAATGGTGCACCAGATGATACAGGCGCGGCACAGGCTGGAAGCTGCACAGGCACGCAGCCGCGTACAGGAGCGCAAGGCGCGAACCCGCCGACTTACGCCCACACAGGCCGCTCGCGAGCCGGTGTGGGAACGCTGCTCGAGGCCACGAAATTCGGGCGGCAAAACCCGCTGTGTGCGCGATGGAACAGCCCGGAGCAGCTACTGAATTGGCGGGAAGCCTGGGCATCTGCCGTGAACCGCGCACTGGAAGAAAAGCAGCAATCTGCCCGCGTGACCCATTTGAGCCACACAGCGCTGGGGCTGGACGAGCAGCTCACCGCCCACGAGGGCAGCCAAGCCAGAAAACTTGAAATGCAGGGTATGCTTTACTGTACAAGCATATTTTGAATGTGCTGTGGATGCATGCGATTGCCGGTGATATGACCGTGGTGCAATGCCTGACCTTTACAGCGACCTTTGAGGCGTGCATCCAGTGCGGGCTTATCCAATCCAATATGGGGTATACCGTATCTTCATCCGGTTCAATACCACAGCCATTGCCCAATGTTCCACTTGCAAAAACCTCATCAGGCAATTTTCCCAGATTCATTGCACAGTCGTCTAAGGGTGTCAAAATTGTCATGGGCGGTGCCTCAAAAGAAACATTTGCATCTTGACTTCCTCCTTCCTCGTGAGACAAAGCGCTTACGATCACTTCAAATTCCATCCTCTCGCCGGGTTGGCAATGGATCAGATACGGATCATGGGTAAAGGCACCCCAGGTGTTGTCACCGCCGACCCCCATCTGCCGCAGCGCGGTCCGCACAACGGTTTTGCCTGCACGCGGCAGCTCAAAGCTGTGTCTGGCGTTCTCCAGTTCATGCGGTGTATAGGGCAGAGCTGAAAAATCCATCGGCTTTCTGGTTTCAAACAGAAGGCCCGTCCCATCTTTTCGCATCACTTTTGCCCAGCGGACGCCCGTTCGATTTCCGCATTCCTGCGGGCGCAGATACCGAGAGAGAGCTTCCTGCGTTGTGCTGGCAAACACTCCCAGCTTCGCCCCGGTGCAGCGGTCACAATAGGTTTCCTCCGGCCCCATGCCGTACCATGTGCATTGGTCAAAATCCGCATCCATTTGAAAAGACAATCCAAACTCCGGCATTTCAGTCAGTCCTTGAACGGGGGTATAGGACAGCGTCATCCGGATTTTTCCTTCCGCCGATACGATGTAGCGGACGGTGCAGTCTGATGCAGGCTGCGTGGCCAGATGATACAGCAAGGTCAGCTCCACACGGTCCTTCTCCACCCGAACTGCGGGCGTTTCCTCAAAACAGGAATACAGGCTTGCCAGTTTCCATTGCCCGTAGCGCGCCCCCATGCGGTTTCCCACATCGTTATCGGTGGGCGCCCGCCAGAAATTGGGTTTCGGGACCGCCGACAGCATTTCCTGTCCCTGCCAGCGGTAAGAAAGCAACCCGCCATGCAGTTTTGAAAACAGCAAGGAAAAATCGCGCCCGGAAACCCCCACGTTCAGATTACCCTGAATCACCGTCAACGGTCCCGGCCTCTGCGTGTGGCTCTCCTGCATTTTTCCCCACACCTTCTGTCCAAAGGCGACTTCATGACCCGCTTTTGCCCAGGAGGTATCTTCCTTCAGGCAGAAAGCGATCTCCAGACAACATTCACCCTGCAAAGCATCCAGGTCAACCCCCAACGCCTCAAAAGGCAGTGCAAATTCCTTTGCGCCGAGAGGCTCTACGTTCCAGTCTGGCAGTTCACACTGCCGGATCCGCCTGCCGTCACACTGTATACTTGCCATGCAGCGGTAAGCGCTGGTGGGGGCAAACAGGTTTCTGTTATGTACCCTGACTGCTGCATCCGTGAACGAAAAGGCCACAGGTGCATAGCAGCCCTTTACCTCCTGCACCTTGGGAGATTCCGTATGATACGCATAATACGAAGTAGCGATGCCGTTTCATCTGCGTCAAGGAATCTGAGTTTCTTTCTTTGAACTCTCAGCAATACGCCTCCGTCAAAGCCCGCTTTCGATATTATGTTGTATGTAAGTGACAAAATGTCGACATCATTTCTGATTGTCGAATACGATACTCCAAGCCGTTCTGCCAAGGTTTTCATTTTTATATAGTCATTTGCATAATACAAAATTTCCGCAACCATATGGCGACGTGCCTGAGTACCTACCACCTTATCACCTCCTTCGTTTATTTTGGCTCTGCTACAAGCCTACACCTCTTTGTGTTAAAAACCCTATCACTTTTCTAAAATATTTTTATTTAATTTTAACTTAGATTTGTGTGGTGTTGCCTTAAAGCAAAAGACCAGAGTTGTAAAGCCTTTTGGCTAAATAACTCTGGTCTTTTTGTTGGAGCTTGTGCAACAGCCCCTTTTGATTCGGGTTTTCGTAATTACAGTTCCGGCAGAATCCTCATAAAGCTATCGTAGTCGTAGGAACCGTCCATATTTAGGGCGTTTTTCTGGAACACCATAAAGTAACGGTATGGAAGAAACGCCTATTATGTTATAGACAATGGCTCATAACCGCACTTTGAGAAAAGATGCCTTAAGGCACTTTTCATTTTCTGAATTTGT
>OHAN01002972.1_pt1 | contig 10530 bp, 10 predicted proteins | sample 1577121 | NCBI WGS metagenome assembly OHAN01 (sample SAMEA3541554, study PRJEB24748) | human gut metagenome | biome: human gut; feature: human-associated habitat; material: faeces | place: China | collected 2012 | reverse complement strand
AACAACGAAGCCCGTTAGCCCTTGTGGTTAGCGGGTTTTCGCTGTTCTGTACTTGTTGCAAAATCCGCTTCGGTCAAATCTCGGTCAAATAATTTTCTAAAGAAATGTTGCACCTTTTCTATTCTCTTTCTTATTCTTGTTCTGATTATATGATTTCCTTATACAAATTCTGTAATTTATCCATTTCCGATTTTGCTTTATCATCTGTGACGTGCGTATACAAATCCAGTGTGATTGCTATGGAATAATGTCCGAGGAATCCTTGTACTACCTTTGCGTCAATCCCGGCTTCAAAACAACGCGTTGCAAAAGTATGACGAAGTGCATGTGGATAAAAATGCGGAATCGGTATAAACACTGTCTTGTTTTTCTCTGCCTGCTTTTTTCGTTCCTTATTGATAGATTTTTCTATCCAGTCTAACGTCACTTGAAAGGTGTGTTCTGTAATCGGTTTTCCGTTCTTTCCAACAAACACAAGATTTTCAAATCCCTCTAATGGTTGCCATTCACTAGCTGACAACTGCATTTCTTTCAACTGAATCCACTGACGTTTTAAAGCCTTATACACACTGTCCTGCATGGGAATCGTCCGTATACTGTTCTTTGTCTTTGGTGTCTGGTACTTGAATACATACTTCTTTGTTTCCTTATCTTTGATATACACCAACGTTTTATTTACAGAAATTTCCCGTTTCCGAAAATCTACATCATCCCATGTAAGCCCAAGCAGTTCTCCGCCACGCATTCCCGTTCCGAGTGCTACCTGTATGAGATTCTCGTGTATTCTCTCCTTTGCGTGTTCCAATACTTCCCGTTGTTCTTTCACAGTCAGTACCCGTATCTGTTTTGTCTTTGTTTTGGGAACTTCCACTCCTGCACATGGGTTGAATGTAAGAATCCTGTTATGCACTGCATATTTGAACATAGCATTGAGAATATTATACACATCCCGTATAGTCTTTGTGCTGTAATCATCATCTGCCATATTCTGAAGCAGACGTTCCAAAATAATCGGATTAAAATCTGCCACACGTTGTTTTCCTATCTGCTTCTTTATGTAACGTCTGTAAAAATCATCATAACGTACTTGTGTACTCTCCTTGATAGTCCGCTTCTTATGGGTATTCAGCCAGATATCAAACCATGTATCCAGAGTGATATTATCGCCCTTTCCTTTCAACCCATGCTTGACTTCATAGCGTAAATCTTCCATTTCTTGAACTAACTTTTTTAAGTCCGCATTATCTTTTGTATACGTTTCTCCTTTGTAATAAAACCGCCCTCTGTAAATTCCGCTTTTTCTCTGCATAATTCCCGGCGGTAATGGATTTCCTTTTAAGTCCTTGCCCAATCTGCACGCTCCTTTCCGTGCAAGGACTATCAGAACTGGTCTGACAGTATTATATGCTTATTTGTGTTTATACTGCAATTACTTCATATTTATTTTTCAGATTATGCCCTTCGTTTTTCTTCAAAAACTGGTCTAAAACCTCAGAGCGTATAAGAATCTTATTTCCAATCCTTATGACCGGAATCTTCTGCCATGTAATCAGCTTTCGCAGATTATTTCTTCCAATTCCCGTATACTCTGACGCTTCATTCACTGTAAGGGCTTTCTTTGTCTGTATCGTGTTCTGTGTATGTTCTGTCAAAGATTCTCCTTTCTTCTTCCCTCAAAAGGAAAGATTTTTTATAGTCCTCATATATGCGTTGTTGTTCTTCGTTCATCTGCCCCCGTTCTATTAGCTGGCGGATATAATCTCTGTTATCCAGTTTTCCGATTTTATCCATTAGCTTTAAAGAGGGCGAAACTGCTACGTTCAGCCACTGCCATGTTCGTTCCAGTGTCTTTTTCTCTGGATTCATGGTCAACTTTATCTTCCCTACATCCTGCATGAGTTCTTCCCACGGGGGATAAGTAGGATAAAGCCGTTTTCTTGTAACCGTGCTGTTTTCCGGCTTCTGTAAAAACCGCACTTTCTCGTTTAATACAGACAACGCAATCCGTGCCACATCCCTGTCTTTCAGAAGTTCTTCTACTAATCTGACCGCTTTTTTGTGCCGGAATCGAAGTTCATATCTGTTCCAGTCCGGGTTGAGTTCTTTTCCGAACTTTTCTGCCTGTTCATATCCCTTTTCATAGAATGTAATCCGAAAATCACTGTGTTTACTGCCGAGATATAGTGTTTTTCCCTGCGCTTCTATTTCATCCTCTTTCAGTCTATCAGAACGATTCTCTGCTGTATCACGCAACTGACTAGATATCAGCCCCTCGTTTTTCAGACGAATCAATTCCGGGATAGACAGATAAGGCTTTGTATCGTCGATTGCCAAGTCTATCCTCGGAAAATTCACCGGGTATCTGCAAACTCTTTCCAGAAAATCAAACCATGTTTCCTTATTCATCATAAGGAAATTTTCATAATTCCTGCACCCCGAACCACTCATAAGAATCTGAAATCCCTCATACTGTGCATTTCCTGTCGGTTTCAGAATCTTGATATTGTCAAATCTTGCTATCAGTTCGTGTCCAGCAATTCCTTTTTCCTTACCATGCAGTTCCATAAAACTCAGTGGAATCCGCAAGATATCTTCTATGATTATGAACACGTCTACACCTTTGACAGTAATCTGACACCAGTCAATCAGTGCTGTCAAATCTTCTTTCTGACGAGTTACCCCCCTGTTAGTATAGGGGGGTTCTGAAATTTTCATTACCTCTGTTATCATCATCCCTGCCTTTCGTAGTATGCCGTGGCTTTCGCCACGTTCCCGGAACTTCCTCTACTCCCTTTGCTCCTTTCACGCTGTACGGAGCAGTCCGCAGAGAATTTCCGGGAACAGTCTCTACACGTTTCCTTTTCCGGTAACAACACGGATACCCTTGCAGGAGATTCTGTCCACCAATACCGGGAAGTTTCCTCTCTGCACATAAGGGGCATATACCGCTTCTTCTAGTTCTACCACTGTGTAAGGCTCTACCTTTGGAAGTTCTGTTGCTTCCAGACGGATATCTACGCTGTTTCCAAGTTTCATGCTTCCGAGGTGAAGTTTCAATGCTTCCACTTCCTCGGTTTTCTTCCGGGTTTCCTTATCATACTTGTAGCAGTAGTCTGCTCCCATGTAACGGAGTTCCCCGAACGCTTCTCTGACCTGTTCTTTTGTCAATGTAATCTGCATGCTACATTTCTCCTTTTTTGAAATCATGGTGAATGAGTGTCTGGTAAGTGTGACAAGTCCTTTTCATATCCACGTCTATATTTATTTCATTACTTTTCTCCTTACCTCTTAACCTCATCATAGACCTGTTTTTTCTTCTTGTCAACAATTATTTTACTTTTTCCCTTACTTTTTATTTTTGTATTTCAAACGCTTAACTATATCTTTTTATAACTTATTATAATTTTACCCTTACATTTATCCTTATCTTGTGTTATGATGAAAACAGAAACGAGGTGTGCATATGTTTGTGAATAAAGAAGCAGTAGGAAAACGAATTTTACAGATACGCAAGAAATACGGTTACAGTATGCAGAAGTTTGGGGAAATCATAGATAATGCCCCGAAAGGCTCTGTAAACAGTTGGGAAAAGGGTGTGAATCTTCCCAATGAGAAACGCTTGAAGCAGATTGCCACGTTGGGCAATATGACGCTGAATGAACTTCTGTATGGTTCATTTAAAGAATATGTAGATATGCTTATCACAGAAAAACTGGGGATTGAACTGCCGGAAGAATTTACCAGAACTTTCTATTCTCTTTTAGAGCAGAACGGATTTACCTACGGGGATGATATCGAGATTGTCCGGCTTGTAAACGGCTTTCTGACTTATCATAACCTTACAACAAAAGAAACCGCCATTTTCTATCAGCCAACTGCATACTCCGGCGATTATTTTGACGGTATCATACAAAAAGCGGATTCTTCCGTTCTGGTCTGCCGGGCATATGCAGATAAGGCAAACAACACCTTACATATCATTCCGGCTTTTGAGAATGGACAGACTGAGGAAGTAGCAGACTTCTTTCATGCACTGAAAAGCATAACCGCTCCACACAACAACAATTATTTCACTTCCGGCTTTCTGACACTCGGACTGGCATTGAGAGATTCCAAAGTAATTATCTATGGAATTGATGAAAAACAGGGAACAGCACAGGTAATCCCTTACGAATATGATTGCGAATCAGACGCTTATATCCAGAATGAACATCTGTCATATACCAGACAGGATAGCTTTTTCCGAGAAGCCACGAAAGAAGCGGTCTATCGGAAAATGCAATCCGACAGAAGTAACCCATAAGATAAACAAGAGGACTTGCAAGGTTTGTGACCTTTCAAGTCCTCTTATGTATCATGATGGTATTGGCTGTGTCCGTTCCGTAAAGGACTGCCCTACGGCGTCTCGGCTTCGCCTTGTTCCTTTACCTCACTAATAATAATGTTCTGATAGCAGAACTCTTACTTATACTTTTATCTTACTATTCTTTCAATTTTTACCGTTTCACCATCAATATTATACTTAAAAAAATAAAATTTAATAACATTTCCTTCTGATACTTGTTCTAGATCACCTTTACACTTAGTACAATCTAAACTAACTTTTGTCGTATCAAAAAATAGACTACTTTCTTCCTTCTCATTTAGTTCTATTAAAAGTGTATCAAAAGTTTTCTCTACAACAACCCCACTCAAATGAAACCAATGAGAATTATCATCTCCACTAGAACGCAACTCCATATTTTGACGATTCTCCTTAAAAGCATTTCCTTTTACGCCAAGCACAATTAATACTATTGCAAGCAAAAGTATGATTAACAAAATCAATCGTTTCTTATCCATTAAATGTAGTCCCCGATATGTCTGTCCAACTATCAAAATCAAAATTCAAATAACGTACTGTATCCCCCCATCCATCAAATACCATCAATGTATGTACTGTATTTCCAGAATTATATGCTCGCAAAGTTGCATATCCCTCTGCTGCCATTGAATGCCCCGCACGTTCTCCAGTATCACTGCTAATTATACCACAATGGACAACTGCTATATCTCCTCTATCAATGCAATTAGTGAAAAAATTATAATTGGGACTATAGTCAGTATTTTGTGTTACAGAAACATTCTTTCCAGCACAAAAGTCCACAAATCCAGGTCCAATATTGCCAATAGTTGTTGAACCATATGTTATTCCTCCACTCTCCGATGAAACTGTCGTTCCTGTTGAATCCCAAATATCCATATAATCACCTGCAATATCTGTATAATCAACAGCATTATAATATGCACCACATGCTAATAATGCACTAACTGCACATGCATAATGTCCTGTTACACTTTCTATATACGGCTCATTAAAGGAAATAAATTCTTGAAGATGATTTGTTGAAACAAGCGTGTAGTTTTCATAAACTTCATCAATATCTAGCAAAACCTCATCCCAAGTAGCTGGGTCTTTTCCCCTACTCTCATTCAAGGACAGTACTGTTTTTTCTAATGTTTCACCATAATTCGTTCTAATCTTTCCCAAATTATCAACAATACCATATTCAAACGGAGCTATTTTATATATTTCAGAGGTATTTGCTTTTTCACTAAATACATTTGCTTCACTTTGATAAATCACCTCATATGGATTTGCTGAATTATTACCAAATGAGTATTCTGATATCAAAGATTCACACGTAGTATCAAAAACTACATATCCATATGGTTTGTTTTCTAAATTGTAATTTACAATATATCCAATAGCTTGACCTGTTGTATCATAAAATTTTCTCGGATTATTAGCAACAATATTGCTATTTTCTCCTATTCCCTTTGCAAAACGTTCTGCCATCTGTATCGCCAAATCATCCGTAACATTTACAACAGAAGTATTCTCCGATGCATGGACAGGAACTATTGACATAATAGTCAATATAAAGATTGTCAAAAGTGAAGCAAATCGTTTAAAAATTTTTCTCATAAATATCCTTCCTCCTTAGATTATATATTTACTTTAATATTATATCTTATTCCCTATTTTGTCTATATTTTTTTATGTTTATTTCAAATATTTCATTCTATTTTATTTTTATCAAACTATTTCCAAACAAATCCAAACAAAGAATCTCGGGGCAAATTTCGGTCAAATCAGGATAAATAAATATAACACTTTATATGTAAGTCAATTTTAAAAAAGCCTGTAATTCCGGGCTTTACAACACTTTGTAACACAATATAAACCAGTTCGATAATCCCTCATTCCTTTAGATAACTATAACGACAACGAACGCCACGAGCCGGAAGGTTTGTGGCGTTCGTCGTTTCTTTTTTCAGCAAAATTTAATGCTTGTTTAAAAGTTATATGCTATAATAAATTATCAACAAAACCCTTATATAGCTTATCATTTTCTCTCGTTTCCCAAAAAGAATGTTTCAAAGAAAGCGGTGGTTACTATGAAAGGAAAATATCTTTTTACAAGTTTCATTATGATTTCACTTATCATGATAGTCTCAGCCTCTTGCGGCAGTTCCAAAACTGACAAAACCTCACAGGAAACACCGGTAAATTACACCGGTGAAAATATCAATCAGCTTCTGACCTATACCGTTCCAGATGGATACCATATCGATACAGAGAATTGTACAGATAAAAACGAAGCTTCATACACAATTAATTTATCCTCTGATGACTTAGATGAAGAAGTATTTACTCTTGAGATTATCTCTTATAAAAAGCAAGGTGTATCAATCACTGACGATTGCGACATTGATATGGACTACCTGTTAAATGTTTCCAAGGATTCTGTGATTAAAAAGATAACCTTAAACGACACATTTACAGTAGATGGGCATACCTGCAATGAAGTTACAGTGTACTGGCCATATGATCCGGTTGAAGAATTCATCTCTCCATCCCAGAATCCTGTATCATATCTTTTACATGCCCTTGGATTCAAAAAGGAACAAAAAACGATTGCTTTTGAACAGGCATATATTCAAAATGGTGATTATATTATCGGAGTAGGCGTCCGAAGTTTCAATGCAGTGCAAGATATTGAAAATGATGTATTAAAAAAAGATTTGTATAAAATACTGAATTCCATAAAATTTTCAGGCAACCTATAACAAATCATCCTGAATATCTTCCTCCAGCATTCGTATCCCCGCAACACTGGTCACCGGCAGCGAGAACACTATCGTACGTTCTTTGCTGTCGAGACCGGCCTGCTCCATGATTGCTTTCATGATCTGATTCTTCTCGGAACTGCGGGCCACAATGAAGACCATTTCCTTCTCGTTGACGAGGTCCACGCCCAGGAAACGGGCGGCACCCTCCATGCCGGTGCCCTTTGCGTGGATGACGGTGCCGCCGCCAGCTCCGGCGGCGCGGGCCGTGTCCATGATGGAGCCGGTGTGGCCCTGATTGGCAATGACGAGCAGCAGCTCATAGCGGGTATCCTTCAAGGTGCTTTCCTCCTTCAGTGCAAAGGTCTGGTGTTCGGTCAGGAATTGCAGCGCCCGCTTGCCGCCGATGCTGCTGACCGGGATGATGAATGCGATGCCGGTGCCCGGCACATCGATGCGCATTTTGCGGCGCAGGTCTTTTTGCAGGCCGGGCCAGGTCTCGGCGGTGATCATGGCAAAGAGCACGGCCTTTTCGGTCTGCTCCAGCCCCAGGGTGGAAAGGGTCTCCCGCACCGCCGTGCCTGCACCCACCGTGCGCAGGCTGACCGTGATGCCGTGCTCCTCGTAAAGGGCCAGAAAGGCATCGGTGGAGTGGCGGTCGGTGATGGTGATGAGCCAGTATAAAGTATTCACAGCAGGACCTCCTTACAGCTCGATGATGGCATCATCCGGCAGGTCGGCAAAGGCCAGCGCGGCGGCGGGCACAGGCTGTGCCTGGCGGGCCCTGCGCTGCTTGAGCTGGGCCATCAGACCCATGAGCTGCACCGTGATGAGGGGGGTCATGGCGACCATGGCCACCACGCCGAAGGCATCGGTGACGATATTGCCGCCCACAGCCACACAGGCACCCTGCGCCAGCGGCAGCAGGAAGGTGGCCGTCATGGGGCCGGAAGCAACGCCGCCCGCGTCAAAGGCGATGGCGGTGTAGAGCTTGGGCACCACGAAGGAGATGCCGATGGCAAAGGCATAGCCCGGGATGAGAAACCACAGGATGGAGATGCCGGTGAGCACCCGCACCATGGCAAGACCCACCGAGAGGGAAACGCCTGCCGAGAGGGCCGCGCCCATGGTGCCGGCAGAGATGGCACCGTCGGTCACTTCCTCGACCTGCTTGTTCAGCACATAGACGGCGGGCTCGGCTTTGACGATGAAGTAGCCGATGAGCATCCCGATGGGCACCAGCAGCCAGCGGAAGCTCTGGCCTGCCAGCACCTGACCCAGATAATTACCGGCAGGCATAAAGCCGATGTTTGCGCCTGCGAGGAATAGCACAAGACCGATATAAGTATAGGCCAGGCCCACGCCGATGCGGCCCAGCGTCCGGCGGTCGAGCCTGAGGGCCGCCAGCTGGAACATGCCGAACATGGCGATGATGGGCAGCAGGGAGGTGGCGATCTCCTTGATATAGGTGGGCAGGCCCTCGTGGAAGAGCTGCCACAGCTCCACGGAATCGCTGACGTTGGGCAGGACGGGCGGAACGTAGGTGCTGTCGCTGGCCTGGAACGCAATGCCCAGAATGAGCACCGCCAGAATGGGGCCGATGGAACAGAGCGCCACCAGACCAAAGCTGTCGTCCGCCGCATGGCGGTCGGAACGGATGGCGGCCACGCCGACACCCAGCGCCATGATGAAGGGAACGGTGATGGGGCCGGTGGTCACGCCGCCGGAATCAAAGGCCACGGAAAGAAATTCCTTTGGCACAAAGGCGGCCAGCACAAAGATGAGCGCGTAGAACACCACCAGCAGCTTGGGCAGGGCAATGCCCAGCAGCATACGCAGGAAGGCGACCACGAGGAACAGCCCCACGCCTGCCGCCACTGAGAGGATGAGGGTCATGTTGGGGATGGAGGGCACCTGATTGGCCAATACCTGTAAGTCGGGCTCCGAGATGGTGATGAGGAAGCCCAGCAGAAAGCCGACACCGATGATGAGCGGCACGCTCCGGCTTTTGGTGAGCATTGCGCCCACCCGCTCGCCCATGGGGCTCATGCTCATCTCCGCGCCCAGCGTAAAGAACATGATGCCCACAATGATCATAGCCGCGCCCAGCAGGAAGCAGAGCAGGATGCTGGGGGAGACGGGAGCAATGGAGAAGCAGAGCACCAGCACGATGGCCACGATGGGCAGCACCGCCTGAAGCGCTTCCAATAATTTTTCCCGCAGTTTGGGGATGGATGCCTTGAGAATAATGTCCACCGACCTTTCGAGAAAATATTTCCGCAGCGTACAAAAAATGTGCGGATATATGAATAGTATACCGAAAAACGAAAGAGGGGGTCAACTAAGAAACGGTAAAGATGGATAAATGAATGCAAAATTTACAAATTGGAAATCAAATGGAAAACGATGAGAAATAAAACGCCCGGCGGGACAGACCAGCCGGGCGGGAAAAGCATTATTTGACTTCCTGTTTGCCCAGAACGTCTGAGGTGGGGGTCTGGAAGGTGGGGATGTCGGCGTAGGGATCGGGGGTCGTATCTGCAGGCAGGCTCTTCATGTACTTGTCCATGGATTCGGCCACCTGCTTGGCAATGGCCACGGCCTCGACCACGGTACGGGCACCCATAACGGCATCGCCGCCGGCAAACACGCCCTCGCGGGTGGTGCTGCCGTCCTCGCTGACGGTGAGCAGGCCCTTCTGGTTGGTTTCGATGCCGGTGGTGGTCTTGACGAGGTTGCTCTCAGAGCCCTGACTCACCGAGACGATGACACCGGTGTGAGGGTAGAAGGTCTCGCTGCCCTCCACCTGCGTAAATTTACCGTCCTCGCCCTTGACGGTATCGCGGCAGATCAGGCCGTTTTCCCGGATCTCCACCGGTGCCTTGCAGAAGCGGAAGCCTACGCCCTCCAGCTTTGCATAGCTCACCTCGTACTCGGAGGCGCTGATGCAGCTCTCGTCACGGCGGGCATAGCAGGTGACGTGGCGGGCACCGTTGCGGATGGCGGTGCGGGCGCAGTCCATGGCAGAGTTGCCCACGCCGATCACGGCAATATCGCTGCCCAGACGGAACGCCTTGGAGTTTGCCAGATAATCAATGCCAAAGGCTACATTGCCCAGCGTCTCGCCCTTGATATGCATGGCGTTTGCCTTCCACAGACCGGCACCGATGAACACGCTCTTGTAGCCGTCGCGGAACAGGTCATCGATGGTGATGGTCTTGCCGATGGTGGTGTTGGGCCGCACCTTGATGCCCTTCAGCTCCAGATGGCGGTACTGGAAATCGTCCAGCACGCTGTCCGGCAGGCGGTAGTTGGGAATGCCGTAGCGCATGACGCCGCCAATTTTATCGCGGGCATCAAAGATGGTCACATCGTAGCCCCAGCGTGCCAGCAGCACCGCAATGGTCAGGCCCGCCG
>OHAN01002960.1_pt1 | contig 10564 bp, 9 predicted proteins | sample 1577121 | NCBI WGS metagenome assembly OHAN01 (sample SAMEA3541554, study PRJEB24748) | human gut metagenome | biome: human gut; feature: human-associated habitat; material: faeces | place: China | collected 2012 | reverse complement strand
TTCTGCCTTTCGGGGCGAGATTATGCAGGTGCCGCCCATGTACTCGGCGGTAAGCGTGGACGGTCAGCGATTGTACGAACTGGCCCGCCAGGGTAAGACCGTTGAGCGGGCAGCCCGTCCGGTGACCATTTTGGATCTGCGCCTGTCGGCAGCGGAAGAAGAAAAAAATACCTATACCATAGATGTGACCTGCACCAAGGGCACCTATATTCGAACCTTGATCCACGATTTGGGACAGGCTTTGGGTTGCGGCGCGGTGATGACCGCCTTGCAGCGCACCTGCGCCATGGGTGTGGAGCTGGCGGATTGCGTAACTTTAGAGCAGCTGCAAGCCCTGCGAGACAGCGGCGGTGATTTTGCCCCCTGCTTGCGCCCGGTGGACGAACTGCTGGCAGCGTATCCGACCTTGCAGGTAACGGCGCCTCAGGCACGGCGCTTTGGCAACGGTGGTGCGCTGGATGCGGTGCGGCTGCACCGGCAGTTGACGGAGCCTTATTACCGGGTATATGACCCGGCGGGTGTGTTCCTGGGACTGGGCAGTCCGTCGGCAGACGGCAGCCAGCTGCTGGTGGATCGCGTGATGGTAATGAGATAAATTTGTATGCAAGAGTGTGAGAACCAAAAGAGAATAACGGCGGTGGCCATCGGGGATTTTGACGGTATGCACCGGGCACACAATATTGTGTGCACCGGAGCGGAGCAGGTGGTGATTTACTGCGTGCACAACCGCTTTTCCCTGCTGCAAAAGAGCATTTTCCAACGTCGCTACCCGACGGCGGTGTTTGCGGATTTTGACACCATTCGCAATATGGAAGGTCGGCAGTTTGTGGAGGATGTGCTTATCGGTCGATTTGGCGCCGGTATGGTGCTGTGCGGGTTTAATTTCCGCTTTGGCAAGAACGCTGCCTGGGATGCAATGCGTCTGCGGGCGTACCTGGAGGATCGGGGCATTTGGGTGCGTATCTTGGAGCACCAGGACTACCAGGGCGCGCCCATCAGTTCTACCCGTATTCGAGCGGCGGTGCAAGCCGGTGAGATGAAGCAGGCGGCAGCTATGCTGGGCTACAACTTTACTTTTGAGAACCCGGTGCTCCACGGCGACGCTCGGGGCCGTACCATCGGCTATCCCACCATCAACCAGCAGTACCCGGATGGATTGGTGCTGCCTAAGTTCGGTGTGTATGAGAGCCGCATTTTGGTAGGGGACACTTGGTATCGGGGCTTTACGAACATTGGCGTGCGCCCCACCTGGCAGGTAGAGACCCCCTTGGCGGAGACTCATATTTTTGACTACAACGGCGACCTGTACGGTCAAACGGTGCAGGTAGAGCTGGTGCGTTATTTGCGCCCGGAACAGAAGTTTTCTTCCATCGGGGCGCTGCGGGAGCAACTGGATCATGATAAAAGCAGTATTCTTTGATTTTGACGAGACTTTGCAGGACCGTACGGCGGCCTTTGAGCGGTATATGGACGGTTTTTTTGCCCGGTTCTTTCCCGGTGTGACCGGTGGGGAACTGAAGGAGAAAAAGCACCAAATGCGCCAAAGCGGCAACGGCGGCTATGTGGATCGGGTGGAGTGGTACAAAGGGCTGATTGCCCTTTGGCACTGGACGGACGCTCCTGCGGCAGAAGCGCTGGCGGAACATTATGACCGCACCTTCGGCGACTGCTGCGTGATCTTCCCGGACGCGGTGCCTATGTTGCAGGCGCTGCGGAAGAAAGGCATTGTTACCGGCGTTATCACCAACGGCCCGTCGTATTTGCAAAATCACAAGATGGACGAAAGCGGCCTGCGGCCTTATCTTGATCTGGTGGTCGTCAGCGGCGACGTGGGGGTTCACAAGCCGGATCCGGCGCTGTTCCTCTATGCCTGTGACAAAGTGCAGCTGCCTTCGGCGGACTGTATGTATGTAGGCGACCACCCGGTAAACGACATTGCCGGCGCTTTGTCTGCGGGTATGCAGGCGGTGCGGATGAACTGGGGTTGGTTTAAGGATCAGGATTTGCGCGCGGATGTACCGGTGATCGAGAAGGTCAGCGATGTGCTGCAATATGTGTAATGCCAATTGCTTCCACTATATGTAGAAATAAACGAAAGAACGCCGTCCGGTGTGCAAGTTTTGCTTGACAGGGGCGGCGCTTTCTGTTATACTACATAGGCTGTTCCGTGGAACAGTAATCCTTGCCGTGCACAGGATGTACGGCCAAAAGACCAGAAGGAGGTGCTTTAGAATGGCATTGAAGAACTATGAAATCGTATTGGTTTTCTCCCTGTCCAAGGGTGAGGAGGCTGCTCAGGCGCTCAAGACCAAGTTTACGGATCTCATCAGCAAGCATGGCACTCTTGGCGAAGTTGAGGAATGGGGCAAGCGCAAGCTGGCTTATCCGATCAACTACGAGACCGAGGGTTACTATGTGATCGCGCAGTTCAGCAGTGAGGAGTCTTTCCCGGCAGAGCTGGATCGTGTGATCAACATTACTGACGGCGTGCTGCGTTCTCTGATCGTCGCTAAGGGCGAGTAAGGGGGAGCACATGATCAATGTAGTGGCTATCATGGGTCGCCTGACCTATGATCCGGAACTGAGAACAACGCCCACAGGCGTTTCTGTCGTGCGCTTTCAGGTAGCTGTGGACCGCAACTTTCAGCGGGCCGGCGAGGAGCGCAAGGCAGACTTCATTGATGTGACCGCCTGGCGCCAAACTGCGGAATTCGTATCTAAGTATTTCCGCAAAGGCTCCATGATCGCTGTGGAGGGCTCTATCCAGACGGATAACTTCACCGATAAGGACGGAAACAAGAGAAAGAGTGTACAGGTCGTTGCCAGCAATGTGTCCTTCTGTGGCTCTAAGGCAGAGAGTGGCACTACCGGCGCAAACTCCAATCCCGCTTTTGCGCAACCGGCGCCCAGCTACGCCAGCGCAGATAACAGCGATTTTGAAGAGATCGTGGATGACGACGACGATTTACCATTTTAACGAAGGAGGAAACCAAGCATGGCTTACAATAAAGGCGGCGCTCGCAAAGGGCGCAAAAAGGTATGCGTTTTCTGCGTAGAAAAGGTAGACGAGATCGACTACAAGGATGTGACCAGACTGAAGAAATTCACCTCTGAGCGCGCCAAGATCCTGCCTCGTCGTGTGACCGGCACCTGCGCAAAGCATCAGCGTGAGCTGACCACCGCTATCAAGAGAGCGCGTCAGATCGCCATTATGCCTTATACCGCTGACTAATTGCAGTACAGCAGAACCTCAAGTTTTTTACTTGAGGTTCTTTTTTATTCAGGACAGGAAATAAAAGAAATGGGGCAGTTTAGTTTTCATGTATGATGTATCCGTTACACACTTTTGATTCTGCCTTTCGGCATTAAATTCTCTGTTTAGCAAATTAGAATATTTATGTAAATGCTCCGATACATACTTGAATTTCTTTCTGCGTACAACAGACAACAAGTTGTACTTTTGCATAACTCTTAATACAGTCTTTGGATTATGGTATATTCCTTGTCTTTCAAGTCATATATGTACTCTGCGATAGCCGTATGTTCTGTGACTTCCTTCCTGAGATTCTCTTAGCTTTTCGGCTAAAGGCAAATCTCTGTCCGGTATATCCATTCGCTTTAAGAACGCATACTACCCGCTTCTTGATACTTCAAAGAATTTGCACATTGCGTTTAAGCTGTACTTGTCCTTATGCTTTCGATTCTAATATTTCTTTCTCGTAATTGCTTATGTGTTGATAACTTTTTGACATTAAAGAGCCCTCTTGATGTATATTCTACATCAAGAGGGTTCTCTTTTTCTGTTGTCCATTTTTTACGGACTTGTTCAGTCCGATCGCTCTTTTTGTTTTATGATTCTTCTATGTCTTTGATTGTCTTATGTTCTTCATTTTTCCACTCTGTTCGCCCATTCGCATTTCTACCCATTACTACTGCTGCCGCTAGTGATGGGCTTGTAAATATATAATCTCGTGTGAACCTTAAATTATCATCTATTATTCCTTTTTTAATTAAAGAATTGCGTAGCTTTATGAGGCTATCCGATATGCTTGGTACAGTAGAAGACGCAATAGCTGATCCTTTCATCACAGCGAAGCCATCTGATACTAGCAAACCTTTTGCATCAGCTCCTCTGGTGGCTTTTATGAAAAAGTATGACTGCATGTCATTATGTCTTACCACGGCGTCTTCAACTGTATCAAAAACTTTATAACCAAGTGTATTTACAAGCAATTTAGCATTGCTAATAAATTCTTGTAGCATTGCTTCATCGTACTCGGATATGGAAGAACAGGTTGGAACGGTACTATTTATAACGGTAGATCTACCGGCATCTTTTGCCAACAAATAAAACTTGTTTTCTAGGTATTTAGCATGTGCCTTGTTGAGTAAATTATCTTTGCTGATAACAGCAATGCAATCGTTCCAATATTTTGAGTCCTTTAAGTGCTGCTTAAGTCTTGTGAACATCTTTTCGGCTTCGCCAATGTAAACAGTATCATTATTTTCCTCATTTTTCCCGAAGAGAAAATATACTCCAGTATTTTCCGAATCATTCCTTTGTGAAAATTCAGATAACTCGTTCCTTGAAATCTTATATACACGCCCATTCCAGTTTGAAAGTTCACACATAATACGTCCATTTGGATTCCCGTCAAATATGAACATTTGAATTGTTTTACTAAATGACATGCATTATCACCTATCTTTCAGCTTGTGTGACGGCACTTATACAAATCCGGAAGTTTATCATACCTCGGATAATTGTAACGGCACTTATCATATTCGCACGGTTAATGTCGCTGTTATGATAATTCTCGGATTGTTCAGCCCACGCATACTTCAATTTAACACAATCATACGGCATAACGTTGTCCCTGTCAAGGCGTGGGAATCCTTATGACAACGCTTTAGCCGAAAATTTCTTTTCCACACTCAAAATCGAGTGTATCTACAGAGTAAAACTTTCCGGATATGAGGAGGCTCGCCTCATCATATCCGAATACATCAACTTCTACAATAATGACTGTATTCAAACCAAAACAAAACTGACTCCGCTTGAAAAGCGAAATCAGTTCGTTGCTTAAAATTTAATTCTTCTGCCAATTAGGCTGTTTTTGTGCTGTCTGCACAATCTGGGATAGTTCATGAGCCGTCCCGCGTGTTTTTAGATTCGCTTTTACCAGTGGTATTTGGTCAGGTGGCCTTTAGAGGTCAGTGCCGGGTAGCCCCATTGGCGCAGCACCTCGTAGGTGCCCACCGCCACGGCGTTAGAAAGGTTCAGACTGCGGATCATGCCTCGCATAGGCAGCCGCACGCACCGGTCGTGGTTGGCTTTCAGCAGCTCCTCCGGCAGCCCCTTGGTCTCTTTGCCGAACACCAAAAAGGCGCCGTTTGGGTACTGCATATCGCTGTGGGCGATTTCCGCCTTGGTGGAGAAGTAAAAGAATTCTGCCTCGGCGTTCTTGGCAAAGAAATCCGCCTGGCTGTCATAATAGGTAATGTCCAGCTTGTCCCAGTAGTCCAGCCCGGCGCGTTTGACCTGCTTGTCCGTAATGGTAAAGCCCATAGGCCCTACCAGGTGCAGCCGTGCGCCGGTGGCAGCGCAGGTGCGGGCGATGTTGCCGGTGTTTTGGGGGATCTCCGGCTCGATGAGCGCAATGTTAAGCCTGTATTCCATCTACATACACCTCCGCTACATTCAGATTTTCGTCAACAAACAACAGATCGGCGTACTTGCCGGTGGCAATGGAACCGATCTGATCGTCCATACCGATGGCACGCGCCGGGTTGATGGTGCAGCTGCGCAAGGCGGTTTCAAAATCAATGCCAAAGCGCAGCAAATTCTTAAATTCCGTAAACAGGTCGGTAATGGAGGCGGCAATGGTACCGTCCTCCAGCACCGCATAGCGGCCGTTCTCTTTTACATACACAGTCTGGCCGCCCAACTCGTAGGTGCCCGGCCCCAGTCCGGCGGCTCGCATACTGTCGCTGATGACGCAGGCTCGGTCCTGTCCCAGCAGGCGAAAGGCGTTGCGCAGCATAATGGGATCAATGTGACCCCCATCGCAGATCAGCTCGCAGGTGACCTCCGGCCGATCCAGTGCAGCCCCCGGCAGCCCCGGCGCCCGGTGGCTCATAGGCGGCATGGCGTTAAACAGGTGGGTCACATGGCCCGCCCCGGCGTCAAAGGCGGCGTTTGCTTCCTCTGCGGTGGCACAGCTGTGCCCCAGGGACACCCGGCAGCAGCCGCTGATCTGGCGGATCAGGTCGGCGCTGTCAAAGGCTTCCGGCGCCAGGGTAATCAGCTTTACACTGCGGCCGGAGGCGTCAAACAGGGCGTTCCATTCCTCCACGGTGCCCGGGCGAATGTAGTCGCCGTTTTGAGCGCCTTTTTTGGCAGGGGCAATAAACGGCCCCTCCAGGTTCACGCCCAGCAGGCGGGCGCCGGCCTCCTTGCCCATATAGCCACGGGCGGTGACGAGAATGTCCGTCAGCTTTTCTCTGGGCAGGGTCATGGTGGTACCGCAAAAGGCGGTGATCCCGCACTTAGCCAGGGAGGCGCTGATCCGGTCCATACTGCTGACCGTGCCGTCGGAAAAATCACCGCCCCCGCGGCCGTGTATATGAATGTCTACAAAGCCCGGCAGCAGGGTGTAGCCCTGCATATCCCGACCCTCCTGCTCCAGCACACCGATGGCGGTAATGCGGCCGTTTTCCACCTGAATATCCGCCACATCTTTTTGGAACACTTCGTTATAAAAGGTCGCATTCTTAAAAATCATTCTGCATTCTCCTTGGCAATTTCCGCAGCCAGCTTTGCCAGCTCCTCAAAGTGGCTCATTTGGCAAATGCGGCGGCGGAACCCGGCGCCACCCCGCAGTCCCTTGGTGTAGTAGGCGGCATGGTGGCGCGCTTCCATCATGGCGGTGCGCTCGCCCTTATATTGAATGGTGCGGTCAATATGGCGCAGCATGACGGCCATACGCTCGTGAATGCCCGGCTCCGGCAGCACCCTTGTGTCTGTTAAATAAGCGTTGATTTGGCGGAACAGCCAGGGATTGCCCATGGCGCCCCGACCGATCATAATGGCGTCGCAGCCGGTTTGTTCCAGCAGCAGGGCAGCGCTTTGCACATCGGTTACGTCGCCGTTGCCGATTACCGGAATGTGCACCGCCGCTTTTACCCGGCGAATACAGTCCCAGTCTGCGTGGCCGCTGTACATTTCTTCTCTTGTGCGGCCGTGTACCGCCACGGCGGCAGCGCCGTTTTGCTCCGCGATTTGGGCCAGCTCCACCACATTGGGGTGCGCCTTGTCCCAGCCCTTGCGCAGCTTCACCGTTACCGGCAGGTCAACGGCCTCTGCCACCGCGTAGATGATCTCACCTGCCAGCTGCGGGTCTTTCATCAAAGCGGAGCCTGCGCCGTTGTTTGCTACCTTGGGCGCCGGGCAGCCCATATTGATGTCAATGGCTTGGGGGACAAATTCCAGGCACAGCTTGGCCGCCTGCGCCATCACCCGTGGCTCCGTGCCAAACAGCTGAATGGCGGCGGGGCGGTCGCTGCCCAGGGTCATCAACTCCCGGCTTTTTCGGTCGCCCATCACCAGCCCCTTGGCGCTGACCATCTCCGTGACCGTGTACGCGGCGCCAAAGTCCCGGCAGATCTCGCGAAACGCCCGGTCGGCCACCCCTGCCATAGGGGCCAAAAACGCCTTGCTGTCGGGCGGTAAATTTGTAAAGTCCATGGTATCTCCTGCCTTTTCTGTCTTACTAATATACCACATAAGGAATTGTAATTCAAATCAAACTGTGATAAAATAAAAAACAGAGTGCGCCCGGGCATTTGGTCGGGGACACAGCGCGATTTTTAGGAGGGCTTTCATGAATCTTTTGGTGCTGGACGGGAACAGTATCGTCAACCGTGCCTTCTACGGCATTAAGCTGCTGACCACCAAGAGCGGCTATTATACCAACGCCATTTACGGCTTTTTGAATATTCTGCTTAAGTTGCAGGACACTTGCCACCCGGACGGTGTGGCGGTGGCCTTTGATGTGCATGAGCCTACTTTCCGCCACAAACAGTATGCGGACTATAAGGCCGGGCGTAAGCCCATGCCGCAGGAGCTGCGGGACCAAATGCCTGTGCTCAAGGAACTGCTTACCGCTTTGGGCTACACCACCGTGGAGTGCCCCGGCTGGGAGGCAGACGATGTTTTGGGTACTTTGGCTGCCGCCTGCCGAGACAGCGGCGATACCTGCTTTATCGCCACCGGGGATCGGGACGCTTTGCAGCTGGCCCACGGCGGGGTGAAGGTGCTGCTGGCGCGTACCAAAATGGGTCAGGCAGTGACCGATGTGTACGATGAGGCGGCCATTGCCGCCGAGTATGGCATTACCCCCCAGGCGTTGATCCAGGTAAAAGCCCTGCAAGGGGACAGCTCGGACAATATTCCCGGTGTGGCCGGGGTGGGCGCCAAGACGGCGTTGGATCTGGTGCAGCGCTTTGGCACGCTGGACGCCATTTACAAGGACTTAGACACACTGGATATTAAGCCCGGCGTGCGGGAAAAATTGCGGCGGGACAAGGACAAGGCATATCTTTCTTTGGATCTGGGCACCATTCGCACCAATGCGCCTATTGATGCTGCCCCTGCCCATTATGCCGTTACCGGCGGCGACCCGGCGGCAGCGGTAGCCCTGTTTCGCAAATTGGAACTGTTTTCTCTCATTGATAAATTCAATTTGGATCGGGATCTGGTGCCCGGCGGGGAGACGGAAGCCCCTGCCCCTGCCCACCAGCCGGAGCGGCTCACCTGTGTGGACGCGGACGATCTGCTGACCCGCTTGCGTAAGGCGGGGAATGTGTATGTGGTGCCCCAGATGGCAGAGGGCACGGTAACGGATCTGTTCTTCCCCCTGGGGGACACGGTGTTCGTAATGCCGGCAGACACACCGGAATTCGGCTATTTTGTGCGCACGCTGCTGGCAGAGGATACGGTGCGCATTTTTGGCTACAACACCAAGGAACTGCACCGCCTGGCACAAAAGCAAGGGGTGCGGTGCGGAAATATCTGCGGCGATTTGCAACTGTCTGCCTATCTGCTGCGCCCGTCGGACGCCAAGTATGATCTGGCCCAGCTGGCGCTGGAATACAATGTGCCGGTGCCGGTGTACCGCAACAGCCTGGATCAGGAGGAGCCGGCGGTGGCGCTGGCGGTGATCTTGCCTGAGCTGTTTGCCAAGACAGACGCTTTGATCGACGATGCCGGGCAGCGTAAACTGTTGACGGAAATCGAACTGCCCCTGGCCGGTGTGCTGGCACGCATGGAGTGCGCCGGATTTGATGTGGACAAGGCGGGGATCGAGGCGTTCTCCAAGAAGCTGAGCACCCGCATTTCCACCTTGACGGATGCCATTTTTGAGGCGGTGGGTCACGAGTTTAATATCAACTCGCCCAAGCAGTTGGGCGTTGCCCTGTTTGAGGACTTGGGTCTGCCTTGTAAGAAAAAAACAAAAAGCGGTTATTCCACCAATGCCGAGGTGCTGGAGGGTCTGCGCTCTGCCCACCCGGTGGTGGAAAAAATCATGGAATATCGCACACTGACTAAGCTGAAAAGCACTTACTGTGACGGCTTGCTGAAAGTGATTGATACGGACGGGCGGATCCACACCCGCTTTAATCAGGTGGAGACCCGCACCGGGCGGATCTCCTCTTTGGAGCCTAATTTGCAAAACATTCCCATTCGCACGGATCTGGGGCGGGAAATGCGCAAGTTTTTCATCGCCGCCCCCGGGTGCCGACTGGTGGACGCGGACTATTCCCAAATTGAACTGCGGGTGCTGGCGTCCATGGCTGAAGATCAGACAATGATTGATGCCTTTAACAGCGGCGCGGATATTCACACCGCCACGGCGGCGCAGGTGTTTGGTCTGCCGCCGGAGATGATCACCCCCCAGCTGCGCAGTCGCGCCAAGGCGGTGAATTTTGGCATTGTTTACGGCATTGGCGCCTTTTCGCTGGCCAAGGATATTGGGGTCAGCAACAAAGAGGCCAAGGAATATATTGACTCCTATATGCACACCTATCAGGGCGTGGCGACCTATATGCAGCGGATGATTGACACCGCCAAGGACACCGGTTATGCCACCACGCTGTTCGGTCGGCGGCGGTATCTGCCGGAGCTGGCTGCCAGCAACCACATGCTCCGCGCCTTTGGCGAGCGGGTGGCGCGGAATATGCCGATCCAGGGCACTGCGGCTGATATTATTAAGATTGCCATGGTGCGGGTGGATCGGCGGCTGTATGCCGAGGGCATGGAGAGCCGCCTGATCCTCCAGGTGCACGATGAATTGATTGTAGAGGCTCCGGAAGAAGAAGCTCCTCTGGTTCAGCAGCTGTTGACAGAAGAAATGGAACAGGCAATTCACCTATCTGTTCCAATGGTAGCGGAAGCAACCATCGGAAAAACTTGGTATGATGCAAAAGCTTAAATATTGCTTTTGCATACAAACAGCTGGATACATTGCATGATACACCGAGAGTAAATCATCTCTCGGTGTAT
>OHAN01002957.1_pt1 | contig 10575 bp, 8 predicted proteins | sample 1577121 | NCBI WGS metagenome assembly OHAN01 (sample SAMEA3541554, study PRJEB24748) | human gut metagenome | biome: human gut; feature: human-associated habitat; material: faeces | place: China | collected 2012 | reverse complement strand
GGGGCAAGGCCAGTCCTGAGAAACATTGCTGCAGGGGCACTCCAAGACCGTCGCCACTTGTCTGCTGTTCTTTAGCAGACTATGTGTGCGCTACGTGGCTTGGCGTAGCGGGAGCGTGCCCCCTAAGCAATGTTATCCAGGCTGAGTCGCCCCTATAGTTATGACCCGCGCCCACCTAGCAAAAAACATTAAAAATCAGATATCCTAACCAAGCGTCGTGTCATTCAAAAAGGAAAAGAAATAAAAATCCCGGATATTCTGACCAGACGTTGTGTCATTCCAAAAGTCAGAAACTAAAAATTCAAATCAAAACATTTGTTCTGATGCATTATCCTGATCAATACAAGACTTTGGTTATGCGAATGGATTGTCTAAAAGACATTCTGCGTTTGTGCCGCAGAAGATATCTTCATGTCCGGCAAGCATCTCACACAGTCTTTCGATGCGGTCCCAGTTACGGTTGACATCAAACTCATAGCTATGTCCCCAGATATAAAAAAGCATCGGCTTTCCATCATCCGGTTCTGCTTCTAAGAACTGCTTTGCCAGTGCAAAAAGCTGCTCATCATTATGATGGCAGGTCGCTTCTAACAGCATCGGTTCTTTTGGCAGATCAAATCCGTGTGTAGAGCCAACGGTTCGTCCGTATTGGATTCCGATGCTTTTTAAGTAATCAACGACTCGCTGATCATAGGAACCATATGCATATGCCATTCCTACCGGATATTTTCCATAGATACGTTCTATGTTCTTTGCATCCTGAAGAAATTCTTTCGCAAACTGCTCATCGGCAAGTTCCGGCGGACCTGCGTGTGTCAGACCATGCAGTGCGATCTCATGTCCCTGATAAAGATCTCCGATATCCTGCTGGTTCATACGCTGGATATGCACTCCCTCGATTTCAAACTGACTCTCCTGTGTCTGAATACCGGTATTGAGATTAAATGTGCATTTCATACCATATCGGTTAAAGATCTCCACTAACCGCCTGTCCTGCTCGATGCCATCATCGTAACTAAATGTAACCGCCTTTTGATACATTATATCTCTTTCCCCTTTCTCTTTTCTTATTTACGCTTAAATAAAACATTGTATATTTTCGTACTTACTTTTTATTTATATATCAAATTACTAATTACAAAAATAATAAGTTTTGCTATTCGTATATATGATATAGCTTTAACAGCTCTCTCTTATCAATATGTATCCCACAACTGAATAATTTTTCTTTTCTTACTTCATATAATTTTTCTAGTCGTTCTCTTTTCTCATCTTCATCTCCATAATGTATAGCTTTATGACAATTAGGGCAAATGCAAACTATATTTTCTTCTCTGTCAATATTTAATGGTAAAAAATCTTTTTGTTTTGACATCGGTATAAGATGATGAGCTTCCATGTATTCTTTCCCTTTTTGATTAACAAAAGATATATGTGCATTATTAACTTCACAACTATACTCATGTTTCTTAATAACCGTTTTTGCTAATCTTGTGTTTGTTTTATATCGTCTATTATTATTTTCTTTTAATTCAGGTTGTCTATTATTTGCGATGTCCACATCTGATTGGATCAAATATCCTTCACTTTGATCTATTTTCTTTTGAAATGCAACTTCTTCCTTTTCATCATCATTTAACACATTAGTCTCTGTTTGTATCAAACCTATTTCAAAAAATTCATTTATAATAGATAATGGTGTATTTCTTATCTTATTATCAGCATCTGATCGATACTTAAAATGCAATTCAAGAAAATAATATCTACCATAACAAATATCCAATAAATAACCTATGTCTTCAACTGTCAACAATATTTGATATACTGCATGTAATAACGTATCGGAATTTTCAAAATATTCTGACATTTTTTCTTTTGTATATCTATGCTCTGCTTTTGTAGATAATAAATAATTATATTCTTTTAAAAAATATAACATAATTGCAATCTCGAAATTTGAGCATTTAATTTTTTCTCTAAATACGAATTCATCCGAAAAAATTTCATTTAGCCGTTCTCTTCGAAATAATTTATCTTTTTCAAATTTAATCAACTGTTCCCTTTGCTGTTCATAAAAATTATCTTTCCCCATTTTAATTATATTTTCAAATTCTTCAGTATCAAAATCAATATGTTGATAAATAAATTTTACCACTCTTTTTTTAAATGTTGGTGTATCTGTTATCATACTTGAACCTGCATTATGTACCGCTTGTTGTCCAACTCCAAATAAATTATTACCTTTAAAAGTTAAATATTTTCCATAATGCATTTTAGGCGGTTCTTGAACCTCAATTACATCTTTGTCTACTAAATATTCTATCATATCTTTCTCCTATACTTCCATGTACTGCACTTCAATATCCACATCACTGTCAACGGTTATATTTTCAATTCTACGTTTTATTATATTATATGGTTCTAGATGTTTCTCAACAATAATGCAATCTCTATTGCTTTTTATGCAAACATCTATAGTCGTCCCACTTCCTCCAAATAAATCTATAACCAAGTCTCCCATGTTAGTTGTTATCCCCAAAAGCCATTCCAATAATTTTTCTGGTTTTTTTGAATCTTTAAAATCACATCCTTCTCCCCCCTCTTTATATATATTGGGAACAATTTCCGTATAGTCCAAATCATTTGTTGGAAGGATTGGCCTACCTGCACACAATGTTGATTGGAAATACACACCACTTACTCGCTTATCATTTTGTGTTTGAAACCACCTATATCCTAATCCTTCATTTTCTAAACCATATACTTTAACTAATTTATCTTTTCCTAATACTCTCAAATTATTTTCGAACCACTCCCCTGACCAATTTGCCGTTTTTAATTTTCCCGCTATAATATATCTACGTAGCATATCTTTTGCAGGTTCTTCTTTGGTGATTTTATACATTCCAGCATCATAAATTTCAACTTTCTTACCATTGATTACTTCTTTTTTACAGTTATCATTTAATATAGTTATCTTATAACAAAATTTTTTTAGGTTTGCAGGTTTATTTTCGCAAATAAATCGTTGTTTCTTATTCTTACGATAAATTAATAAATATTCATATACATCATGGAAAGTAGCATTAATCATTAACTGTCTTTCTTTGTGACGAATTTTTACAGGAAAAAGACCAATAAAGTTCTCCACTCCAAAATACTCATCTACTATTCCCTTTAAGTTAAACAACTCTGTTTGATTAATAGAAATAGCTAAAAAGCCATCATCTCGAAGCATTTCATATGAATAATTAATAATATTACTTATAAATAAAGACCACAGCATATTGCTGTCATTATAATATTTCCGAGCACCTCTATTTCTTTTTGAATTATATGGTGGATCAAGATAAATCAATTTTGCTTTACCTTTCACTTCATTTCTATGTTTTTTATAAAAGTCACATGAATCGCCCTTGTATACCTTATACATATAGATCTCTCCTTAATAATAACCATACTACAAAAATCTTCCTTATTACTCTCATACTTTTTCCAATTATATTATCATAATAATTTCTTTTCTAACCATTAATTAAGTAAACACATTTTATATTCTAGCTATATAGCCATCCTTTTGCTTAATGTTATAGAATTTCATTCAGTTGTTATATTCACATAATCATTCATAAATATATATTTTAACCCAATTACACAGCAATTAAAGTTCTACACCTACCATTTTTCAATATTATATGTCATATACATATTCCTATGGACTGAAAAGAGGGAATACAACAAAATGCTGTATTCCCACAACTAATTTCTGTCTTTTGCTTATTACAGTCTCTTCATTAATTCTTCTCTCTGTGCCTCATAACCCGGCTTTCCAAGAAGTGCAAACATATTTGCTTTGTAGCTTTCTACACCAGGCTGATTGAATGGATTTACTCCAAGAATATAACCGCTGACACCGCAGGCAAACTCAAAGAAGTAGAATAACTGGCCAAGTGAGAACTCATCCTGCTTAGGAAGCTTTACAGATAAGTTTGGTACATTACCGTCTGTATGAGCAAGCTGTGTACCTTTCATGGCACTCTTGTTGATAAAGTCAAGTGTCTTACCTGAAAGATAGTTCAGTCCGTCTAAGTCAACCGGTTCTTCATTGATCGTTACATCCAATGAAGGATTTTCTAATTCCATAACAGTCTCAAACATGATACGGCTTCCGTCCTGAATGAACTGTCCCATAGAATGTAAATCTGTTGTCAGATCAACAGATGCAGGGAAAAGACCTTTCTGATCTTTACCTTCGCTCTCACCAAAGAGCTGCTTCCACCATTCTGATACATAATGAAGAGATGGCTCATAGTTACATAAAATTTCTACACTCTTACCTTTACGAAGAAGAATGTTACGGATTGCTGCATATTTTAATGAATCATTTTCTGCAAAGTCTTTGTTCAGGCATGTCTGTCTCATGTCTGCGGCACCTTCCATCAGCTTTGTGATATCAGCACCACTTACAGCGATAGGAAGGAGACCTACTGCTGTCAGTACAGAGAAACGTCCTCCGACATCATCCGGTACAACGAAAGTCTCATAACCTTCTTCTGTAGCAAGGTTCTTTAATGCTCCCTTGGCTTTATCTGTAGTTGCATAGATTCTCTTTGCTGCTTCTTCTTTGCCATATTTGTTCTCTAACATCTCTTTAAAGATACGGAAAGCAACAGCAGGCTCTGTTGTAGTACCTGATTTACTGATAATATTAACCGAGAAATCTCTGTCTCCGACTACTTCGATCAACTGCTTTAAGTATGTTCCGCTCAGGCTGTTTCCACAATAGTAGATCTCAGGAGTTTTGCGGATCTCTTTTGATACACTGTTATAAAATCCATGTCTTAAAAATTCGATCGCTGCTCTTGCACCTAAGTATGAACCACCGATACCAATCACTAACAGTACCTCTGAATCAGACTGGATCTTCTGAGCTGCTTTCTGAATACGAGCAAACTCATCTTTGTCATAATCTACAGGAAGGTCGATCCATCCAAGGAAATCACTTCCGGCTCCGCTTTTACTTAATAATACATCTTTTGCATCATTTGTGATCTTTTCCATTGACTTGATTTCGTCTTCTGAGATCACATTGCTTGCCAATGAATAATCAAATCTTACCTGACTAGCCATAATTCCTCCATTCTGCCATAAACAATGGCATGCATATATATTTTTATAATTGTAAACAAAATTTCCCTACTTATTTTAATCAAAAACCTTTTGCAAATCAAGGTATTATCGTTAGTTTTTAGAAATTTTATTGTCTTTCCTGTTCTAAGTTTCCAAACTTTGTTAAGTTTGACAGCCATGCTAACTTAATCTTGCCGGTCGGACCACTTCTCTGCTTTGCAATGATCACTTCTGCCACACCCGGTTCCTGTGAATCAGGATTGTAATAATCATCACGATACAAAAACATAACCATATCGGCATCCTGCTCGATCGCACCCGATTCACGCAGATCGGAAAGCATTGGTCTTTTATCCGGTCTTTGTTCTACGGCTCGCGATAACTGCGATAATGCAATAACCGGTACATTTAACTCTCTTGCCATAACCTTTAACGAACGTGAGATATCTGAAATTTCCTGCTGTCTGCTGTCACCTTTTCGTTTGCCCGAACCTGTCATCAATTGCAAATAGTCAATGATGACCAGATCCAGTCCCTGTGTCAGCTTTAGCTTACGGCATTTCGAACGAAGCTCTGATGCCGTAATTCCCGAAGTATCGTCAATGACCAGATTTGTGTTACCGACACGACGTACACTTTCTACAAGTCTTGACCAGTCTTCATCTTCGAGATCACCGGTACGGATCTTTTGTGAATCGACACGCGAATTCATGGACAAAATACGTTTGACAAGCTGCTGTTTGCTCATTTCGAGACTAAACATTGCAATCGTACTGTTACTGTGCATTGAAATGTATTCGACTAAGTTTAATACAAATGCGGTCTTACCCATTGCCGGACGTGCTGCGATCAGGATCAGATCTGACTTTTGTAAACCTGCTGTCTTATAATCCAATTCATAAAATCCGGTTTCCAGTCCTGTGATATGACCATCCTGCTTTGCTGCCTGCGAGATTTCATCCAATGTTTTTAAAACGACCTGACTGATCGGTTCAAATTCACTTGCACTTCTTTGTTGCAAAACATCAAAAACTTCTTTTTCTGTTCTGTCAAGAATATCCTCTAATGGTTCATTATCCAGATAGCAGGTATTGGAAACTTTTTCTGTTGTCTGGATCAACCGTCGAAGCACAGCCTTTTCATGCACAATATCCGCATAATGCTTAATATTTGCAGAAGTCGGTACGCTTAATGTCAGGTTTGCAAGAAACTCTGTACTTGATAACTCCGGTACCGTATCCATTTCACGCAATTTGTTCTGTAACGTGACCAGATCGGTAGCAACTCCACTTCGATATAGCTCCACCAAAGCCGTAAAAAGCTCTCCGTACTGTCCCTGATAAAAGTCCTCGGCACTAAGGATTTCGGAACTTACTAAAATTGCATCCTTATCCATCATCATAGAACCAATGACAGCACGTTCTGCTTCTACACTATGCGGCGGAATCTTTTTTATTAATGCTTCGTCCATTCTTTTCTATCCTTTAAAACTACGCTTCTTTTACGATTACTTTTAACTCTCCGGTTACCTGCGGATGCAATTTGATCGGCATGGTAAAAATACCCGGACTTTTGATCGGCACATCCAGTACCATTTTCTTTTTATCCAGATCATAACCCAGTTGTGCTTTTGCTGCGGCTGCAAGCTCTTTCGTTGACACAGAGCCAAAGCTTCTTCCGCCGGAACCGGTTTTGATCGATACGGTAATGGATTTTTCTTTTAATTCTTCCGCAAATGCTTTCGCATCTTCTAACTTCTCTAAAGCAACTTTTTCTTCATGTTTCTGTTGCAGCTTCAATTCATTTTTATTCTTTGCCGTAGCTTCCACACCAAGCTTTTTTTTCAAAATACAATTACGTGCATATCCGTCGTTCACACTTACAATCTCACCTTTTTTACCAAGTGACTTTACATCTTCTAATAAAATAACATCCATAAAATCCTCCATTCTGCTCTGTTATGAGCATCTTATCTATGATCCTATATCTATTGTTTCTCAAAATAACGGTTATTCTTCCGCTTTCATGCTCATTACGCTTCGCCTTCTGTGATCATGTTGTCGATCGTTTCCCTGATAATGGCTTTTGCTTCTTCCATGCTCATATCTTTTAACTGGGCACCTGCCATATTGATATGACCACCGCCGCCAAGACGTTCCATCATAACCTGTACATTCAATTCATCAATCGAACGTGCGCTAATATAAATCTTGCCATTGTATTTGGTTAAAACAAAGGAAGCTTTTACACCATTAATATCCAGAAGTGAATTTGCAATCTTTGCACCAAGTACCGTCGGGCTTTCCACTCCTTCAGCCAGACTTTCAGCAATCGCATACTCACCCAGATATAACTCGGTATCCTGAATTGCGGCTGCCTTGATCTTATATTCATTGATATCTTCACGGAAAAGCTTTCTGACACGAACAACGTCCGCGCCGCTTCTTCTCAGATATGCCATAGCTTCAAAAGTTCGCACACCTGCTTTATCCGTAAAATAATTCGTATCAATCATGATCCCTGCATACATTGCTTCTGCTTCTGCCGGGCGAAGACGAAGTCCGTTTCCGATATATTGCGAAATCTCGGCAACCATTTCACAAGCCGATGATGCATACGGTTCAATATAAAAAAGCAAAGCTTTTGTGATCGCATCTCCTGCCTGACGGTGATGGTCGATCACAACGACAGACTGTGCCATATCGATCAGGTCAGGACACTCTGTATAACTGCCCTTGTTGACATCCACGATAACAAGAAGCGTCGATTCATCGACTAACTCTTTTGCTTCTTCCCCATCGATCAGCAGATCAGATTCATAATCTTTACTGTAGAAACGCTCCATGATCGGCTTGACCGATGAATTGACTTCATCCACAACAATATGTGCTTTACGGTTCAACGTCTTTGCAATACGGTAAATACCGACACACGCACCAAAAGAATCCACATCTCCGATCGAATGACCCATGACAACAACACGTTCTTTGCCTTCGATCAGTTCCTTTAATACATGTGCTTTTACTCGTGCTTTTACTCGTGTATTTCTTTCGATCTGAACACGCTTTCCACCAAAGAACTGTTCTTTCTCACCATTCTTTACAACTGCCTGATCCCCACCTCGTCCAAGCGCAAGATCCATCGCACCACGTGCCCATTCGTAACGTTCCATGTAAGTTCCTTTACCAACACCGATACCGATACTGATCGTCGCACTCTGGTCATTTCCGAGATTGATATTACGGATCTCTTCGAGAATAGAGAAACGGCTGCTCATCAACCCATCAAGATACTTCTGCTTAAATGCAAAGAAAAACTTGTCTTTTTCAAGTTTTTTTGAAATCGCATCTATTGACTGCATATATTTGTTGACTTTTCGATCAATCAATGCCATTGTCAATGCCTGACGGACTTCATCGATACTGTCGATCAATTCATCATAATTATCAATGTACAAAAGGCCGACAACGAGATTTTCCGCTTCACGCACTTTCTCTAAGTTGATCACTTCTGTCTCTTCATACAGACACATTGCAATAATGCGTTTGGTATCTAACATCTGATCAAATGCCAGTTCTTCTTCACCGCCTACACTGCTTCCACTGTCTACGATGAGATTCATCACACAGCGGTAATAGCGTTCTCCCGCCTGTACATGTGCTTCTTTTGGTTCCGGAAGCTTTGGCAATATGTTTTGTGTGATCTCCGGAAAAATATTCGTAATACTGCGTCGTGCTGCTTTTTTATTCACGATCACCTGTAAGAATTTATCATTTCCCCACAGAAGCTGACCTTCTTCGCTCAATACGGCATAAGGAATATCCATTTCCTTGATCATGTTCATTTGCATCTTTCCATAATTCTCCGCAAATTGTACCAGATCACGTCGGATTCCTTTTTTACCGAAAAAATTAAGTATGAGCGTGATCAATATAAATATGACACAATATACTGCACCGATCACACCGATACGCCGATTTATCACAAAAAGCTGAATATCCATGATAATAAACAGAATACTCAGAAAAAGCGGCCATTTCAGATATAGGCGCAACATTCCTTTTAATTTTAATCCTCGTTTCATACTTTTACTTCCTCCTATCAGAACAGTAAAACAGGCTTTGACTTTTTACCTTTTAAAATCACATGTCTTTGCTGCTCTGCCTAACCTTAAAAGTATAGCATTATTCAAATTTTCCGTCAATAAAGGCAAAACATGTGTTTTGCCTCTGGAATTTCAAAGAAATTCTTACCGGTATACCGCTACTGTATTGGCATTGTTCTATTTTTCCCATCTGCCGGATGCTCCGCATGGAAGCACCAGACCATTTCCCGATACCGGAAGTCCGATCTCCTCGGCTTCTACATGACCACCAAATTTGGGTACGATCTCTGTATTCATCATATAGGATAGTACTGCAGGCTGTAATCCGGTCGTATACGAGTTGATCAGGAAGAACAATGGATCATCTGATAAGATCTGCATACATAATTGAATAAACGGAAAGATCTTTTCTTCGATCTTCCAGATCTCTCCTTTTGGTCCGCGTCCATACGATGGCGGATCCATGATAATCCCATCGTATTTGTTACCGCGACGGATCTCACGCTCTACGAACTTAACGCAATCATCTACAAGCCAGCGGATCGGTGCATCCTGTAAACCGGATGCGTGAGCGTTTTCTTTTGCCCATGTCACCATTCCTTTGGATGCATCCACATGCGTTACGCTCGCTCCTGCTGCCGCTGCCGCTAAGGTAGCACCACCGGTATATGCAAAAAGATTCAATACTTTGACCGGTCTTTGTGCTTTCTCAATCTTTTTGCCAAACCATTCCCAGTTGACTGCCTGTTCCGGGAAAAGTCCGGTATGTTTGAACTTAAATGGCTGTAAACGGAACGTCAGATTCTTATAATGGATCTGCCAGGTATCCGGCAGATCAAAGAATTCCCATTCTCCACCGCCACGGTTGCTGCGGTGATAATGTCCGTTCATTTTCTTCCAGCCTTTATGCTTCTTGGGTGTGTTCCAGATTACCTGTGGATCCGGGCGCACCAGCGTATACTCTCCCCAGCGTTCTAACTTTTCTCCACCGGAAGTATCTATCACTTCGTAATCTTTCCAATCTTTTGCAATCCACATATATTAATTTTCCTTCCTTTTTCACTATTCGGCCTGATGATCATACAGCAACCTACTGTCTGACCATCCTAAATCTCATCTCTTTATTATATCGAACATAACCGCTCTGTGCAATCTTTTTTAAGCTCCCCCTCTTCAAGCCAATTCAGGCATTTGCAAAACACCACTATAACTATAATGCTCTTCCTCACAACAAAAATAGAATGCGTCATATTTTTATTTATGATTTGTGTTTCTATTTCTTTTATTTTTTGGAGCACTGTTTCACCTGATAAGAATTTTTAAGATTTTTTTCTTTTTTG
>OHAN01002951.1_pt1 | contig 10599 bp, 8 predicted proteins | sample 1577121 | NCBI WGS metagenome assembly OHAN01 (sample SAMEA3541554, study PRJEB24748) | human gut metagenome | biome: human gut; feature: human-associated habitat; material: faeces | place: China | collected 2012 | reverse complement strand
GGCTTCCCTCCGCCCAGGAGGTATTTCCCACCTCCTGGATCCAGAGACTCTGAAAGGTCGGTTCCGCCCAGATTGACTCGATCTTCCGAACAAAGAAATCAGCGGCTTTCGCCGGTTCCTCTGCCATATCTGAAATCGTTTTCCGCAAATCTGCCTGCGCCCATGCGGCCGCCAGATCCGCATCCCCATCTGCCTTCTGAAAGAGTTTTACCTGATAGCCATTGTACCAGCCCGGTCCACGTTTGCTCTCCTCCAGTCCCATCTGCACCCAGGCAATCATCGGCGCACCGTCCGATACCGTGCGTCCGGTCACAGAAGAAATTCCTGTTTGAATCCCCCGGTTTCCAATCACATACACTGTAATCAGAAGCACCGCTGCCACCAGCAGGCGTGCTTTCCTTCGAAAGACTCCCGAGGATGCCAGATACAAAAACAGCGCCACCAGCACAATCTCATAATTCGACTTGAGGATCACCGCCGCCGCTACTGCTGCCGCGCCAATCCAGAAGTCTCTTCCCCGCCCCTCTTCCACATACCGCACCAGACGTTCCATCGCCAGACACGAAAGTCCAAATCCTGGCATCGTGCCGTACACGAAGAGGATATAGAAAGAAAATGGCAGACAGCACGCCATCCACAAAAGCAAGCTGCACCTTTCGTTTCCCCAGACCATCATCCGCTGCAGGCTCACGATTCCCAGAATAAAAAATCCGATATTTAAAATCTGGAAAACTACATACGCCGCATCTCCAAAGAAAAATGCCAGCACTGCCATATAGAGAATCAGCCCGTTCTGAGACGGGTAAGTGTACGCATACCCAAGCGGTCCTTCCGCTGTCCCATATGAATACGCCACCGGCTCCCAGGCGCTGAAATCGCCCTGCAGAAGTCCCTGCGCGGACGCCATACACTGATGGGAGTCAGAACCGCCCCAGGACGGGACAAGGAGAATCCAAAAAAGATAGGCAGCAGCCGCTAAAAGAAGCCACTGGTTCTTCCGGCACTTTCGTTCCTTTCTCCGCCTGTAAAACACCGTCAGTCCAATCACACCCGCACCAAAAAACAGGTGCAGAAACAGACTGTCCCTTCCATACTGTACAATCTCAGAACCTCCATAGACCCGGCAGGTCACAACCGCGCTGAGCAGTGTCAGGAAAAAAAGAATTCCTCCCAACAAAATCCGCACCAGCCCGACACAAAATTTTTCCAGCATTTTCTTCCTCACTTCTGTCATTTCTGTCAAATTCAGGTTTCATCATTACTGTTCAAGCATCGTGCCCAGCAACTTTTTATCCCTTTTTCATTCCCATCTGCCCTAAAACTTTACTCATTTTATCAAGTCATTTGCCAAATGTCCACTCTTTCCGGCACTCTTTTTGTTACTATGAACAGCTACGGATTTGAACCGTTACCTCTTCCCCAAAATATAGCTTGACATTCCTCTTCGGTTCTGATATATCTTAAACATAGCAGTCATACAACTGACGGATAAGTGGATTAACCACATGAAGTATGACTGGAAATTGCCGACCGTCTGGGCGTCACAGCACAGACCGTGGGTATTTTTTTTACTTTTTTTCACTCTCACTGTCTCTGCTGGGATCGAAATTTTTCAACCAGGAGGGAAACACATGTCTGCTATGTATCAAACATTCCAAAACACACCTATCTTCCAAACGGCCTGGAGAGATTTTCTGGGCTCCAAATGGACCGACGAAGTGAACGTCCGCGATTTCATCCAGAACAACTATACGCAATATGATGGCGATGAAAGCTTTCTCGCTGCCCCGACCAGTGCCACTCATCTGCTCTGGGAACGCCTTCAAAAGCTTCAGAAGGAAGAGCACGAAAAGGGCGGTGTGCTCGAATGCGAAACTGAAATCGTATCCAGCCTGACCGCCTATGGTCCGGGATATATCGATCCGGAGCTTAAAGATCTGGAACGCATCGTCGGACTTCAGACCGACAAACCACTCAAGCGGGCATTTATGCCATTCGGCGGAATCAAGATGGCGGAGGAAGCCGCCAAAACCTACGGCTACCATGTCAATCCAAAATTTCATAAAATCTTTACCGAATACCACAAAACCCACAACCAGGCCGTCTTCGATGCATATACCCCGGAAATGAAAGCCGCCCGCCACTGCCATATTGTCACCGGGCTTCCGGATACCTACGGACGCGGCCGAATCGTAGGCGACTACCGCCGGATCGCCCTGTACGGAATTGATTTCCTAATTCAGGAAAAGAAAAAGGATCTGGAACGCTGCGGAAATGGTGCCATGTTTGATGACATCATCCGCCAGCGGGAAGAGCTCGCCGAGCAGATCCGCGCTCTAAAGGGCATTCAGGAGATGGCTGCCATCTATGGTTTTGATATCTCCCGTCCGGCTTCCAATGCCAAAGAAGCCGTCCAGTGGCTCTACTTCGGTTACCTCGCTGCCGTTAAGACCCAGAACGGTGCCGCCATGAGTGTCGGACGCGTTTCCACCTTCCTTGATATCTACATCAACCGGGATTTAACAGAAAAAACACTGACCGAAGCCGAGGCACAGGAATTAATCGACCATATGACAATGAAATTCCGCATGGTAAAATTTGCCCGGATTCCATCCTACAACCAACTTTTCTCCGGCGATCCGGTCTGGGCAACGCTGGAGGTTGCCGGTCTGGGACAAGACGGGCGTCCGATGGTAACGAAAAACGATTTCCGCTTTTTACATACGCTGGAAAATATGGGACCGTCCCCGGAACCAAACCTGACCGTCCTTTACTCTTCCCGCCTGCCAGAGGCATTTAAGAAATATGCTGCCAAAATCTCCATCAACACATCCTCGATCCAGTATGAAAACGACGATGTCATGCGTCCGATCTGGGGGGATGACTACAGTATCTGCTGCTGCGTCTCCGCCACCCAGACAGGCAAGGAAATGCAGTTGTTCGGTGCCCGTGCCAATCTTGCCAAATGCCTTCTCTATTCCATCAACGGAGGCAGAGACGAGAAATACACTACCAAAGACGGACGCCCGATGCAGGTTGGTCCGGCGTATACGCCGATCACATCCGAATACCTCGATTATCAGGAAGTCATGCATAAATACGATCAGATGCTGGACTGGCTGGCGGGCATTTATGTGAATATCCTCAATTTGATTCACTATATGCACGATAAATATTACTATGAATCCGCTGAGATGGCGTTGATCGACACGGATGTCCGGCGTACCTTTGCCACCGGAATCGCCGGTTTCTCCCACGTGGTCGATTCTCTCTCCGCGATCCGGTATGCAAAAGTGAAGGTCATCCGTGATGAATACGGCATCGCCCGCAAGTTTGAGACAGAGGGCGATTTCCCACGCTACGGAAATGATGACGACCGCGCCGATGAGATTGCCGTATGGCTGTTAAAAACCTTTTTACATAAAGTAAAAAAATACCACACCTACCGGAATTCCGAGGCAACCACCTCCATCCTCACGATTACCTCCAATGTTGTATATGGCAAGGCAACCGGCGCACTTCCGGACGGACGGCCGGCATTCACCCCGTTTGCCCCAGGCGCAACTCCTTCCTACGGCGCAGAGCAGAACGGTCTGCTCGCTTCTTTAAACTCGGTCGCAAAGCTTCCATATGAATATGCGCTCGACGGCATCTCCAACACAGAAACGATTGCACCGGGGGCGCTCGGTCACTCCGAGACAGAACGGAAAAACAACCTGGTTCACGTCCTGGACGGATATTTTGATCAGGGCGCGCATCATTTAAATGTAAATGTCTTTGGAATCGAAAAACTGAAAGACGCGATGGAACACCCGGAAAAACCGGAATATGCCAACTTCACCATCCGTGTTTCCGGATATGCCGTTAAATTTATCAATCTGACCAGAGAACAGCAGCTCGACGTGATCGCCCGTACCTGCCATGAGGTGCTGTAACGATGCATACCGGTTATATTCATTCCATCGATACCTTCGGCTCCGTAGACGGTCCCGGTGTCCGCTTCGTGGTATTCATGCAGGGCTGTCTCATGCGCTGCCGCTACTGCCACAATCCGGATACATGGGTACTGCCAAAGGGACTTTCCCTCCCGGACGCCTCCACCCGCACTTCCGGCGCATCCGCTCTTTCCGAAGGTGTTTCTTGTCCATCTAAACACACCGGTTCGCAGGAAATCACCCCGGAAGCACTTCTTCGCCAGGCACTCCGCTACCGGAGTTACTGGCGCGGGGGCGGCGGCATCACCGTCAGCGGCGGAGAACCGCTCCTTCAAGCTGACTTTTTGTGTGAATTTTTCCAGCTTGCCAAAGAACAGCACATTCACACCACACTGGACACCGCGGGACAGCCATTTACCACCGCCGAACCTTTCTTTTCCCGCCTGACCACGCTTTTAGAGCACACCGATCTTGTTATTCTGGATCTGAAACACATCGATCCAGAAAAACATCGTCTTCTGACTGGGCACTCCAACGAATCCATTCTTTCCTTTGCCCGGTTTTTAGACCAGATTCATAAGCCCATGTGGGTCCGGCATGTTTTAGTCCCCGGCATTACCGATGATCCAGCCAACCTGCATGGAATCCGTGCATTTCTGGACACACTTTCAAATGTGGAAAAGGTAGAAATTCTCCCCTACCACACGCTCGGCATCTATAAATGGGAAACGCTTGGCATTCCCTATTCCCTGTCCGGCATCCGTATCCCGGACGAGAACGATCTGAAGCGGGCAAACCAAATCCTGTTGGGATGAAAAAGAATGTGCCTTGGCACATTCGGGCGTCTCGCGCGGTCGCTTGCGACATGTTTCTGCTTCGCGCGAGTGCGCATCCTCGCGGAGCATTTTATATTTCATAGGACGCAATTTCCTATGAAATATAAAACGGCCCTTGGAAAGCGCTCCTGTTTGCGTTTCCCAAGGGTCGTTTTTATGTGGCTTATCCAGTCATCAGACTTTAAACCGGTATCCAACGCCCCATATCGTCTCAATATACTGCGGTTTCGCCGTGTTGAACTCGATCTTCTCACGGATCTTCTTAATATGCACGGTAACCGTCGCGATATCTCCCAACGACTCCATATCCCAGATCTCGCGGAAGAGTTCTTCCTTGGTAAATACATGGTTCGGGTTCTGTGCTAAAAAGGTCAGCAGGTCAAATTCCTTCGTCGTGAAGTTCTTCTCCTCGCCGTTGATGTAAACGCGGCGGGCAGTCTTATCAATCTTGAGTCCCCGGATCTCGATGATCTCGTTTTCCGGCATACCGCTGCCGATCAGGCGCTCATAACGCGCCAGATGCGCCTTGACACGCGCCACCATCTCGCTCGGACTGAATGGTTTCGTGATATAATCGTCCGCGCCCAGTCCCAGACCGCGGATCTTGTCAATATCGTCCTTTTTCGCAGATACCATGATGATCGGTGTGTTTTTTACTTCCCGGATCTTCTTGCAGATCTCGAAGCCATCGACCCCTGGCAGCATCAGATCAAGAATCAGAAGGTCAAAATCTTCCTCCATGCCGCGTTTCAGTCCCGTTTCTCCATTATTTTCTATCTCAACCTCAAAACCAGAAAGCTCCAGATAATCTTTTTCCAGCTCTGCAATACTCTCCTCGTCTTCTACGATTAATATTCTGCTCATCTGTGAATTCCTCCTGCTGTTTTTATTTAAACGACCAAACTTCAAATCACTATGCCCCGACATACTTGCGCAAAACGAAATGGATCTCCGTTCCGATGCCTTCCTTGCTGGTCGCCCAGATGCGTCCGCCGTGATCTTCGATAATCTTCTTTACGATCGAAAGCCCGATGCCGCTGCCGCCCTTGGACGAATTTCTCGACGAGTCCGTCCGGTAGAAACGGTCGAAAATATACGGCAGATCTTTCGCCGCGATTCCCTTTCCGTTGTCCTCGATGATGACCTGGATAAAATCGCCGTCATCCTTGATGCGGATATTTAAAATACCCTTTTTCTTGTCCAGATATTTGAGCGAATTTCCGATAATGTTGTTGATCACTCGCTTCATCTGCTCCGCGTCCGCGATCACGACCACATCCTCGTCCACATAGTTGAAATATCCCAGCTCGATGCCGCGCGTCTCCATATCCAGACCAACTTCCTCAACACAATCACCAAAATATTCCGCCACATTGATCTTTGAAAAGTTGTACGGAATCTTGTTCGTATCAATCTTCGAATAGAACGTCAGCTCGTCAATCAGTCGATCCATATCGTTTGCTTTATTATAAATCGTCCGAATATATTTATTCAATTTCTCAGGTGAAGAAGCCACGCCATCCTGAATGCCTTCCACATACCCCTTGATCGCCGTGATCGGAGTCTTCAGATCATGGGAAATATTGCTGATCAGCTCTTTGCTCTCCTTGTCGTACTGGAGTTTTTCTTCCTGCGATTCCTTGAGACGCAGACGCATCTCCTCGAAATCCTGGCAGAGCATTCCGATCTCATCTTCATCATCCACATCGAGCGTAAAGTCCAGATTTCCATCCCGGATCTGCTTGGTCGCCTCCTGCAGCTTGTGCAGCGGACGCAGCAGAGAACGGTAGATCCACATGATCAGCAGACCGCCCATAAAACTGATGATCAGCACGCCGAGAAGCAGCATCTCTCCGAGCAGCGCCTTGATCTCCGGCACATAATCCCCGACGTTCGTCACGATGAACACACTGCCCTGTGAATCATCTGAAAACCGGAAATCGATCTGTTTGACCAGATGCTGTTCCTCGCCATCCATGTAAATACTGCCTGCCATACTTCCCTGATCACCGTACGGCGCCAGCCGTTCGCAGAGCTCGCGTCCATCCTCGCTTCCGCAGAATGTGATGTCCTTGCCCTTGCGGATGACCAGATACGAATATTTATCGCGCAGTTCTTCATTGACCTTGTTCAAATAAGCCGGTTCTTCAAATAAATCTGTATTTTCCCCGACCGCCTCGCGGATCTCCTCCTGGATTCCCTGCGTCAGCCGGTTAAACACCTGTGTCTGATTGCCGGAGAGCAGATCGATCTGCTCCGACAGCCCGTATGTTTTCTGAAACAGATGCTCCTGATAATTTACGAGTCCGAACGCCGCCACAAATATGAGCACAATCGGAACGACCGTAATCGTCACAAAAGCAATCGCCAGACGTGTGCGTATCTTCATCCTATTTCCTCCAGTCATTGCCCGGTCTGATACCAGATTGCCCCTACAAAAACCCTCCCGCAAAACTGCGTCGGACTTCTGCGCTTTTGCTCCTGATATCTTCCACAAATAGTGTATCATATTTTGCAGATTACGTCTCTAAAAGTATTATAAATAAAAAAGCATGTGCCTTTTTGTGTAATAAAAGAGACTGCCGCAAAAGCGGCAGCCCCCTCGTTCTGATCTTATGATTTTTTACGGGCAGATATCCCTGCAGCGTTTCCTACTTTTACAGATACGCCTTTAATTCATCCACCTTATCCAGCTTCTCCCACGGAAGATCCAGATCGTCGCGACCGAAATGTCCGTATGCAGCCGTCTGTTTGTAGATCGGGCGGCGCAGGTCAAGCATCTTGATGATGCCAGCCGGACGCAGGTCAAAGTGCTTGCGGATCATCTCAACCAGCTGATCCTCACGCAACTTGCTGGTTCCGAATGTATCTACCATGATGGAGGTCGGCTGTGCAACACCGATCGCATAGGAAAGCTGAATCTCACATCTGTCTGCCAGTCCGGCTGCTACGATGTTTTTCGCAACATAGCGGGCTGCGTATGCAGCAGAACGATCCACTTTTGTGCAGTCTTTTCCGGAGAATGCGCCGCCGCCGTGACGCGCCATGCCGCCGTAGGTGTCCACAATGATCTTACGTCCGGTCAGGCCGCTGTCTCCGTGCGGACCGCCGATAACGAAACGTCCGGTCGGATTGATAAAGAATTTTGTATTCTCATCAACCATCTCTGCCGGCAGAATCTCGTCAAATACATATTTTTTAATATCCTTATGGATCTGCTCCTGGGTTACTTCCTCGTCATGCTGGGTGGAAAGAACCACTGCATCCAGACGGGATGGTTTGCCGTTCTCATCGTACTCTACGGTTACCTGTGTCTTGCCGTCCGGGCGCAGGTAGCGCAGGGTTCCGTCTTTGCGGACCTTGGTCAGCTGGCGTGCCAGTTTGTGTGCCAGATAAATCGGATATGGCATATATTCATCCGTTTCGTTGGTCGCATAACCAAACATCATACCCTGATCGCCGGCACCGATTGCCTCCAGCTCCTCGTCGGTCATCTTGTTCTCTTTTGCTTCCAGCGCTTTATCAACTCCCATCGCGATATCCGGGGACTGCTCGTCCAGTGCCACGATCACGCCGCAGGTATCACAGTCAAAACCGTATTTCGCACGGTCATAACCGATCTCACGGACGGTATTGCGGACTACCTTCTGGATATCCACATAGCCTTTCGTTGTGATCTCGCCCATAACCATAACCAGACCGGTTGTCGTCGCCGTCTCACAAGCCACACGGCTCATCGGATCCTGCTCTAAGAGCGCGTCCAGAATCGCATCGGAAATCTGATCACACATTTTATCCGGATGTCCTTCGGTTACTGATTCAGATGTAAAAAGTAATCTCTCCATATTTCCTCCTTTGATAAGTTTGTCGTAAGACATAAAAAAAGTCCGCAGCAACACGGACTTGATTATCTCGATCAAATCCTCTTATTGCTCGATAAACCGATCTCCCGGTTCCTCGCTCAGGCTGGCACCTTCCGTTCCCTGCTGAGACCAATTTTCAGTCCCATGTAACGGGGTTGCCGTGACTTCATAGATCCTTTGTATCTCCATCACTCTGAATAAGGGATATATACGAACTTTTTAATTGTTAAAAGTTTCAACAGTACGATAACATACTCCGCGGTGTCTGTCAAGCAATATGTGACACCGCATTCTTTTTTATCAGCCCACTTTGAGTCTGAACTTCTGCGCCTCTTTCTCGGAATCGACTTTCTCGATCACCGCGCCAAGTCCCTGCAGCTTCTTCTCAAAATTTTCGAAAATGGACATAGTCTGATACTCCTCCAGTATTTATGCAGCACATAGCTGCTTAGCACTTACACAGCTATTATAGCACCCATTTTGCGCTTTGCAAAGAAAACGTGCGAAACGGCAAAAATCTGTGCAATATATGTGCGAAAAGAGAAGGCAAGGCAATATATTTCATAAAGTTAATAAAATATCAAGGGTGGTTTGTGGATTATTTATCAAATTTGCCTGTGTACACAAAGCCGTAGCTTTTGTAAAATGTCTCAATATCCGCACGGCTGCGCACGACAACGGCATTCAGCAGATGACCGTCCGCTTTGCTGCGAAAGCCGATGACCGTCTCTCCGGTGCAGGTACTGCTTTCCAGCGCAATATCCGTCTCCCGCATGCCGTCAGGCGGCGTCAGCAGAGCGGCAGACTTTTTGTGCCCGGAGAACAGCGCGGTAAAAAATGACACGGCGGGACACCTCCCCTGCCTGGTTCAGCGCGTAAAATAAACAGCCAGCGCCAGCTGGGCCGCAAGGATCAGCGGTATGCCCACTACAAAATACCAGTGGCGCGTCTTGTGATGGAACACGTACATACCGGCCCACGCACCGGCACTGCCGCCCAGCAGAGCCGCGCCAAACAGAATCTTCTCCGGCACGCGCCACTGCCGTGTGCGGGCGCGGTGCTTGTCCAGCCCCATCAGGCAGAAGCCGATGACATTCATAATAAGGATGTAAATCATTGCAGTATTCATATCTGTATTATACCGTGTGTGGGCGCAAAAGGCAAGCGCGGCGGGGCGTTTGAGACACTGACCACAGTGCTTTGCGGCGGGTTCGAAAAATAAAATGCCCCCGCCAAACGGCGAGGGCATTCGGATTCAAATATCCTTGCGGGCGGCCACGCTGCTGCGCACCAAGGCACGCCTTAAACGGGCCTCGGCAAGCTGCATGTCGCGCTTGTCCAGATTCTTCTGGGCCAGCAGTGCTTCGGCACGGGCCTTGCTGCGGGCGGCGCGCTCGGCATCAATGGCATCGGCCCATTCAAAGGTCGTTGCCAGCAGATGGCACTCGCCGCCAAGCATGCTCAGCATACCGCCCATACAGGCTGCGCGGCGGACCGTGCCGTCCTCCAGCTTAATATGAGCCTCGCCCATGCCCAGCGCCGTGCAGATGTCGATATGCCGCGCCAGCAGCTGAAGCTGGCCGTTGATGGTGCGGCAGGATACCGACGTGACTGCGCCATCAAACGCAACGCCGTCCGGCGTCATGATCTTGAGCGGGAAAGTTGCCATACTCCCACCGCCTTACTGCTGCTTGGCCTTGGCCAGGACATCATCAATCGTACCGGCGAACAGGAAACAGCTCTCGGGGATGCTGTCGCACTCGCCGTTCAAAATCATCTTGAAGCCGCGCAGGGTCTCCTTCAGCGGCACATACTGGCCGGGCATACCGGTGAACTGCTCTGCCACATGGAAGCTCTGGCTCAGGAAGCGCTGCACCTTGCGGGCGCGGCTGACGGTACGCTTGTCCTCTTCGCTCAGCTCGTCCATGCCCATGATGGCAATGATGTCCTGCAGCTCCTTGTAGC
>OHAN01002950.1_pt1 | contig 10600 bp, 5 predicted proteins | sample 1577121 | NCBI WGS metagenome assembly OHAN01 (sample SAMEA3541554, study PRJEB24748) | human gut metagenome | biome: human gut; feature: human-associated habitat; material: faeces | place: China | collected 2012 | reverse complement strand
CGATGACGGTGAGGTTCCACCTGTTCCCATTCCGAACACAGAAGTTAAGCTCACTCGTGCCCAAGATAGTTCGCTGGAAACGGCGCGTGAAAATAGGTAGTCGCCGACTTAAATGAAAGCTCTGAGATGAAAGTCTCAGGGCTTTTTTGTTGTGCGTGTGCCTTTTCATTAAAATATCCTGAAAAAATCCCATGAATTTGTGAGTATCTACAAACCTTGCCCAGACCCCTTGATTTTTTATAGGGGGGGTATGATAAGGTGCGAAAAGCACCTTGTCAGCAAAACAGAAAGATCGGCAAACCAGTCGGAAGGCTGTGACGCAAGGCGGAAGGCCCGGTATGGGCCGTCAGCTGCACTTTGCTCTGCAACCCTCTTCAACTATGCGGAAATGTGCCGGTGCCTCCCAAAGGGCAGCCGGTGCGGGGTTATGGAGAAGTTTATGGGAGCAGCTTTTCCGGGTACCACGATCACCCTGCCTTTGAGAGAAGCGGCGGGTTAAAGCATAGATAGAGAGGGCGAGCACCCCTAAAGTACAAAACGCAAAGCGTTGTACCAGCCATTTGGCTGGTGCGGCGCTTTTTTCTTTTTGTCCGGATGTTTTTTGTGGAGAAACTGGGAGTATTGATGACTGACAAAGGAGGATATTTATGAAGAAACGGCTCATCAGCCTCTTACTGGCATTCAGTATGATGCTGACATTCCTGCCTGCGGGGGCAGTGTCGGCATTTGCGGAAGAACCCATTGACCCATCCAAGGAAGAGCTCCTGACCGACGGCAAGACCATTACGACGGCCGGAACGTATCAACTGTACGGAAACTATAATCAAGGAATCACGATCAATACGACAGGTTCTGTGGTGATCAATGTTACCGGAAATGTGACAGTAACCGCTCCGGAGAATGTTAACAATTTTTGTTTTATCATTATCGAAAAAGCCGACAGTGTAACTTTTAATGGCGATGCTCAATATTCTGTTACTGTTAACGGTGGTAGTGTGATTTATAATAAGGGTGGAGACCTCACTGTAAACGGTGGAACATATATTTGCAATGGCGGAAATCCTAATTCCTCCGCTTTCACTCTCTCGAATCCGAATTCCATCAATCAGGTAAAAAATGTTACGATTGAAAATGTTACGATTGAATCGAAATACAACGCCATTTGGGTTGGGCGTAACTGCGAGAGTGCTGTTATCAAAAATTCCAATATTACAGCGGAGTATACGAAAGGTGCTTATAGCGGAGGCATCGTATGCTTTACTGCAGAAGGTACGCTGACTTTGGATCATGTTACTGTACATGCGCTGGAAGGAAACGCACTTGAGTTGGTTTGTGGAACGATTACCATTGAGGAAGGCGAATATACTGCATCCGATAAGGGATGTGCTATTCACACATACCCTGAAAACTCTGATGCCATCGACCTTACGATTACAGGTGGAACCTACAAATCCGGATTCCAATATGTCGTTGCGGCTCTTGGCTGCTACGGACGCAAAGGGCCAAAGAGAAGCAACATAAAAATTAACGGAAGCAAGTTGATTGGTAATAACCAAGTGTTGTGGTTTACGGGTGATGGTGCAGAAACGTTGACAATTGACGGGGACACCACCCTCCAAAGCACAGGAGGTACGGCTGATGCAGTTGTTGTTGGCCACGGTCAACTGTTTTTTAACTCGGGTACCATTGAAGTTCCCGATGGTTCGGATTGCGCGGCACTTCGCACCTATGATACGGGCGAAGCCATTGTAAATGACGGCACCTTCAAGGGGGCAAAGTATGACATTTATGAGCGATACAGTTACGACAGAATGCCTCCCTGCCGCGTTCAGCTGAATCATGCAAATTTTGATGATAACGTCTGCAATGTTTATCTTCAAAAAAATCGACAAATTGATGTGGCCCAGAACTACACCGGTGAAGTGACGATTGAGTGCGCTGACCCCAGTGATGGCCGTCAGCTGACCAAAGCTACAGAAACAGATTATCAGAAGAATCTGAATCTGACGAGTGCGAATGAAGGTTATCTGGTAGGCTACAAAAAGACCGCAGATGGCAAGGAATATCGCTGCCTTTCCAAGAAGGTCGGCGTGACCATCAACGGTCTGAAGGGTGAGATCAAAGCAGAAGACCCGGCAGAGTTTACCGTGACCCTTACCCATGCGGGCAGCACCGGTACCGGTATCCTGACCTTTGGCGACAAGAACGGCGAGATCGAATATAAGGACGAAAACGACAAATACGTGCCCATGCCGAATGACGGCCTGCCCATTGATCTGGCCAGTGACAAGAAAGATTATGCGTTCCGCATTACCCCCAAAAATGCCGGCGAGCAGACGCTGACCGCAGCTGTGGTGCGGGATGCTGTGGAAGTGGGCACAGATAGCAAGGACTATACGGTTGCAGGCCGTGTTCACACCACTGTGGCCATTGAGGGCTTGGAGGATGCCGTCATCAAGGAAGGCGAAAGCAAGGACTTTACCGTAAAGGTTACCCCCAATGATGATGCCAAGCTGGGTGAGGCATTCATCGACTTTGGCAACAAGAACAGCGAGATCGAGTATAAGGACGAAAACGACGAGTACAAGCCCATGCCGGAAGGCGGCCTGAAAATCGGTCTGGGTGACGGTGAGGTTGAGTACGAGTTCCGCATTACCCCCAAGGAGACCGGCAAGCAGACGCTGACCGCTGCTGTCAAGCAGGATAAGAATGAGCTGGCAAGGGACGAAAAGGACTTTGTTGTGTCTGAAATGCCCATCCTGACCTTGAAGGACGGCGTTATCACCAGCGTAACAGTGCCCGGCAAGAATGGTGCTGACCCCGAGGATATCACCGAGATCGTTAAAAAGAATGCCAACGAGGACGGTTCCTTTCATGTCCCCGAGGGTGCAACGGTGAGTGTTGCATTTGATAAGGATGCTTTTGCAGATAGCGGTCTGAAATTTGGCCACTGGGATATCACCGGCCTGGATGATCCGAACGCTTATCAGGATAAGGAAAGCTTTGCCTTTGTGATGCCTGCAAAGGGCGTGACCCTGAAAGCCATGACACAGGATGCATCCATTGAAGATGACGAGCCCGATATCGTTGGCCCCATCGTGATCGGCACTACTGTTGTTGTGGGCGGTGCAGTGCTGGGCTATCAGGCCTATTCTCTGGGCGCTGAATTTGCAGGCAAGCTGATGGCTCTGCCCTACTTCCCCAGCAACCGCAGTGCCCTTGCCATGATGCTGTGGGAGGATGCAGGCAAGCCCATGCCCGAATCCGAACTGCTCTACCCCGATGTCGGTCAGGAAGAGCGGGATATGGACCTGCAGCACGCCGCCCGCTGGGCCATGGAAAACGAGCTTATCCCTGACCTGAACGATGAGGGCACGGCTCCGGAAGAGATGAAATTCTATCCCGACAACACCGTAAGCAAGATCGATGTGCTGAATGCATGGCAGAAAGCACAGGAGCTCAAGCAGAACGCCTGAGCAGCCCTAAACCAACCCCCACTTGGCCCGTAAACCGCAATGCGGGCTGAGTGTTCCAAAAATCCCAAAGCACAGAAGCGCTTCATCCTCTCCCGGATGAGGCGCTTCTGTGCTTTCCGGAATTTTTTTTCCCGGCACCCCTTGCATCCCGCCCGCCGGTGCGGTATGCTTAACCAATAGAGCATTGCAGAGGGAGGGAGACCCCGGATGGACATGGAAGAGATCCGCTACCTGCTGGGCGGCACGATATTCGCGCGGGCCAAGGCCTACACGGACCGGATACAGGATCTGAATTGCGAAGTGGCTGGGAACGGCGTGCGCCATCTGAGCGCCGACGTGCGCGGCGGCGGGCGGAGCCTGTACCAGACCCAGGTCTGGCTGCGGGAAAACGGCAGCTTTGTCAGCGCCAGCTGCTCCTGCCCCTACAACGAAAACGGCGAAGGGCCCTGCTGCAAGCACATCGGCGCGCTGCTGATGCGGGACAGCGAGAGTCAGGGCCTTTCCGGCAGAGCGCCGCAAAGGCCCTCTGAGAGCCCGGAGAGCATCCCGGGCGTGGTGCGGGGCACGGCCAACCTGCAAACGCCCCAGCCTGAGGAGCCGCCCCGCAGGGACAGCTATGCCTCCAGCCTGGAAATGCTGTTCGGCAAGAAGTGGCGGGGCGAGGAACCGGAATCTGACTACGAGGCACGGCGGCTGCTCCAGGCCTATCAGGAGGGAGCGCTGGCCGAGGTGGACGGCGTGACCGGCCACGCGGAGCTGCGCCCCCACGCCGCAGAGCTGGAGCCGGAGCTGACCCTGCTGCCCGGGGAGCTGCCCTGGCTGCGGCTGCGCATCTCGGCAGACGGCGGGCGGCAGTATGTGGTAAAGAGCATCCCGGACCTGCTGCGGGCCGTGGAGAAGCACGGCTTCATCAGCTACGGCAAGGCGCTGGAATTCCAGCACAGCTGGGAGGCCTTTGCCCCGGAGGCACAGCAGCTTCTCCGCCTGCTGCGGCGGCAGCTCAGCGCAAAGGAAGGGGTCGAGGCGGCTCTGCGCAGCTACGGCAATGCGCCCCGCAGCGGGCCTGCCGGGGGCATCCCGCTGAACGGCGAGATCTTTGATGGACTGGTGGCTCTCTATGCCCCCACCGGCAATCTGGGCGGCTACACCCTCAAGACCGGCATCCCGGCCCTGACCATGCGGGTGGAAAAGCGCCGGGGCGGCGTGGAGGTGTCCGTGACCCCTGCGTTGGGGTGGAAAACGGGTTTAGACAACGACTATTTATACAGTGAGGATACGATCTGGCAGCTGGACCGGGCCGAAAGCGCCCGGATGCGGCCCGCCCTTGAGGCGCTGTGCGGCAAGAGCCTGTTCTTTACCACCGGGGATGCCACCGCCTTTTGCAGCTATGTCCTGCCAGAGCTGGGCAGCAGGGTGACCATTGAGGACCCCGAACGCCTGCTGCTGAATCAGATCCCGTTGGAGCCGGTGGTGCAGTTTTATCTCGATGCGCCCACGCGGGAAACGGTGCGGGCACACCTTGAATTTTTGTACGGCGAGGATCGCGTCACGCCGGAGGAACCGGGGCCTGCCGGTCTGCTGCGGGATGCCCGCGCCGAACAGCGGGCCGGGCGGCTGCTGGGGCGGTACCTGGAGCCGGGGCCAGACACCATGGGCAACGGCCTTGCCGCCCACTACGATGCCTATGAGGAGGATGAAGTCTACCGCTTCCTCGATGAGGGCATCCCGGCCCTGCTGGCTGAGGGCGAGGTCTACCTGACCGATGCCTTCCGCAGTATGCAGGCCGCACCGCCGAAGATCTCGGTGGGGGTGTCGGTGCACGGCAGCGTGCTCGACCTTGAGGTGGACACGGGGGAGTTCCCGGTGGGGGAGCTGAAAGCCCTGCTGAGATCGCTCCACCAGAAAAAGCGCTACCACCGCCTGCGCGATGGCCGTCTGCTCCGGCTGGACGATTCCATGGAGGTGCTGGACGAGCTGAACGAGACACTGGAGCTTTCCGGGGCCAAACTGGGCCAGACCCACGCCCGGCTGCCCCTGTACCGGGCCCCCAGTCTGGACTGGGCGCTCTCGGGGCAGAACGGCATCCGCTTCAACCGGGACGATGCCTTCCGCCAGCTCAGCCGGAGCTTCCATGCGGTGAAGGACAGCGAGTATACACCGCCTGTATCTCTACAAAAAGTTTTGCGAAAATACCAGCGGGACGGCTACCGCTGGCTCCGCACGCTGGATGGCTACGGCATGGGCGGCATCCTTGCCGATGATATGGGTCTGGGCAAGACGGTGCAGGTGCTCAGCTATCTGCTGGCACTCCGGGAGCAGGGCGGGAACCCCCTGCCCAGCCTCATCGTCTGCCCGGCCTCGCTGGTGCTGAACTGGGCCGAGGAATGCCGGAAGTTCACGCCGGAGCTGAACTGTGTTGTGGTGGACGGGGATGCCGCCCACCGGGCCCAGCTGGCCGAGCAGTGGGACGGGGCCGATGTGGTGGTGACCAGCTACGACCTGCTCCGCCGCGACGAGACCCTCTACGAGAGCCAGAAATTCTACGCCTGTATCCTGGACGAGGCCCAGGCCATCAAGAACCACACCACCCAGAAATACAAGGCGGTGTGCGGGGTGAACAGCCGTGTCCGCTTTGCGCTGACCGGCACCCCCGTGGAGAACCGCCTGGGTGAGCTGTGGAGCATCTTCTCCTTCCTGATGCCAGGCTACCTGCCGCCCTACAAGAGCTTCTGCAGCCGGTTTGAAAAGCCCATCACGCAGGAAAACGACCCGGCGGCGGTGCGGCGGCTGAACCAGCTCACCGGGCCGTTCATCCTGCGCCGGATGAAGTCCGAGGTGCTGAAGGAGCTGCCCCCCAAGACAGAGAACGTCTACCGCATCGAGCTGGAAGAGGAACAGCGCAAGCTCTACCTTGCCGCCGTGGTGGATGCCCGGGAGAAGCTGCGGGCTGCCAAGCCCGAGGACAAGATGGCGGTGTTCGCCGTCCTCATGCGCCTGCGGGAGATCTGCTGCGACCCCCGGCTCATTGCCGACAACTGGACAGGCGGCAGCGCCAAGCTGGATGCCTGCATCGAGCTGGTCACCAGTGCCGTGGAGAGTGGGCACCGCATCCTGCTGTTCAGCCAGTTCACCTCCATGTTGGAACTGCTGGCCAAGCGGCTGGACGCGGAGGGCGTGAGCCACTTCACCCTGCAGGGCTCCACCCCCAAACCGGTGCGTGCGGAGCTGGTGCGCCGCTTCAACGGCGGCGAGGCCAGCGTGTTCCTGATCTCCCTACGGGCAGGCGGCACCGGCCTGAACCTGACCGCCGCCGATATCGTCATCCACTACGACCCGTGGTGGAACGTGGCAGCTCAGAATCAGGCCACCGACCGTGCTTACCGCATCGGCCAGCAGAACCCGGTGCAGGTGTACAAGCTCATCGCCCAGGACACCATTGAGGAAAAGATCGTGGAGCTGCAGCAGGCCAAGCAGGATCTGGCCGAGACCGTCACCGGCAGCGCGGATGGTGCCATCCTGCGCATGAAGCCGGAGGAGCTGCTGAATTTGTTGGAGGGAACCGAATGATGCAATACGCCATATTTGCCCGGCCTGTCGTGACCATTTACGACCTGCCCCAGACCACCAAACAGAGCGAGGCGGGCCTTGTTTCCACCATCGGGGACGAGGGCCTGTACGGTCAGGCCTGTCAGGTGCGCACCGCCCCCGGCGGCGTGACCGCCGAGGGAGTGCCCCTCTCCCCGGAGGTGGCCGAGGTGGTCACCTTTTACGGCTACCACGGCTTTGTCCGGCGGGATGCGCTGAAATTTGTCAGCGAGGATGCGCTGCGGGACTACCTGCCCCAGCCGCTGGTGCTGGTGGGCCGTGCCACCGATGTGCTCAACCTGCCCAAGGTGCAGGGGGTGCGGATGCTGGAACTGGAGCGGGGCTGCCTGCTCTGCCGCCTGCCCGAGCCGCCCGAGGAAGCCGAGGCCCACACCGGCTGGGCCAAGGTGGCCCTGCTGGATGGCCGCACCGGCTATGTCCGGGACGTGGCGCTGGAGCCGGTGCGGTTTGAGATGACCGCTGTGTTCTCCCAGCGGGAGGGGCTGGCCTTTGATGACGCGCTGGCCGAGGCCCGGAATGTCACCGCCGGGGAGCTGGTGCCGCAGACACTGCAGGCGTGGTACGACGGCAGCGAGGAAGCGTTCCGGGATGCCGTCTGCGCGCAGGCGAAAAAATATCTGGGCACCGAGTACCGCTGGGGCGGCAAGTCGGGCCGTGGCATTGATTGTTCCGGCCTTGTCAGCAGCGCCTATATGCAGTGCGGCGTGCTCATCTACCGGGATGCCAGGATCGTGGAGGGCTGGCCCATGCACCAGATCCCCTTTGCGGACAAAAAGCGGGGCGATGCCCTCTATTTCCCCGGCCATATCGCCCTTTACCTCGGCGAGGGCCGCTACATCCACTCCACCGGCGCGTCCGCCAGCGGCGGCGTGGTCATCAACAGCCTTGACCCCGCCGACCCGCTGTACCGGGAAGATCTGGTCAAGTGTCTGAATGCGGTGGGAAGTATCTTTTGAGAACGGAAGGCGGATATTATGAAAGTCTTTGATTTACATTGCGACACGCTCAGTGAGTTGCGGTATGCCGAGGAGGCAGGCCAGCCCAAGAGCTTTGCGGAAAACGATTTACAGATCGACCTGAAAAAGCTGCAAAAAGGTGACTACATGCTGCAGTGCTTTGCAGCCTTTGTCAACCTGGCCCGCCCGGGGCAGGACCCGCTGGTGGCGGCGCTGGAGGAGATCGACATCTTCAAGCGGATCATGGCAAAGTACAGCGATTTTATCGCGCCGGTGTATCAGCCGGAGGATCTCCGCAAGAATGCGGAGGCGGGCAAGATCAGCGGAATGCTGACCATTGAGGAAGCAGGCTGCTGCAAGGGCAGTCTGGGCGTGCTGCGCCGGATGTACGAGCTGGGCGTGCGGATGATGACCCTGACCTGGAACCACGAAAACGAGCTGGCCAGCCCCAACGCGGTGCCCGGCAACGGCCCCATCTGGCCCTGTATGCCCAACACCGAGACCGGCCTGAAGGAGAAGGGCTTCGAGTTTCTGGCCGAGATGGAGCGGCTGCACATCATTGCCGATGTGAGCCACCTGTCCGATAAAGGCTTCTGGGACATTGCGGAGCACAGCACCCGCCCCTTTGCGGCCAGCCACTCCAACTGCCGCGCCCTGGCCCCCCACTGCCGCAACCTGACCGATGAGATGATCCGGGTCATGGCGGAAAAAGGCGGTCTGGTGGGCCTGAACTACTGCGCGGGCTTTCTGGATGACCAGCCCAGCCCCGACCTGTGCCGCAGCACCACGGCCCTGATGGCCAAACACGCCGCTCATTTCAAGCAGGTGGGCGGCATTGAGATCATCGGTCTGGGCAGTGACTTTGACGGCATCGGCGGCAAGCTGGAACTGAGCGACTGCTCCAAAATGCCCCTGCTGGCCGATGCCCTGCGGAAAGAGGGCTTCACCGAGGATGAGGTGGAAGCCATCTTCTTCCGCAACGCACAGCGTTTCTTTGAAAACAACCTGTAATCACCGTTAGTATCTCAAATTTCGTCAATTTCGGCCAATTCGTCATTGAGGATATCATTTGGTGACGAAAATGACGAAAGTGACGAAAATAATGTCTTAACGGTAAGGATAAAGTATAACGGAAAGTATAGAAAAGTTGAGGGATTCCAGATGGATCAGAATATGACATTGGAAAAGCGCATTGCCGCCGAGCTCTATTCCTATCAGGGCAGGATGAGCGTTTTTGTGGACGACCTGCGCGGCAGCACGGTGGAGATCGGTGCCGACGAGGCGTTCGAGACGGCCTCCACCATCAAGGCGTTCATTCTGGCGGTGCTGTATCTGCAGGCCAGCCGGGGCAGGGCTGACCTGGAAGAGGAGATCACCTACGAGGCCAGCCAGTTCGTGGACGGCTCCGGGATGCTCCGGGCCCTGGGCGTGGGGGCAAAGCTCAAGGTGAAGGACACCGCCACCATGATGATCATCTGCTCGGACAACATCGCCACCAATATGATCATCGATTACCTGGGGCTGGACACCATCAATGCCTGCATCCGGGAATTGGGCTTTGGGCACACCGTCCTGCACAACCCCCTCCACTTTGACCGCTACGACAAGCTGGGCACCACCACGCCCCGGGACTACGCCGCCCTGTTTGCGCAGGTGGCAAAGGGCACGCTGGTCAGCAGGGAAGCCAGCGCCGCCATGCTGGGCATCTTCCGCCAGCAGCACTACAACACCATGCTGACCCACGATTTCCCACAGTTCTATCTGGACTGCGAGGAGACCGGCGAGCCGGAGCTTATCTGGGTGGCCAGCAAGAGCGGCAGCATGAACGCCTGCCGCAACGACGGCGGCATCATCCACACCCCCTACGGCGAGTATGTGATCGTTTTGATGAACAAGGAGTTCCATGACATCATCGAGTACAACGACCACCCCGCCATGGTCTATGGTGCCCGGGTGTCCCGGATGATCCTGGATCAGATCCTGGCCTGCGAGGGAAAGCTGTATCTGAAGTAAACGAAAGAGTGGGAAAGTAGAACGAATGGAAATTACATTATCATTGCCAATGCTGCTGTTTTTGATGCTGATGACCGGGTTTGCGGGCTTTGTGGACTCGGCGGCGGGGGGCGGCGGTCTGATCAGCCTGCCCGCCTACCTGTTTGCGGGCCTGCCGGTGCATTACACCTACGGCACCAATAAATTCAGCGCGGCCTGCGGCACCACCTTTGCCACGGCCAGTTTCTTCAAAAATGGTGCCATGAACGTCAAGGTGGGCATTCTGGCGGCCATCGGCAGCTTTGCGGGCAGCGCGCTGGGGGCGCACATCGTCCTGCTGCTCAGCGATGAGGTGTTGAAGACCACCATGTTCATCATCCTGCCCATTGCGGCGGTCATCATCCTGTGGCAGCGCAACCTGCCGGATGAGAACCGGGACGACGGCACGCTGGATCTGAAAAAAATCTTACTGGCGCTGGCCATCGGCTTTGGCATCGGCCTGTACGATGGCGTTATGGGCCCGGGCACCGGCACCTTTGCCATCATTGCCTTTACCACCCTGATGGGCTT
>OHAN01002949.1_pt1 | contig 10600 bp, 8 predicted proteins | sample 1577121 | NCBI WGS metagenome assembly OHAN01 (sample SAMEA3541554, study PRJEB24748) | human gut metagenome | biome: human gut; feature: human-associated habitat; material: faeces | place: China | collected 2012 | reverse complement strand
GGATAATTCCTTACTGGCTGTAAGGGATATTAACCATAAATATATTGTAGTAGAAAGGAGCACACATGGACGCAGCACAAATCCTAAAACCATTTGCAAATGAACATATACTGGCAGACACAAAAGAAACTGCCACAGCAGAACACACATCCGTGATCATCACCATGCAAAATGTAAACAAATCCTACAAGATGGGATCTGGTTCCCTGCATGTATTAAAAGACATTTCCCTGACCGTCGAACAGGGAGAATACCTTGCCATCTTAGGGCCATCCGGTTCCGGCAAAAGTACCCTGATGAATATCATCGGCTGCATGGATGTCTTAGACGAGGGAACCTATAACCTTGACGGTGTGGAGATCGAAAAGGCAAAGGAAAAAGAACTGACCAATATCCGCAACCAGAAGATCGGATTCATTTTCCAGAAATATCATCTGATTCCGACCTACAATGTACTTCAGAATATCGTCATGCCGCTTTTGATGCGTGGAATGACCTTGAAGGATGCAAGAGATGCCAGCATGGATACCATTGCAATGTTAGGGCTTGCAGAGCGTATCGACCACAAACCGAATGAGCTTTCCGGCGGTCAGCAGCAGCGTGTTGCAATCGCGCGTGCCTTGGTCGGACAGCCGACGATCCTCTTGGCAGATGAGCCGACCGGAGCCTTAGACCGTAACAGCGGAAAAGAAGTGCTGAAACTATTTCAGTGTCTGAGTGATATGGGAAATACGATCGTCATGATCACGCATGATTTAAGCGTTGCCGAACATGCGAAGAGAGTGGTACGTATCGTGGATGGGGAACTCTATGAAAATTAGAGGTGGTTTTCATCTGTCCTGTGTGGTATGTTAATATAAAAGGCATTTGGTTTACAATAAAAACAAGGAGAGCCGCACATGACAAACGAAGAGATCTGCGTATGGCTAAAGGCAGAAGCAGAACCAAAATTTCAGAAGTTTACATCCGGTCTGATCCCCGGAACAGATCCGATCATAGGTGTGCGTATCCCAAAGCTGCGCACTCTTGCAAAAAAGATTGCAAAAGAGGACTGGCGCGGGTATTTAGAACACGCTGCCTGCGATACTTATGAGGAGATCATGCTGCAGGGACTCGTACTCGGATATGCAAAAGGAGAGATCGATGAGCTTTTGGAATATGTGCGGGCATTTATCCCGAAGATCCATGACTGGTCGGTCAATGATTGCTTTTGTGCAACTTTTAAAATTGCGCAGAAACACCGCGAAAAAGTCTGGAATTTTCTGATGCCGTATGCGAAATCGGATCAGGAATTTGAGCAGCGCGTCGTTTCAGTCATGCTGATGGATCATTTCCTGACAGAAGAATATATTGCGCGCGTGCTGTCTGTGTGGGACAGACTCGACCATCCGGGATATTACAGGAAAATGGGAGTTGCGTGGGGCGTTGCAACTGCATATGCAAAGTACCCAAAGGAAACATATGCATTTTTACTGGAGAATCATTTGGATGACGAAACATACAATAAGGCGATCCAGAAAATGATCGAATCTTACCGGATATCGGCGGAGGATAAAGAGATATTGCGCGGAATGAAAAGGAAACTGCAAAAATAAGTGATATTGTGCGAAATGAAAAGGAAATTGTAAAAATAAAAGGGGAGCAGTAGCATGAGTGTTGATACACAAAAAATCATAGAGATCGTAAAACAGGTCAAACCGTTATTTTTAGACCGTGAGGGCTCATCACAGATCAAGGTAAAGGGTGTTGCGGATTTTGTGACACAGATCGATTTTAAAGTGCAGGAGCAGGTAAAAACCGCACTCTATGAACTGTACCCGGAAATTCAGTTTATGGGGGAGGAAAAGGACAACAGCGATATTGACTTTGACGGTGATGTCTGGATCTTAGATCCGGTGGATGGGACGACCAACCTGATCCATGATTTCCGAAACAGTACACTTTCACTGGCACTTGCAGGAAAGGGTGTACTAACGCTTGGAATCATATATCATCCGTATTCTGATGAAATATTTGTGGCAGAACGGGGAAAGGGAGCATTGTTAAATGGCAGTCCAATCTCCGTCAGCAAAAGGCAGAATTTTTCCGAGTGTCTGATCTCCATAGGAACAAGTCCATATTACCGCGAACTTGCAAAAGAAAATTTCAGAATTTTTGAAAAGGTATTTACGGATTGTGCGGATATCCGAAGACTTGGTTCCGCGGCATTAGAACTTGCCTATGTGGCGGCAGGAAGGATCGATGCATATTTTGAACGCAGTTTAAAACCGTGGGATTATGCAGCCGGAATGCTGCTTGTGGAAGAAGCGGGTGGAAAAGTCACGGATTATAAAGGAAACCCGGTGGATATCACCGGAAATTCCGATATTGTGGCGGGAAACCGGGCGATCGGGGGGGTACTGGTAGAGAAATATTTATAAAATGAATCAGACAGTAAAAAGCTCCTGTGCTTGTGATGCGCAGGAGTTTTTTCTATATAAAATATAGTTTCCAAATCTGAAAATTATTTTTTCCCGGAACGACGGTCAATGACGAAAACAAGATCATAAATGATATTTCGCTGTTCCGGAGTCATCTGGCGAAGCTTTTCTATTAACATAAATTCTTTGGAGGTAGGAGCATCTGGCGAAGAGTAGCCTAAAAGACAGTCTGTGGATACATGCAGGGCACCGGCCATGGCTTTTACAGTTTCAAAATCCGGTTCATGATTACTTTTGATGTAGCCATTTAATGTTGTCTTTGCGATGTTTAGCATAGAAGCAAAATCTTTTTGAGTAATGTCGCGTTCTTCAAGTAAAAATTGTAGATTTTCTCCAAATGTCATTCTGATAAATCCCCTTATTTTATGAAATATTTAATAAAGTTATTATATAGACTGATAGTTTTGATTAATTGATTGATACTAGATACTGGTATTTAAAGTATTTACAATACTAGAAAATAGTATTATAATTCATATAGTACAAACGTCACGAAACAAAGGAGGAAAATCCTATGCTCCTGCAAAGGTAGTTGTATTTTCCTTCGGAAAACAGAGGAGGATTTGGTTATGAGACAGATTTTTAAGAGATTTGGCGCAGGAATGCTGGCAGTCATACTGCTGTTTGGTGTTGTTTTCGGACCTGGAAGTTCCACAACAGTGGAAGCGGCAAAAAAGGATAAGACAAAACCGAATGTTGTTTTATATCTGAATAAGACAGGCTATACAAGAGGAAATGTATACATTCAGGTACAGGCAAAAGACAAGTCCGGAATTAAAAGCATTTTGATCAAAAAAGGTAAGATTACAAAGAGCGCAGCGCGCTATTGGAAAAAGGCGGACAATATAACGAGATCAAAAAAGAAAAAAGTGACTTCAAATGCTGCCTATTCTGTAAAAGTTACTGACAAAGCGGGAAATGTAACGATCAAAAGAATTTCGGTCACGAATATTGATAAGAAAAAACCGACTGTAAAACTGAGTCAGTCAGTCGTCAGTGGCGGAGTGCAGATATCCGTGTCTGCTTCCGATGCCAGTGGAATCAAGAGTGTGAAATGGATCAAAGGTGCAATCAGTGATGCATCCAGTGCAAAGTTTAATCAGGCATCTAATATTACAAAAACCCGGAAATTTATAGTGACACAGAATGGCTACTATACGGTACAGGCGGTAGACCGTGTGGGAAATAAATCGGTGGCACAGATTTATGTGGTGGCGAAGCAGGCGTTGTATGATTTGGAGGAGTATCATGGATATAAATTGGATCGAAGAACAACTGTGAAAGACAATTTGGGAAGAAGTTATACAAATGCTTTAGTTTTAGAAACTTCTTGGGGAGAGCATGAATCAACATATTTTCTGGATGGAAAGTATCAGTATATAGAGGGAGATATTGCCTGCTGCCATGGGTCAGATCCAACAGATGCTTTGTTGCAGATTTATGCAGATGATATATTGCTTTACACATCGGAAACAATTATAGCAACACAGGAACATAAGCACTTTAAAGTAGATATTGGAAATGCCAGATTTATTAAAATTAAAATAACGGATGCGGGTGAAGATCTTTGGGATAGCAGTGAATATATCCTCGCTAATTGTTACCTGTACAATTAAGAAAATCATTCATACATACAGTGTGAAGGGAAGCAAATATCAAAAATAAAAACAAGGGGGAAAACAGCTATGAAAAAAGCAAAACGGATCTTTACAATTTTAATGGCACTGATCGTATTCATCAGCAGTATGGCAGCTTCTGATATTACGGTCAAAGCGGCAGAAGAAACACAGGAAACGGATTATAAAAGTATTTCGGAGCCAAATTGGTATGGAGGAGCATATAGTACCAATAACCCGTTTGCGTGGAGTAATCAGTATTATGGTCAGTGTACATGGTATGCGTGGGGAAGAGCATATGAACTGACAGGCGTGGCATTAAATGAATGTACGGGAAACGCTGCAAAATGGTATAATGCCGCAAAAAATGCAGGACGTTCCGTCGGCAGTACTCCAAAGGCAAATTCAATCGCAGTATTTGGAACAAGTGCAGGATATGGACATGTTGGATATGTGGAAGCGGTAAATGGTGATACAGTGACATTGTCAGAATCTAATAATAGTGCATATGGAAAAGTGACTACAGGTTATGTAAATTCACTTGCAGAAGGAATCACATATTATTGTGGTGCACATAATTTCTCATCGAGCAAGTTGAAGAACAGGTATAGCGGAGAATGGCTGATCGGATATATTTATCTTGTAAATGATCCTGATCCGGGCAGTCTGTCAATTTATGCTAAAACAACTTATTATACGGATGAGGATGTAACTGTTTCATGGAATACACCGGCAAACACTGCTTCGTATGGTTTTACACTGCGCTACAATCCAAAGAGCGGGGATGATCTGATCGACCACTATGTAACAGGAAACAGCTATAATATAGGAAAACTCGGTACAGGAAACTATCGTCTTTGGATGAAACCGTACAGTGCCAATGGAACAGGTGGAAAGGCAGTTTATGTTGATTTTAGTGTGACGAACCGCCCTGTCACCTATGTGACGGGAATTACATTAAATCAAAGTTCACTCTCATTAAAAGTTGGTCAGACAGCGACACTCACGGCATCTGTGCAGCCGGGGAATGCCACGAATAAAAATGTGACATGGACATCTTCTGATTCGGGAGTCGTGTCAGTATCTAATGGGACGGTAAAAGCTGTTTCTGCAGGAAGTGCAACCGTAACAGCAAAAGCTGCGGATGGAAGCGGAAAGACTGCTTCCTGTAGAGTCACTGTCACAAAAACGCATACGCATCAGTATACTGCAATAGTGACAAAAGCTGCGACATGTACGGAAGAAGGCATAAAAACTTATACCTGTTCCTGTGGCAGTAAATATACAGAAAAAATTGCTAAGACTGCGCATAAGGCAGTGAAAGACGCAGCAATCGCACCGACATGTACAAGTGCGGGCAGAACAGAAGGAAGTCATTGCTTGGTATGTGGAACTGTGATCACAGCGACGAAAACAATCCCTGCAAAAGGACATACGTTTACTTTAACAGTGACAGTGAAAGCTACCACAAAGAAAGATGGAAGCATCAAAAGAACTTGTGGTGTCTGTGGTACAACGGAAAAAACGACGATTTACCGTCCATCACAGATTTCGCTGGCTAAGAAGTCATTTACATATAATGGTAAAGAGCAGAAGCCGTCGGTCGTATTGTGGGATCGTAATGGAAATCAGATTGGAATGGCAAATTATACAGTGGCTTACGGCAATAACAGAAATGTTGGAAAGGCCAAAATTACTGTCACATTGTCTGGAAATTATGCTGGTACATTGACAAAAACATTTAATATCTGTCCTGACAAGACACAGATAACCAGACTTACGCGAAAATCAAAGGGATTTCAGGTAAAATGGAAAAAACAGACCAACCAGACCAGTGGATATGAAATCCAGTATTCAGATAACAGTAAGTTTTCGAAGAATAGAACAAAGACGGTAGGTATTTCTAAGAGATCAGCGAATTCAAAAGATGTGAAACAACTGAAGGCAAAGAAAAAATATTATGTACGTGTCCGTACGTATAAAAAAGTAAAAATCAATGGCAAGTCCACGAAGATCTATTCTGGCTGGTCGAAGGTGAAAACGGTTGTGACAAAGTAAAAACAGAGTAACTGTAAAAACAGAGATTATAAAAATGCTCCGCGCAAAGACGAGGAGCATTTTTGTATATATGTTGGTGAGGAGGAGCTAAATTGAAGTGTCCTAAATGTAAGAAAGAAATAAATGGTAAGGCTGTTTTTTGTGGATATTGCGGAACAATGGTAAGAGAGAGCACAGAACAGAGAGAAGAAAAAAGACAGAGTGATCACAGCAAAAGTAATTTTCTGAAAATTTTTGCCTGTGTATTTATAATAATTTTACTTGTTGGATGTATCGGCAAATTTTTATATGTCAAAGGAATTATTAAAAGCAGAGTTAATCTGCCTTTTTTGGAAAAACAGCAGGAGAACATGGTTGCACAGAATGTGGAAACAAATGAATATTTATCAAATGATTTAATAACAGATACGGAAATAGAGGAAAGTGAAACAGAAGATGAGCAAATAGATACAGAAATAAATACGACTGAAGAATTGCAAACAGATAGTATTAATTCTGGAACAGAAGATACAGATTTGACAGAAAAAAAACATTATGCGTGGCGTGCGTCCAATGTTCTTGTAGTGATAGATGATAAAGCAAAAGTACTGAATGAGGAAGCAATCGATCATATTCTAAATATAACATTTTCGGTTGCAGAAAAAACAAATGAATCCATTATGGTAGTTACTACAAATGATACGTTTGGTAAAAGCAGCCAGGAATTTGCGGATGAGTATTTTGATAATGTACTGCATACGCATACTTCAGATGAAGGACTTGGTGAAGATGGATATTTATTTTTGATCAATCTTCAGGATAGAGAGTATTATATATCGACTGCAGGGAGACTTGTATGGGATTATTCAGATGAGATATTAAATGAAAATTTAGATATAGCTTATCCTTATATGGCAGCAGGGGATTATGAAACGGCGATTATTAAATTAGTTGAGAGTACACCACATGAAGAATATTAGGAGGAACTTATGAGAAAATGTCCAAATTGTAAGAATAAAGTAAGTAAAGGAATGAATTTTTGTGATCAGTGTGGAACTGTGCTGCAAAAAAATAAAAGAATTTTCACAGGAAAATTGTGTGCATTCGTAGTATGTATAGCGGTTATTGCAGTAAGTATGACAGCATTGATATATTTTAACATGGAAATATCTGAATCGCCGGAAGGGGTGATGTATGTTAAGGATAATGAAATTTTTTATAATAATTTAAAAAAGAATCATTCGGTGCAGCTTACGTCAAAATTTGTTTATGATATGGATGTGTCGGATACGGAAGATATGACAGAAAGAGAATATTCGGATGAATTGACGGATGCGATAGAATATGGGAGTTTGTTGAGTCAGGATGGCAAAATTGTATTTTATCCAGGTAAAGTAGATGAAGAATCAGATGTAATGTCGTTGTATTGTAGAAAAGTTGATACATCTGACGAGAAAACCGTTAAAATTGGATCGGATATTTTGAGATATCAGATTAATCAGGATGCAACGGTTGTTGTATTTGTAAAGGAAAATGAACAGCTTTATCGATATGATGTAAATAGTGATAAAACAGAGAAAATTGGAGACGATATTCGGTTTTATCAAATGTCAGACGATGGACAAAAATTGCTGTATGTTAATAAAAAAGGTATGTATCAAAAAAAGACCGATGGTGAAATAGAAAAACTTGATGGAGATATAAATCAAATTTGTTATGTGAATGGTGATTTGTCAAAATTGGTATATATGAAAGATGATGATGTATATCAAAAGACAGATGGGATGGATAAGGTTAAAATTGCATCAGATGTAGAACGTGTTTTAAAAGTATATGATACGGGAGAAATGTATTATTTTAAATCAGATCCTGTTTCTTTCAAACTTACAGATTTTATATGGGATGATATGGAGGAAGAAGATAAAAATGCAGAATGGCCGGCAACAGTAGAACCTCCTGTCTGGTGGGATTATGATACGGAAGAGGAATATGATCAGGCATATGCATTATATGAAGAAGAAAAAGATAGATATGATCAGATGTATGAAGCATACATGAAAAAAATGGAACGTGATGAATTACGGAACAAGATTTCAGAAATAGAAATGGGAGGAGATGGATATACACTTTATTATTTTAATGGTATGACTGAGATGAAGCTGGAAGAACAGGTTTCGTATGCTGGATCTTTTTTTGCACAAGATGTGCCTGTAATGGCGTATAGAGTATATAATTTGGGGAGATCGAATCAGATAAAGTTATCTGATATTGAAAGTGTAGAATCAATACAAGATCAGATTAGAAGTTCGCGAACATCCTTTACGGAGAGAACTGTAGCAGTTGGTGATGTGACAGAAAAAATAGAGCAGAATTCAGATTCAAATCTTGTAATTAGTGATGATGGGAAAATATTATATTATGTAGATGATATACCCGAAGAAGAGTCAGCAGGAGAATTATATGAAATAGAAATTGTAGATGGAAAATTACAGAAAGCTGTGTTGTATGACAGCGATGTTTATACAGAAATGAGAATTCCCGCATATGTGTGGAATGAAAAATATACATATACTATATTGGAAGATGATGAGCATTTGATCTATGTAAAAGATTATCAGGAAGATAGTGACTGCGGTGATCTGTATATTAATAAAAATAAGATTGATTATGATGTATGTATATCTAATTCACTTTATGATAAAGAAAGTGGAAAGGTCATATATTGTGCCGATTGGGATGCTGAAGATGAATGTGGAACATTAAAACTGTACATAGATGGAAATAGTGAAAAAATTGCGGACGATGTGCATGATTTTGATGTTTTGCAAAATGGAGACATACTGTATATATGTAATTACAGTTTGCGAAGTGGTGAGGGTGAACTTTATTTATATGAAAATGGCAAAAACAAGAAAATTGATGGTGCTGTTATGGGAATAATAAAATACAATCATACATTAAGACAAAGGGAAAATTTAAATGATCTATGCGCAGGAAATAAATTCAAAATGGTTATGCATAAATAAGCTATATTACCGAGATTAAATTTGTAATGCAGTAATACGAAAAACATTAAAAGTTTTTTAAATATATAGGAGTCTGACAAGAAATCTGACCTTGGGGAAAGGTTATATTTCTCAGACTCTTCTTTCTTTTTTACATGTAGAAAATATATATGGAAATTTTGTGCAATAATTACAAATATCATTAAAATAACGTCTTTTTGATGACATAGTATAAGCAATATGCTAAAATCCATTCAAAGCATGACATTCTGAATTATCTACACGGGCATATACGCCATTCTATTCACAGATCAAAATCATAAGAATTTTCAATGCTTTTATCATCCATACATTTAAGCAGGGAGAATTCTAAAGAACCAGAGATTTCTCCCAGATAACACAGAGGAGGAGAAATGAATGGGGACAGCGGACATCGTAACAAAAGAGTATATGAGGGAAAATACCGTATTTGCGGATGCATTTAATTACCTGATCTACAATGGAAAAAAGGTGATCGATCCGGCAAAGCTGAAAGAGATCGATCCGACAGAGATTGCAATGCCGTTTGATGATGAAGAAAAAGCCGGTAAAGAAAAAGATGGTGAAGATAAGAATAGAAAAGCGCAGGGAACAGAGTGGAGTTCTGTGAAAAATGAATCGGTGAGAAAGAAAACTGCCGGCAGAGCAGGCAAAAAAACAGATGCAGTGCAGAGATACCGTGATCTTTTAAAATTTGCGGTAATCAAACAGGATGAAAGAACGTCCTATGTTCTTTTGGGCATCGAAAACCAGGCGGATGTCCATTATGCGATGCCTGTCAGAAATGCCATCTATGATGCCCTGCAATATGGAAGACAGGTGGCGGATATAGCTGCCGAACACCGTCGGAACAAAAATGATTTTTCGGGAAAAAATAATGGTGAGTATCTGTCCGGATTTTTAAAGGAAGATCATATCAGACCGGTGATCACACTTGTGATTCATTTTGGAGCAGAGGAATGGGATGGTCCGTTATCATTGCACGAAATGATGTCGACAAGAGATATGGAACTCTTAAGTTTTGTGGAGAATTACCGGATTCATCTGATCGATCCGGCAAAACTGACGGAAGAACAGCTGGATCATTTTTCCACGAGCCTGAAAGAAGTCATGGGATATATCAAGTACTCAAAAAATAAGGAACAGCTGTTGAAATTTTTGCATACAGATGCCCATAGAAGTATTGAAATGAATGCTGCAAGAGTGATAAGGACGATTACAAATACACCGATCGAAGTATCAGAAGAAGAGGAGGAGATAGAGATGTGTAAGGCAATAGAAGATCTGATCGCGGAGAGTGAAGCGCGTGGCAGAGCAGAGGGAGAAGTTCGTGGAGAAGCGCGTGGCAGAGCAGAAGGAGAAACACGTGGAGAAGCGAAGGGCATGATAGAAATCTGCCTCGATATGAGTTTTTCCAAAGAGG
>OHAN01002947.1_pt1 | contig 10607 bp, 7 predicted proteins | sample 1577121 | NCBI WGS metagenome assembly OHAN01 (sample SAMEA3541554, study PRJEB24748) | human gut metagenome | biome: human gut; feature: human-associated habitat; material: faeces | place: China | collected 2012 | reverse complement strand
ATAACGGTGTTCTTAACATTGAATTGCCAAAGATGACACAGGAAGAAAAGAAAGATGTTTTAGCGGCAGAACGCAGCGAAGCCGACCCGTTTGTTGTTGTTGGCGGGCCGTGCGTATATAACCCGGAACCTTTGGCGGATGTGTTTGACATGGCTGTTATCGGCGAAGGCGAAGAAGTTTTGGTTGAACTTTTAAACGCTTACCGCGAATGGAAGAAACAAGGCCGCTCTGGCGGACGCAGAGGCTTTTTAGAGCGTGCCGTAAAGATTAAAGGCATTTATGTACCAAGCTTTTATAAAACCGAATACAACGAAGATAACACCGTAAAAGCAGTGGTGCCTACTTATGAAGGTGCGCCTGCCGTTATTGAAAAACGCGTTATAAAAGATTTGAACGATGTCGATTTTCCGACCGCGCCGGTAGTGCCTTTCGGCGAAATTGTACACGACCGCATTATGCTTGAAGTATTCCGCGGCTGTACACGCGGCTGCCGTTTTTGCCATGCCGGTATGGTATACCGCCCCGTGCGTGAACGCCATCCCGAAGTTTTAAAGGCTTTGGCACGCAAACTGGTAGATAACACCGGTTATAACGAAATTTCGCTGGTATCATTAAGCACGGCCGATTATACCTGCCTTGCGCCGATGATTCACGACATGATTGCCGAATTTAAAGACGAACGCGTAAGTGTTTCGCTGCCGTCGCTGCGTATCGACAGCTTTTCGGTAGACCTTGCCAAAGAAGTGCAGGCAGTGCGCAAAAGCGGCCTCACCTTTGCACCGGAAGCAGGCAGCCAGCGTATGCGTGACGTTATTAATAAAGGCGTAACCGAAGAAGATTTAATGAACGCTGTCAGCGCGGCATTTAAATCGGGCTGGAGCAGCGTAAAACTGTATTTTATGATTGGCCTGCCCGGTGAAACCGATGAGGACGTACTTGCTATTGCCGATTTGGCGAAGAAGGTGCAGTATAAATACCGCGAAATTACAGGCAAAGGCGGCTGCAAAGTTACCGTAAGCGCCAGCAGCTTTGTGCCAAAACCGTATACGCCGTTTCAGTGGAGCGCGCAGAACAGCATGGACGAACTGCGCCGCAAACAGTATTTGTTAAAAGACGCCTTAAAGGTAAAAAATATTACTTTCCAGTATCACGACCCGGAAACAAGCATTATGGAAGCCGTTTTTGCACGCGGCGACAGACGCCTTGGCAAAGCGTTATATCTTGCATGGCAGCGCGGAGCAAAATTTGACGGCTGGAGCGAACAGTTTGATTATGAACGCTGGCTGCAAGCCTTGCAGGACTGCGGGCTTGATAAAGAATTTTACATTGCCCGCGAGCGCGGCGAAAACGAAGTATTTCCGTGGGAACATATTCAGCCTGCGGTATCGCGCGCCTTTTTGCGCAATGAATATAAAAAAGCACAGCGCGGCGAACTGACGCACGACTGCCGCCGCGGCAGCTGCACCGGCTGCGGTGTTTGCCAAAAACTTGGCGTACAAGTTAAAGTGGAAGGTTAATAAAATGAAACTGAGATTAAAAATAACCAAAGATAAAAGCATAAGGTTTATATCCCATCTTGAATACGTGCGCACTATCGAACGCGCTATCCGCAGGGCAAAACTGCCTGCTGCTTACAGCGAAGGCTTTAACCCGCATTTAAAATTCTCGCTGGCATCGGCACTGGGCGTTGGCGTGGTTAGTTATACCGAATTTTGTGAAATTGAACTGACTGAACCTATGACGGCAGAAGAAGCCGCAGAAAAAATGCAAAAAGCACTGCCGCGCGGCATACGCATTTTGACGGCAGATGTAACGGCAACCAATGCTCCCGCGCTTATGGCGGAAGCAGGCGGCGCAGATTACCGCGTAACCCTGCCGTATGACAAGCCGGTTGACGAAGCTGTGGCGGCGTTTAACGAAGCTGAAAGCATAATTTATGCCAAAGCGGCGCCTAAAGCCAAAACAAAAGTAAAAGAAATCGATGTTAAGTTTTTTATACCGCATATTACGGCTCAAAACAGCGGCGAAGAACTGGTGCTTACTTTCAGCTGCCATATAACACCAAACGGCAGCATGAAAGCAGTTGATTTAATAAACACCTTAAACCAGCAGTATAATTTAAATCTGCCTGCCGAAAAAGCCGATATAGAACGCCTTGATTTATATAAGTACGACGCTTTTGGCAACAAACTGCCAATGCTCGGCAAAGACATGGTTGTGCTTGGACAGGCATAACATCAATATAAAAAAGCCCGGCTGCAAGCCGGGTTATTTTTTTGCAAATTTTTAAATATTTATTGCTTATTACAATATGTAAAAGTTATAATAATTATAGCAGTAATAATTGTTTTGTTAACAAAAAGTGCAAAGCATAAAATTTTTTAACAAGAAACGGAGGCAGTGAAATGGATAAATCAGTTTTGTGGAAAATTTCGTACGGCATGTATGCGCTTACGGTAATGGACGGCAAAAGGCCAACAGGCTGCATTATAAACACCGCAGTGCAGGTAACAAGCGATAACCCAACCATTGCTATCAGCGTTAATAAAAATAACTATACCTTTACCGCGCTCGAAAAATCCGGAAAATTTGCCTTAACAATCCTTTCGGAAGCAACGCCGCAAAATGTTATTGCAAGATTAGGCTTCTGCTCTGGCTGCGATACGAATAAATTTGAGGCTTGCGGCTTTAGCTGGGAAATGAAAAACGGCCTGCCTGTTATAACGGATAAAACCAGCGGTTACATTACTGCCGAAGTGCTTGGCAAATATGAAATGGAAACCCATTTTGTAATTTTGGCGCGCGTTGTTGATGCGGAAGTGCTTGGCGATTACACACCTATGACCTATAAATATTACCATGATGTAATTAAAGGCAAAGCACCTAAAAATGCGCCTACCTACCAGGAAGAAACTGTGGAAACCGCAGGCGAAAAATGGGTATGTACCATTTGCGGCTACGTATACGAAGGCGATTTAAACAAAGAGCCGGACGACTTTACCTGCCCAATCTGCCGCCAGCCCAAAGGCAGGTTTAAAAAGGTAGAGTAGGGAAGAATAAAATTAATTTAAAAGTATTTTAAAATATATAACCCCTGCAAAGTGGATTAACCATAGTGCAGGGGTTGTTTTTCAATAAACTATAAATATGTTATAATTTTATTAAAAATATATGTAAGCAGGTGTTTAATGTTATGGAAATGATAGATAATATTACTAAAACTATAAAAGACGATTTAAAGGCTACAATTCAGCCTAAAAGCAAAGTTTCCATAGCGGCTGCCTGTTTTTCAATTTATGCTTATCAGGAATTGAAAAAAGAGTTGGAGAAAATTGATGAGGTAAAATTTATTTTTACATCTCCTACTTTCATAAAAGAAAAAATACCTAAAGAAAAACGCGAATTTTATATACCTCGTTTAAACAGAGAAAAAAGTTTGTATGGTACAGAGTTTGAAGTGCGTTTAAGAAATGAACTCTCTCAAAAAGCAATTGCAAAAGAATGTGCCGAATGGATTAAGAAAAAAGTAAAGTTTAAATCTAATACTACACAAGAAAATATGATGGGCTTTTTGACGGTTGATGAAACTACTTATATGCCGCTAAATGCTTTTACAACCGTTGAATTAGGTTGTGAAAAGGGAAATAATGCTTATTGCGTTATTTCTAAAACGAATGCTTTTGAAAATGGCAAAAAGTTTTTAAATCTTTTTTATGAATTATGGAACGATAACCAAAAATTACAGGATGTTACAGAAGAAGTAATTGAAAATATTGCTACAGCTTATAATGAAAATGCACCGGAATTTATTTATTTTTATATTCTGTATAATATTTTTAATGAATTTTTAGAAGATATTTCTGAAGATATTTTGCCTAATGAAGCAACGGGTTTTAAAAACAGTCAAATTTGGAATTTGCTTTATAATTTTCAAAAGGATGCAGCACTGGCAATAATTAACAAACTTGAAAAATATAACGGCTGCATTTTGGCCGACAGCGTAGGCCTTGGCAAAACCTTTACTGCGCTTTCGGTAATAAAATATTATGAAAACCGTAATCGTAACGTACTTGTATTATGCCCTAAAAAGCTTTGTGCAAACTGGAATACCTATAAAAGTAATTACATTAATAACCCCATAGCAAAAGATAAATTAAGGTACGACGTACTGTTTCATACAGATTTATCGCGCAGCGGAGGCGAATCTAACGGCATAGAATTAGACCGTTTAAACTGGGGCAATTACGACCTTGTTGTAATTGATGAAAGCCATAATTTTAGAAACGGTGGTATAGTTTATGGAGAAGAAAACAAAGAAAACCGTTATCTTAAATTATTAAATAAGGTTATCCGTACTGGTGTAAAAACAAAAGTTTTAATGCTTTCGGCAACACCGGTCAACAACAGGTTTAACGATTTAAAAAATCAGCTTGCGCTTGCTTATGAAGGCGAAACCAAAAATATTAACGATAAACTTGCCATTGCTAAACCCATTGAAGAAGTTTTCCGCAACGCGCAAAAGGCTTTTAACGAATGGGTAAAACTGGATATTAAAGACCGTACAACAAGCCAATTACTTTCAATGCTTGAATTTGACTTTTTTGAAGTGTTGGACAGCGTAACAATCGCCCGTTCACGTAAACATATTCAAAAATATTATAATACTGCTGATATTGGCACCTTCCCTGAACGCTTAAAACCAATATCCAAGCGGCCTCATTTAACAGACTTGGAAAATGAGGTTAATTATAACGCCATTTACCTGCAATTATCGTATTTAAACCTTGGCATATATACGCCTACAAAATATATACAAGCTTCTAAAATTGCCAAATATAAGGATTTGTACAGCAAAGAAGGCAAAGGCTTAACCCAGCAAGGACGTGAAGAAGGTATACGCAAATTAATGAGTATTAACCTTTTAAAACGCCTTGAAAGTTCTGTTTATGCCTTTAGCTTAACCGTGCAGCGTATTAAAAATTTAATTGATACAACTATTGATAAAATAGAAGCTTTCCAAAACAATCCTTATAATGCAAGCTTTGAATTTTTAGCCGCAGAAAGCATAAGCGGGTTTGATAGCGATTTTGACGATGACGATAAAAACCTTGACGATTTTGTTGTAGGCAGAAAATTAAAAATTGATATTAGGGATATAGATTCTGTTTCCTGGCTTAGGGAGCTTAAAGCAGACGCGCTGGTTTTACAGAGTTTAGAAAGTATGATTGCAAATATTACACCGCAGCATGATATTAAACTGCAAACTTTGCTTGCGCAGATTGATGAAAAATTGCAGCATCCTATAAATCCTGGCAATAAAAAAGTATTAATTTTTACTGCCTTTTCTGATACGGCAGATTATCTTTACAAAAATGTCAGCGTATATGTAAAAAATAAATATAATTTAAACGCGGCAGAAATTACCGGCACTGTCGATGGCAGAACAACCATACCCAAATTACGGGCAGATTTAAATACAGTGCTTACCTGTTTTTCGCCTGTGTCTAAAGATAAAAATATTTTAATGCCAGGTAATACAGACGAAATAGATATTTTGGTAGCAACGGATTGTATATCCGAAGGCCAAAACCTGCAAGACTGCGATTATTTAATTAACTATGATATTCACTGGAACCCGGTAAGAATTATTCAGCGTTTTGGGCGTATCGACCGCATTGGCAGCAAAAATACCTGCATTCAATTGGTAAACTTCTGGCCTGATATGACGCTGGACGATTATATCAATTTAAAAGCGCGTGTAGAAACAAGAATGCGCATTTCGATAATGACTTCTACCGGAGATGACGATTTAATCAACGCAGAAGAAAAAGGCGACCTTGAATATCGTAAGCAGCAGCTTAAACGCTTGCAGGAAGAAGTTGTAGATATTGAAGAAATGTCCAACGGTATTTCCATTATGGATTTAGGTTTAAACGAATTTAGAATGGATTTGCTGGATTATATGAAAACTAACCCGGATATTGAAAAAGCGCCGCACGGCTTGCACGCTGTTGTGCCTGCTGGTGCGGATATGCCGCCTGGCGTAATATTCATACTCCGCAATATCAATAACAGCGTCAATATTGATAACCGCAATAGAATACATCCGTTTTATATGGTTTATATCAGCACGGAAGGTGAGATTATCTGCAACTATCTCGACCCGAAAAAGCTGCTTGATGACATCCGCTTTTTATGCAAAGGCAAAGCTGAACCGATATTTAACCTTTGCCGCCAGTTTAATGCAGAAACCAACGATGGTAAAAACATGAAAGCCGTATCGCAGCTTTTAACAAAAGCGATAGAATCAATAATTGACGTGAAAGAAGATAAAGACATTGACAGTTTATTTAAAACCGGTGGAACAACAGCTTTGCTTTCGCAGGTATCGGGGCTTGATGATTTTGAACTGATTTGCTTTTTAGTTGTAAGATAAGAGGTAAAAAATGCTTAATTTGCCGCAAACAACAGAATTTAATAAACGTGTGCCAAAACAAAAGTTTTACGAACATTTACCGGCTAACGCAAAAATAAAAAGCCTGTTTGCTGCGCAGATAAAAACAATTTATTGGCGCAACAAAATAGCGGCAAGCACGCTTAATATCAGTGCTGGCGTAACCTTGCCAGAACTGGAAGTTTTTGAAGTAAAACTAAATACTCCAGATATTAATGAAAGTGTTTTGCGGCAAATTGATTTGGCAATACCGTATTATATTCTGTTTTTGCTTGAATATGACGGTAAATATAAAGCTGCTATCAGCTTTAAAGAAGTAACAGAAAACAAGAATATCAAAGTAAATAATTATTACTACACAAACTGGCTTGATGAACAAGATTTGCCGCTAAAAATGGAAGGTTTAAACATTGATACTGTTTACGAAAATTTTGTGCGCCAAATTGCTGGGCAAAGTTTAGAAAAGCAGGAAAACACAAATTTAAAACAAAGCATTGCCAAAGCCGATGAAAAAGCCAAACTTCAAAAACAAATAACGGCGTTGGAGAACAAAATACGTAAAGAAAAACAGTTTAATAAAAAATTTGAATTGAATATGGAATTGAAGAAATTGAAAAATTTGAATTTAATATGAGGTGAGTGGTTTTGAAAACTTTAGATTTAAAGCCAACTAAAGAAAATTTGTTAGAAATGTTTTTGAAAGATTCTATTGGGAGAAATGAAGAATTATATTATTTTGTAAATTTATTAAATTCAATAGAAGATAATGTTAGTATTGTTATAGATGCTCAATGGGGGAGCGGAAAAACTTTTTTTGTCAAACAAACTAAACTAATTTTAGATGCGTATAATAATCTTAATAAGGATAAATCTAATAATGAAGTAATAAAAAATAAATTTGGAAGTTATACAAGAAACAAGGAAGATTTAAAAATAAAAGATATGATTTCAGTTTATTATGATGCGTGGGAAAATGACAATGATATAGACCCTGTTTTATCAATAATTTACAATATTTATACTAATTCACATCAATTTTATGATAGTGTTAGTTTTAGAGATAGGCTATTAGAATCAGGAAAGTGTTTAGGTGCTTTTGTAGAATTAGTTATGGGCAGAGATATTAATAAGTTTTTTGATACGGTACAAGAAGCAAATAATATCAAAGAAATTTGGGCTGAAATAGAAAAACAAAAAGAATTGCAGAATGCAATAAACGATTTCTTTGATTCACTTGTTAAAGAAAATCAAAGAGTTATAATATTTATTGATGAACTTGATAGATGTAAACCAAGTTTTGCTGTTTTATTATTAGAACGGATAAAACATTACTTTAATAATGATAATATTACTTTTGTATTTTCTACTAATGCATTACAGTTGCAGCATACAATTAAAAAATTCTATGGTAATGATTTTGATGCTTATAATTATTTAGATAGGTTTTTTGATTTTCGTGTTACATTATTAGCTGTAGATACCGAGAAATATTGTAAGTTGCTTGGCCTTAATATAGAAACTGATGAGGTCGAAGAAAGTTATAAAAGGATAATAGATTATTTTGAATTTCAGTTAAGAGAAATTAATAAGTTTTACTCTTTAACTCAAATTGCAATATATAAAGTAAAAAATAGTAATGGCTGGGGATTTGCTGAACAAGAAACTTTTAAGTTTTGCATAAAATATATAGTTCCATTTATTATTGCTTTAAGAATGAAAAATTTAGAAGAATATTATGATTTTATTGATGGTAAAAATCCGCAAAAATTTATTGATATGCTTTTAAAAACTAACTTATTTAATATTGAAATACTTTTAAATAATAATGAAGCTTATGATGATAGTGATAATACTAGTAATAAAATATTAGTAAAAAAAGAAAGTAAAATAAAAGAATTTTATTCTTTTTTGTTTAATAAAAGAGATTATCGGCAATATAGAAATAATTTTGGAAATCTAACACTTCTGTATAATACAGGTGAAGAAATAAAAAAAGCAGTTAGTTTCATATCAAGTTTTGCTGATTATACAAAATAGGAGGCCAACAATGAACAAACCAAAATTTGAAACGCCTGATATGGTGGAAAAGAATATAGAAAAATTGGCGGAGATATTTCCGAATTGCATTACGGAAGTGCGTGATGAGAACGGAAAGCTTAAAAAAGGCGTTAATTTTGAAATGTTACAGCAAATTTTAAGTACAGAGTTCCCCCCCCGAGGGTTCGCCGGAGCGGTACGAGTTCACCTGGGTGGGGAAGCGTGCGGCTATTATTGAAGCCAATAAGCCTATCCGTAAAACTTTGCGCCCTTGTAAAGCTGAAAGTAAAAATTGGGATACAACTGAAAATTTATATATAGAAGGCGATAATTTAGAAGTTTTAAAATTGTTGCAGGAAAGCTACTTGGGCAAAGTTAAAATGATTTATATTGACCCACCTTATAACACTGGGAAAAATTATATTTACCGTAATGATTTTTCTCTTGATAAAGCTGAATATATTGAACTTGCAGATGAAATTGATGAAAATGGTAGTAAATTAGTGTCTAATCCACGTACTTATGGTAGGTTTCATTCTGCTTGGCTAACAATGATGTATCAAAGATTATTATTAGCTAAAAATATATTATCAAGAGAAGGAGTTTTTGTTTGTGCTATAGATGAAAATGAGTTATCTTCTTTAATAAATATATTAAAAGAGATTTTTGGAGAAGAAAGTTATGAATATGCTTATGTTTCAATTGTTCATAATCCGCGCGGACAACAAGGACTAAATTTTTCATATGTAAACGAATATTTAATTTTTATATATCCTAAAAATGGGAAAAAATATCTATCTGATTTTCCAAAAAGAGAGATTGATTCTAGAAATTTGCGAGATAGTGGAACAGAGTCTGATCGAAGTGATGCAAAAAATTGTTTTTATCCAATTTTTGTAAAGGATAATAATATAATAAAAATAGGTGATGTTCCTGAGAGTGATTTTCATCCTGAAAATGCTAATATTTTTCATGAGGATGGGAGTATTGAAATATGGCCAATGACTGATACTGGTGATGAGAAAAAGTGGCGATATTCAAAAGAAAATGTAATTAATATTTTTAATAAATTAGAAATAAAAAAAGGAAGAAAAAACTTCCAAGTAATATTTAATAAAGATTTTGAAACAATGAGAAGCGTTTGGATTAATTCAAAATATGATTCAAGCGAATATGGTACTAAAGTATTAGAGAAATTAATAGGTGGCGCATCGTTTACTTTCCCAAAAAGTGTTTTTGCTGTTTATGATTGTATAAAGGCAGTATGTGAACATGATAAAGAAGCAATAATAATGGATTTTTTCTCTGGTTCTGGTACAACAGCTCATGCTGTAATGGAATTAAATGCTAATGATTTAGGGAATCGTAAATACATTATGGTACAATTACCAGAAGATTTAGATGTTGCAATTACAAAAGCCAGTGATGCAAAAATAAAAGAATCTATTAAATCAACAATAAAATTTTTAGATAGAATTAATGTAAAACATAATATTTGTGAAATTGGCAAAGAACGCATCCGCCGGGCAGGCGAAAAAATTAAAGCCGATAACCCATTAACAACGCAGGATTTGGATATTGGCTTTAGAGTATTTAAAGTTGACAGCAGCAATATGAATGATGTTTATTACAGCGCCGGTGAATACAGCCAGGATATGCTTACTGATTTAGAAGATAATATTAAACCGGACAGAACAGATTTAGATTTATTATTTGGCTGCTTGCTTGATTGGGGCTTACCGATTTCGCTGCCGTATACATCTGAACAAATAGAAAATTATACAGTACATACTTATAACGAAGGCGATTTAATTGCCTGCTTTGATGAAAATATACCCGAAAGCGTTATTAAAGAAATAGCCAAACGCAAGCCTATGCGTGCAGTGTTCCGCGACGCAGGTTTTGGCAGCAGCCCGGAAAAGATTAACGTAACGGAAATTTTTAAAATGCTTGCCCCTGATACTGATGTTAAGGTAATTTAGGAGGCGGCAAAATGAAGTTAAAATTTAAACACCAAAAATTTCAGGCAGATGCCGCTAAAGCCGTGGTTGATGTTTTTGCGGGTCAGCCATATTTAACAGCTAATTATTTAATTGACCGCGGCGATGATAAGCAG
>OHAN01002931.1_pt1 | contig 10650 bp, 6 predicted proteins | sample 1577121 | NCBI WGS metagenome assembly OHAN01 (sample SAMEA3541554, study PRJEB24748) | human gut metagenome | biome: human gut; feature: human-associated habitat; material: faeces | place: China | collected 2012 | reverse complement strand
CTTCTACAAAATGGAATTTCTCATCACTAGTATCCGGGCTTGTATAAAATTCAATTTCTGAATTTACCGTAATACCGCCCAGCGCATCTACAATTTCTTCCACACTTGTAAAATTCAGACGGACATAAAAATCAATATCCCAGTTATCATATAAGGTGCTCAATGTCTTCATGGATGCTTCCACGCCAAAGTTTCCGGCATGTGTCAGCTTATCCTTGCCGATTCCCGACTTTAAGGAATTGACATTGACATAGTAATCTCTCGGTGTATTAATCAGTAAAATCTGCTTTGTCTTCGGATTGACAACAATCAGAATATTCACATCGCTTCGTCCGGACTGATTTAATTCACCACATTCATCATTTCCTGAAAGATAAATGGTAAATGTATCTGTCAGTGTATTCTTTGTAATCACCGGCTTATCCAGTGTTGTTCTGTAATACTCATTTGCAATAACTTTTGTCTTTTCCTCGAAATCAGGGAATTCTTCTTCCAGTGTCTTTACATAAGACTCATTTAAAATCATTGCCCCAATCTGCTTATTGTACAGTGCCTCGACCATCTTTGGCAGATCATTATAGGTCTTTGATGTAATTGTCTTATTCAAAGAAGTGTTAATACTCTCTACATATTTATCTGTATTTTCTCTGTCTAAGATTTCATGGTATCCAAAAATGTAATCCTTTGCATCTGCAATCGTCTTTGCTTCATCATCTTTTAATACATAAACGGAAATAACTTCTGTCTGCTCGTTGTTGCTGACATAATTCATTGCCTCTTTTGCCTGATAAATGTATAAATCACCGATTGCCAGTATTACTGCCAGCAACAGCTCTTTGGGAACGGTAAGCGTCACTTCCCGGGTTTCGCCGGCCTTGATGGGGATACGCTTGAAGGCGCGCAACTGCTTGGAAGGACGTTCCACTTTGGAGTTCGGATAGCTGGCATAGAGCTGTACGACTTCTTCTCCGTCGCGTCCGCTGGTATTCTTCACTGATACCGTCACGCGGATGTTCTTCTTGTCTTGCTTGACGGATTCAATCTTCTCGTACGTAAAGTCGGAATAGCTCAGACCATAGCCGAAAGGATAGAGCACAGGGCCTTGGTGGTACATATACGTACGTCCGTTGCGGATGTCGTAGTCCATCATGTCGGGCAGGTCGATGATGTCTTTCACCCACGTCTGTACGGTACGTCCGGCTGGATTTACCTTGCCAAAGAGTACGTCGGCCAGTCCGTTGCCCTGCTCCTGGCTGCAGTGGGTGATGTGGACGATGGCAGGCACGTGCTCCTGGCTCCAGTTGATGGTATAGGGGAAACTGCTGACGAGCACTAGTATGGTATTGGGATTGGCTTTGAGCACCAGCTTCACCAAGTCTTCATCGGGCAGCATCAGCGATTTGCGGTCCACGGCTTCGCGGCCGTCACTGGGGACGGGAGAGAACTTCCAGTCCGCACGTGTGCCGTAAGGATGGTTTCCTACACATACAATGGCGATGTCGGCGGCTGCGGCAGCCTTTTCCGCCTGGCCCATGCGGTTGTCTTCGGCGTGGATGACTTCGGTATCTTCCTTTACAGCATTGCGTATGCCGCTCAGAATCGTTGTTTCGTAAGGCGGGGTACCACTATACCAGTCTTGCACGATTTTGTCCGAATACGGGCCTATAACGGCTATTTTACGCAGCTTTCCGGCATCGAGTGGCAGGAGATTCTTGTTTTTCAATAACACCACAGACTTGGCGGTGACTTCCCGTGCCAGCCTGCGGGCTTCTGCTGTCATGAAAGGCGGTGCCTGCGTACTGTCCTTTCCGATGGAGAGATAAGGGTTACGGGAGTGGTCCCCGTCCAGCAAGCCAAGCTTGAGGGCGACGAAGATGTTCCCGCGGATGGCTTTGTCAATGTCGGCTTCGGTCAGCAATCCCTTTTCCAGCGCTTCCTTGACGTAAGGAACGTATACGTCGAGAAACTGTCCTGTGGTGGCTTTTACTACGGCAGCGGCACCCTCCGCAAAGCTTGGAAAACTCTTGTGCGCTTCAATCAGCAGTTTCAGGGCACCGCCGTCCGTACAGATGATACCGTTGTTGCCCCATTGCTTGCGGGTAATCTCTTCGAGGCAGGGATGGATGGACATGGGGATGCCGTTCCAACTGTTGTAGGCGGCCATGAAGGCGCGGCTGCCTCCCTCGGTGATGCCTTTATAGAAAGGATAAGCGTAGTATTCATGGAACAGCCGCGTGTCGAAGTCGGAGGAAGTGCTGTCCCGTCCGTCCTCGTTACTATTAGCAAGGAAGTGTTTCATCAGAGAGGCAGTTTTCCAGTAGCGGGGATGATTGCCTTGCAGGCCGCGTACGCTGGCAATGGTGAGTTGGGCGGTGAGGAAAGCATCTTCTCCGAAACTCTCCTCGGTACGTCCCCAGCGCGGGTCGCGGGCAAGGTCGGCATTCGGAGCGCGCATCACGAGGGCATGACGCTTGTTACCGGTGGTCTGCATGTAGTAGCGGGCTTCTTCAGCGGCTTGTTCCGCTACTTTCTGCACCAAATCGGTGTCCCATGTGGAGCCCAGACCGTAGGATTGGGGGAATATGGTGGTGGGGCAGTCTGTGGGGACTACTTTCCCGTCTTCCGTTCTTTGGCGTCCGCCCCACATGGCAGGCCCGCCGAGGGTCAGCCCGTGCAGTCCTTCGTAGTGTCCGCAACGGGGAATGTTGAGGCGGGGGACACCGAGGTCGGTGGAAAGAAGGTTTATCTTTTCATCCAATGTCAGGATGGAAAGAAGATGGTCTACGCGCTGTTCGTCGGTGAGCGTGGTATCTTGGAAGGCTTGTGTTTGTTGTGCGCTTGCCTGTAAGCCGAATAGCAGGGGCAAGGCGAGGAACAATAACTTGTTTCGCATGGGGTATTAGGGTTTAATGTGTTTGATATACCGGTTATGGGATTGATATCCGTTGTAACTGTCCGTCCTGCGGCAGGCAGAGCAATCCTTCAGCTTTCTTTTCGTCTGCCAGATACTTCTTCCACGTAATCTTGTCCCATTTCATCTGGTCTGTGCATTGTGCCACGGGGATATGGGGGATGGCCGAACCGTCCTTTACAAGAATGACGATGGGCAGGGTGCCGCACTCGATATGGTTCCATCCCGGAGCATACACCTTTCCGGTCTGGTAGTCTATCCATTTCTGCCGTCCGGGGAGGTAGACATCCCGTCCGCTTCCCTCTTCGAGCATGGGTGCCACGAGGAGGTTGGAACCGAACATGTACTCGTCCTCTACCAGCCATGCACCCGGGTCGTCGGGATACTCCAGCAGCAGGGCGCGGAGCATCGGCCAGCCGTTTTCGGTGCACTCTTTGGATTGTGCATATACGTAGGGCATCAGTTTGTACTTCAGTTCGGCACAACGGCGGAAATGGTCTGTGAACTCTTTCCCGTAGTACCACGGCTCGGTGGGAGGTGCTCCGTGCACGCGGCTGTGGCTGGTGAGGAAGCCGAAGGGCAGCCAGCGGCGGTAGAGGCTTTCGGGGCTTTGGGTCACGAAGCCGCCTATGTCATTGCTCCAGAAGCAGAATCCGCTCAGTCCGATGGAGAGGCCGCTGCGGATGGTTCCCTCGAAACCGGTTTCGGTGGTTGCGGCGTCACCGCCCCAGTGCAATGGATAGCGTTGTGAGCCTGCCCATGCGGAACGTGCCCAGATAATGTTTTCACCGTGTATCTTCTTGATTACCTCGGCCACGGTCTTGTTGTAGCGCAGGGGATAGAGGTTGTGTTCGTATAGTCCGCTACGGCCGTTGGCATAGATGGCATCCAGCGGAGCACCTTCACCGAAGTCTACTTTGATGGCGCCTACACCCATTTCAATCAGGTTGCCGAGCTTCTCTTGATACCACTGTACGGTTTCGGGGTTGGTGAAGTCCAGCACCACGTCCTCGTAGGGGAGCTGCCCCTTGCCGTTGCGCACGTACAGACCGCGTTCCACCAGCTCGGGGAAGAACTTGTTTTTCGGAGTGAAGTAGGGAAGTTGCCAGAGGCAGGTGCGGAAGCCTTGTGACCTCAGGTCGGTGAGCATCTGCCGGGGATTGTCGAAGCGGTCGGCGGCAAAGGCGTAGTCGCACTGCCAGTCCACGCCGAACCAGCCGGTATCGAAGTGGATGACATCGCTCGGTATCTTGTTCTCACGCAGTTTCCGGGCTACATCGCGGCCCTCTGCTTCGCTGAAGTAGGTGATGCGGCTCATCCAGGTGCCGAAGCTCCACAAGGGGGGCATTTCGGGCCGTCCTACCAGTGCGGTGTATTCGCTCAGCATCTCCTTCGGCGAACCCAGGAAGATGAAGATGTCCATCGCTTCGTCTGCCATAAAGAGTTTGGTGGCTCCGATGTAGGAGCAGCCGAAGTCGCAGGTCACGGGGGCGGAAGTGTGCATAAACATGCCATAGCCGCGGTTACTGAAAAAGAAGGGGATAGGCTTGTACATGTCCGGGGTTTCGGGGCCCTGCGGGTCGGTGACAAAGAGGTTGACCTTTTGTCCGGCCTTGTTCAGTGCGGTGGCGGACTCGCCGCAACCGTAGATTTTCTCGTTCGGTGCAAGGCTGAATACGGGATTGATGCTGCGTGAGTTGTCCGAGCCGCGCTTGATAAAGCTGAATGGAGGTACCTTGACCTGTGTGGAGTCGTTGTCGCTCCAGCAACGAGTCTGTGTCAGCAGGCGTCCGTCGGCATCTTTCAGCACCAGGCGCCAGGGGTAATTCTCGATGAGCAGGCTGCCGTATCGGGAGGTGTACAGGGTACCTTTATCCGTCTTCTCGGCTTTCCAGAAGGAGCGTCCGTCGGCAGGCTTTCCTATGAGCATGGGGTCATCGGCATCTTCTTTCGGCACGATGGGCGAGGTGAGCATACGGATGCGGAGGGTACGTTCGCTGACCGGCTCGACGGTGAACGTCAGTTGCGGGTTGTTGTCGTAGGCGGTCTCCGGGAAGTCCAGCGACTGGAGGGGCTGGTGCAGGTAGGTGTTTGCATTGAATGCCTGGCGGGGCATCAGTTGCTGGCGTTTCCACTGGACAGTCCCTTTACCGGTGGAGGTGTCGAACGATACCAGGCTGTCGGCGAAGAAATAGGTGTTGCTGAGGTCCAGAAAATCCTGGCTCATGTCTTTCGACTGGGAAAGCAGGTATTGCACGCCGGCATTTGTTTTCAGTTGGGCATGTGCGGGCGGGATGGCAGTTGCTGCTAGCAGCATAAAAGCTGCCCCTTTCATCAGTTGTTTCTCTTTCATGATAAATATATGATTTACGGTTGTTGTTTCGATGCCGTAAAAGTAGAGAAATCTACACAGATGAAAGGGGTAGGTATGTTGCTTATGTAGGGCCTAAATGTTTATTTGGAAGCTTTCTTTCCGTAGAAACACATAAAATATACCCCGATAATCACAAACGGGATACTGAGCCACTGGCCCATGTTCAGCGTCATGCTGTCCTCAAAGTTCACCTGGTTTTCTTTCAGGAACTCGATGAAGAAACGGAAGGTGAAAATCTCCGTCAGGCAGAGTCCGAAGAAGAAACCGCGGTGATAGGGCAGGGAGGCTTCGGCCTGCACGGTGGTTGATTTCCGCTTGGTGGTGCTGAAATCTGTTTCAAGTTTGCTCTCTTGTTTCTTCTGCCCGCGTTTGTATAGCCAGACCATTCCCAAGAAGAAAATGAAGTAGGCAATGGCTTCGTAGAGCTGTGCCGGATGGCGGGGCAACATGTCTTCCCGCTCGAAGATGAATGCCCAGGGCACGTCGGTCGGTTTGCCGATGATTTCGGAGTTCATCAGGTTGGCAAGGCGGATGCAGCAGGCGGTGATGGGAGTGGCAACGGCTATCATGTCGAGCACGTCCATGTAGTGCATCTTCGTCTTGCGGCAGTACATCCAGAGGGCGATAATCAGGCCCAGCGTGCCGCCGTGGCTGGCAAGGCCGGTGTAACCCGTCATTTTCCATCCTGCGGCGGTCTGCTTGATGGGGAGAATCATTTCAACGAAGTGGTCCTGGTAGTAGGCCCAGTCGTAAAATATGCAGTGGCCCAGTCGTGCGCCTATCAGTATGCCGAAGAAGCAATAGAAGAAAAGAGGTTCGAATTTCTTTTCGTCTATTTTGCGGTCGTGGTACTGGTGTTGCACGATAAGGTAGGCAAAGGCGAGGCCGATAATCCATAATAAACCGTAGTAGCGGATGGATATGCCGAAGAAGTTGAATAGTTCGGGGTCGGGGTTCCAGTTGATGGTGAGTAGTGATAGCATATTTATGAAGAATTAAATTACTGAATTACGGGGTTGTTCGGGACAAAGGTATGAAATTATCTCGTTTGGCAGTTCATCGTGGCAGTTTATTTGAATTTCTCTGCCACCATCCTATACGTCGGCACCTCAATCCCTTGTTCCTCTGCAGCCGTAATCATGTCAAACAACAAGCCTTGTACTTCGCTCTGATGCCCTTTGGCCATATCTTTCTGCATGGAGGCGGTACTTTCGGGGGCGAGTTTGTCTATTACTTTGAGGTTATACTCCACAATGTCTTCCTTGAATTCTATACCCAATTTCCTGCCCAAAGCTGCGCTCTCTTGTGACAGCCCGATAAAGGTGTTGCGCACTTTGCCCGGTTTCTGGACTTCGCCCATAGGTACGTCGTAATAGGCTCCGGTGACGGCCATTGCCGAGATGAACGACCACTTGACGAATGTGTCCCGGTTGATGTCGTCGGAGATTTCGGCTTTGATGCCGCTTTCCTGCAAATCGTGTTGCACGGCTTCCAATGTTTCACGGGAAACAATCGTGCCGCGGTGTGCTCCGTAGACGAGCCGGAAAATCTTTCCCATCTGCGTGATTTCTCCCCGTCCGGATACGAAGCCTACGATGTAGATGCAGCCGTCGAGCACCGTGACGCCGGGGACCAACCGCTGGATGCGGGGACCGGTTCCGTAAACATTCAGGATGGGGATTACCACTGTACGGTCGTGTGAGGCACGTTTGATGAGTTCAGTGATGGAGTCTACGGAATAACCTTTAACGCAGACAAAGATAACATCCGCTTTGCCTTGGAATTCTTCTGCGGTAAATGACGCAACTTTCAGAGAATGTTCACCTTTCAAATCGGAGTGCAGTTGCAATCCGTTTTTGCGTATGGCGGCAAGGTGTTCGCCGCGTGCAATGCAAGTGACGTCTTTGCCGGATAATGAAAGAAAGGCGGCAATGCTTCCGCCTACGCCGCCGGTACCTGCTATGAGGTATTTCAGATTATTGTTTGTCATTTGTAGTGTATGGTTAATGTTATTGAACGTAGTTTTTCTTTTCCATATAGTAAAGCCCTTCGCCGCGGTCACCGTTCTCCATGTCTTCCAGTTCTACTTTGAAGATACGGTAGGGAAGGTCTTTTCTGGGATGCTTGGGCATATCTACTGTCAATAGATAGGCGTTGCCATATTCGTTGCTGTCGAAATACTCTTTTATTTCCTGCTTCATCAGCACGGGGACCTTCTCGCCGTCTATCCAGACGGTGACTTTCAGTTGCCCGGGGCGGGGAGCCATCTGGCATTCTCTGGCTTCTTTGTTTTGTTCTTGTTGCTCAATGTCACCCAGGTTTTCACCGTGTACCAATGACTCGGGCTTTGTTTCTTTCATCCATTGGTAGGTACGTGTCAAGCTCATGGGACGGACGTATATCTGATAAGTAGGCATGGCTCCGGGGATGCGGAAAGCACGCAGACCATAAGCTTCCATACGATGATAACGTATGTCGAGTGTAGTGTCGCGGTCGGCGATGAAATCCCAGGCCCAGAATTCCAGGCGGTGTTCAGTCTCGGGCAGCCCGCTTTTCATGGCAATGTGCGCATAGGAGGGCAGATAAATAGAGGCTGCACTTTGATATTTCCCTTTGGGTATACGGGCCGTGTAATGCCCGTCTTTGTCGGTTATGGCTTCTATGATGTCATTGAACTGCGGGTTTTGCCACCAGACGCTGGCACTGTCTATCGGCTGTCCGTTGTAATCAGTCACCCGTCCGTGAATGGTTACCGAGTCTTGCTGTTGTGCATAAACGGCAGTACAGGACAATAAGAATAAAAGGAAGATAATCTGTTTCACAGTATTGTTATTGTATGGAGTTTATTAGAAAATGGCAATGTACTTTCTTTGTACATTGCCATCTGGAATGAATATCATTACACATTGAACCTGAAGTGCATGATGTCCCCATCCTGCACCACATACTCCTTGCCTTCCACACCCAACTTTCCGGCTTCGCGCACGGCTGCTTCGCTGCCATACTTGATATAATCCTCATACTTGATGACCTCTGCCCGGATAAACCCTTTCTCGAAATCCGTATGGATAACGCCGGCGCATTGCGGTGCTTTCCATCCCTTGCGATAGGTCCATGCTTTTACTTCCATCTCTCCGGCAGTGATGAAGGTTTCGAGGTTCAGCAGGCTGTAGATAGCTTTAATCAAACGGTTGCAGCCGCTTTCTTTCAGTCCCAGGTCTTCGAGGAACATCTGCTTTTCTTCGTATGTCTCCAGTTCGGCGATGTCGGCCTCGGTCTGGGCGGAGATGATGATGAGTTCCGCATCCTCACCCTTGATGGCTTCACGCACCTGCTCTACGTACTGGTTGCCGCTGGCGGCACTGACGTCATCCACGTTGCAGACGTAGAGCACGGGTTTGGTGGTGAGCAGGAACATCTGCTTGGCACATTGTTCCTCGTCGTCGTTCTGTGGGATGACGGTGCGGGCGCTTTGTCCTTGTTCCAGGGCATCCTTGTAGCGGAGCAGGAGTTCGTACTCTATCTTTGCCGCCTTGTCGCCACCCACTTTGGCAATCTTCTCTACACGCTTGATGCGGTTTTCCACCGTGTCGAGGTCCTTCAGTTGCAGCTCTGTGTCGATGATTTCCTTGTCGCGCACGGGGTTCACCGAACCGTCCACGTGGACGATGTTGCCGTTGTCGAAGCAGCGCAGCACGTGAATGATGGCGTCGCACTCGCGGATGTTGAATTTATTCATCAGCAAATGAAAAATTTCTCCGAGATCAATCTCCATCTCATCATCTTTTTGCATTTCTAACTGTTTCAACTCACTCATAGTTTTTTTCCTCTTCTGTTCTTTAATTCCACAATTTTTCCGGATAAACGCCATCTTCTGTCATCTTCTTGAATCCGGCCTGTGCAAGTTCTGTATCTTCTTTATAAGTAATACCGATCCATTTATCGTGTGTTTCCAGAACCTTTACATCCACATTTCCTTCTTTTAAAAGATCTCCTACAATATTTGGAAGAAGATATTCTTTTTTTAAAGGATCTCCTGCTTCATCTTTTAAAAATTCTGCGAATCTCTCATCCAGAACCTGAATGAAATCCGGATAACCAGCCCACATATTCATGGATACATGGCTTGCCGGGTCACATGCTGTCTGGTTGCCGTCCTTGTCATCGCATGCTGCACCTGTTGCAGTCTTTACAATGCCACCTGTTTCATTGACACCGATTAAATGTTCATTTTCATCAACAACACAGATTCCTCTTGTAACGGCACCATTATCACTTAATGTATTGCCAAGGATAAATCCTGCCATACAGAAGTCATACTGTTTTTCTGCCTTTTCAGCATGGTCTGATACAAGGAAATCATGAATCAGCTTAAATGCCTCTTTTCCGTAATAATCATCTGCATTAATTACAAGGAACGGCTCATTGACAATACCCTTACATGCAAGAACCGCCTGACCTGTTCCCCATGGCTTTGTTCTGCCTTCCGGTACAGAAAATCCTTCCGGTACATCTGAGAGTTCCTGAAATGCATATTCTACAGGAATGACCTTTGCAATTCTGTCACCGATAACTTCCTTAAATGTTGCAAGTAAATCTTTTCTTGTTACAAAAACTACTTTATTAAATCCTGCTTCAATAGCATCATAAATGGAATAGTCCATGATAATTTCGCCGTTTGGACCCATTGCTTCAAGCTGCTTGATTCCGCCCCCGAATCTGCTTCCCATTCCTGCTGCCATGATGACTAATGTTGTTGATTTCATTTTGTTCATACTCCTTTATCGTATATTATTTTCTTCATTTATTTATTAAAAGCGCTGCTTTCTGCCCTTTAATAAGCTTTATTCTGCGGATTCTTCTTCCGGATAATAATACCACCGGATTGCCGTAATGATACCCTTATCATCAATATCAAATGCAATCTGGGCGAAATCATCCGTCACTGCTGCAATACCGCTCTGATACGGCGGTTCAAAATACGTAAACTCTACAATATACGTTTCAGCTGTTTCAAGTGATGAAGCCCCATTATAATTAATCACGCCATATTCTACCTTGTCTTTTGTCTTGACATTCTCCAATGCATCCATAGTAAAGCTGCCATAAAGCATCTTGCCCATAACCGCAGTCTTATCGTCAGAATAGTAGGTATGATTCATATAGTCGGCATCCCTATAATATCCATCATAAATTTTATCTACGGAATCTCCGACTTTAAGACCTCTTGAAAAAGTATCGTTTTCCCCGACCGAAGCTGCCGCCGTCAAAACATATTTCCCCTTAATTTCCGAAAAAATAAGTGTCAGCTCGTTATACGAATAAATTTTTTCTTTGACGACCTCCGTCTGGGCTGCCGTGCTTT
>OHAN01002925.1_pt1 | contig 10663 bp, 6 predicted proteins | sample 1577121 | NCBI WGS metagenome assembly OHAN01 (sample SAMEA3541554, study PRJEB24748) | human gut metagenome | biome: human gut; feature: human-associated habitat; material: faeces | place: China | collected 2012 | reverse complement strand
GGCAATCGCCTGTGCGCTTTCTTATTGGAATTTTTTTGGATTTAGGACCACTTCAGTGCCTTAACAGAGAAGCCCAGTTCCGTATCCAGGCGATTCTTTTGCACCACGGCGACCACCTTTTTGCAGCTCTTTGCGCCGCTGACGGAGCCGGTGACCTTGTAGTAGTTGTTGTTGCCCAGGGACTCTACCCGGTTGATCTTTACGGACTGCTGTTTCGCCTCGCCTTTGGTGATGGTGAACACGCTGTCCTTATTGCTGTAATTGATAATGTCGTAGATGTTCTCTTTTTTTGCCGCTGCGTTGCAGTTGCTCTTAAAGTTGACCACCGTCTGGCCGTAGTATTTGAACAGGTCCAGCACAATGGTGCCGGAGGGAAAGCTGGTGCCCTTAATATCCTCACGGGCAGCCATCCAAATGGCAACATGGGTAGCCATTTCGGCGCTGACGCCGTCCTTGTTCTCATAGCTGAACTTGTACAGACCGGGCACCTCCAGCATCGCTGCGATGCGCTCCAGATCCTGTTGGGAAAAAACCACCTTTTTGCCGCTGGCATTGGTGGAGGGCACCTTATCCTTGGACGCCTCAATGGTGGTCAGTTCTTTACCGGTGGTCTCGCCTTTATTGTCCGGCTCCTGCGGTGTTACGGGATTTGGCTTCAAATTTTCATTGTCGTTGCCGCCGTTGTTATTGCCGCCGTTTCCGTTTTCCTTACCATTGTTGTTGTTACCGTTATTATTGTTATCGTCTTCAATCGGCACTTCTACATAGTCGCCGTTGCTATTGGTTACCTTTTCGCCGTTTTTGTTGATTTCGTAGGCGTGGTTTTTGCCCTTTTTGTCCTTTTCATAGACCACATCTACTTCTTTGCCGTCTTTATTGATCTCTGTGCCAAACTCGGTGTCTGCATTGGCCAAACCGGCTTGGGTGGTGTCGGCGGCAGAGTTCTGTCCGTCTGTCTTTTTGGAAGAGCAGGCAGCAAAGACGCCGCAGACCAGTACGCTCAGCGCCATGATCAATGCAATACTCTTTTTCAAAGGGAACACGCTCCTTTTGGTGCTCTGCACCGTAATATCTCCTATATTGTAGTCTTTTTATGCATAAAAGGCAAGGGTTACGGCTGTAAGTCGCCAAATGTTTACCACTTATTCATAATCTTTACAGATTTAGCCAAATGGATTATAATGAATACAAACGGAAAGGGAGGTGGGGCGTATGCGCCCTGCGGCTAAGGTCGCCATGAGCGGTATTTGTACGGCGCTGAGCGTGCTGCTGCTGTTTTTCGGCGGTGTGGTGCCGGTGCTGGCCTATGTATGCCCCATGCTTACCGGGGTATTGATGGTGGTGCTGGTGCGCACCTTCGGCTACGGCACAGCGTGGATCACCTATGTGTCTACGGGGCTGCTCAGCTTCTTTTTGGTGCCGGACAAGGAGTGTATGTTGATGTATGTGCTCTTTTTCGGCTATTATACCATCGTGCGCCAGTGGATCGGGCGGCTGCGGCCTCGGTCGGTGGCGCTGGCTGCCGAGTGCCTGCTGTTTAATGCGGCACTGGCGGCAGTGAACCTGCTGCTGGTGTATGTGTTTGCCATTCCAATGGACGCGGTGAGCAGTAACAAGTGGTTTTTGGTGGGCTTTTGGCTGGCGATGAATTTGCTGTTCTTTCTTTACGAGCGGCTGCTGGGTGTGGCGGAACTGTTGTATGCCCGTAAGATCGAGAAGCGCTTGCGCAGCGTGTTTAAGAAGTAAAAAGCGACTTGTATTTGTAAGATACAAGTCGCTTTTTGAATTATTCCGTATAAACGCGGGGTACGCGGGGATTCACCAGCAAGGGTGACAGGTCGCAGGTGGCAATATCGCCGGGCTGTACGGTGCTGCCGGTCACATCCACCGCCGTGTGGGACAGCCCTACCTCGCCGATCACCGGGTAGGCTTTGCCGTTAATGGTGACGGTCAAATGGGCTTTCTTGAGAAATTGCTTGAGGGCAGAGAGCACACTGTGGAAGTTGTGATTCTCTTTCTCCTTGGTCAGGCCGAAGCCGTCATAATGTCCCATTGGCACAATGGCAATGGTGGTGGGGCGCTTGGTAACAAAGGTGCCGTTGTAGCCCACCGCATAACCGGCGGGCACTTCCTTCATGTCCACCACTTCCGCCTCCAGTCGACCTAAGCGGTGCAGAGGTGTCTCGCTATGGGTGATCACCCGTCCGGTAAAGGCGGAGCCGATGCGTACCGCGTCCAGCGCCACATGCTCCACATTCAACAATGCGGGGGAGTTGGCTGCATGGCGGGTGCCTACGGTCTTGCCGGCCTTTTCAATCTGCGCCAGCGTGTCCTTGAACACTTCCAGCTGGGCAATGGTTTTGGCCTTGTCGTGAAAGGCGCTGCTAAAATGGGTGTATGCGCCGGTGAATTCCAAATTAGGCAGGTCGTAGCAGGCAATGGCCTCCGCTACCTGCGCAGGCAAAAAGCCGTAGCGACCCATGCCGGTGTCGATCTTCAAATGGCACGGAACCTTGACACCCAAATCGGCAGCCGCCGCTTGCATTGCCTGTGCTGCCCGGGTGCTGCCGATGGTGGCAATACAGCCGGTGTCCGCAATATGGCGCGCCTCGCTGTCCACGCAGGTGGAGCGCATCACTAAAATATCCGTGTTCGGTTGCAGCACCGCCCGCAGGGGGGCAATGTCCGTCACTTCCGTTACTGCCAAAGTGGTGATGCCGCAGTGCTCCAAGATCAGCGCCAGTTCCGTTAGGCCAAAGCCGTAGCCGTTGCCCTTAACCACGCCGATAATAGGCACGCCCGCTTTCTTTTGCAGGTAATGCACATTCTCGATTAATGCGGTTTTATCAATTACATATCTGCTCATTTTCTTACTTTTTCCAATACCTTTGTTGCCAAGTTATACAGGTGGTACACCGGCTTGTTGATCACATAGTCAAATTCGCCGATAAATTCTTTCATATACCCGCCAAAGCCGTGCTTAAACCGCCACAGACCATAGTGGGGGTTGTCCGGGTTTTGGCAGTCGCCGCTGATGCCGCCAAAGTCATAGACCTTACAGCCGCATTCCATACCCCACTGCATCATGGCCCATTGCAGGGCATAGTTGGGGTACACATTGCGGTGGGCGTTGGAGGAGGCGCCGTATTGGTATTTCATTACATTCTGCCCCCACTTAATCGCCAAGGTGCCGGCAATGGCTTTGCCCTCATAGTAGGCCATATATAGGCGGCAGTCCTCGCCCATACAGTTCATAATTTGCTCAAAATAGCTTTTCGGTCGGGTGGAGAAGTTGTCCCGCTCCCCGGTCTCCTGCATAATGCGTACAAAGTCGTCCAGCGCCTCGGTGCCCATCACTTTTACTTCCACGCCTTTCTTTGGCGCTTTGCGGATTCGGTTTCTGTAATCCGGCTTAAAGGTGAGCATCAGCTCCTGCTCGTTCAGGCCGTTGTAGTCAAAGCAGTAAACAAACCGGGGCTGCACATTCTCAAAATCCATACACCCCGGGTTCAGTTCTACAAAGCCCTTGTTCAGCAAATGCTGCTTGTAGGCCTTGTTCTCCACGGTGATCTCCGGGTCGATTTTAATACAGTAGCCGTGGTATTCCTTTGCAATATCCAAAAGTGCGGCAAAGAGCGCGTCAAAGGTGGCAAAATCATCTTCGTCCGCCACAAAACCGCGGCAGCAGTAAAGCAGGGAGGCTTTGATCACCGGCACGGTACGAATCAGCACATCGGCGCTGCCCTTAATGTTGCCGTCCTCGTCCCTCAACATTACGGCTTCCCACTTCCAGGCGGACTTGACCTTAGCCCACTTGGAGGAGTGCTGGAACAGGCCCTTGGGGTGCTTTTTGATAAACGCTTCATATTGGTCTAAATTCTCTTTTGTTACACGCTCGATCATAACAGACTCCTTTATATTTCTGCTTTTTATTATACCAACATTCTGCCCGCTTGTCCACCCACTCCGGCGGTTTTCTGCATTTTGCCATGTTGACAAGTGGCGGGTGTTCCTTTATTATTATCTATATAGTATGAATCGGGGGCAGACCTATGCAAAAACCAAGATATGCCGATCCCAGTGTGATCGCAGTGAATAAAGAAGACGGCCACGCCATCGCCATGCCGTATGATACGGCGGCGCAGGCACTGGCAGGGGAGAACAGCCCATACAAACGGAGCCTGAACGGGCTTTGGAAGTTTAGCTGGTGCCGAGGCGTTAAAAACGAATTGGAGGGCTTTGAGGCACCGGATTATGATGACGGCACCTGGCGGGAAATTCCCGTGCCCTCCGTGTGGCAGACCCAGGGCTATTCCGTGCCTTACTATTATGCCAGCACATTTCCCAGAGCGTTTAGCCGCAGCAAGGGCAAGATCCCGAAGATTGACCCTGCTATGCAGGAGGTGGGCTACTATCGCCGCATCTTTACCATTGATCCGGAGTGGAAGGGGCGTCAGGTGTTCTTGCACTTTGGTGCAGCCAAGGCGGCGCTGGAGGTGTATGTGAACGGCCAATTCGTAGGCTATTCCCAGGGCTCTATGACACCCCACGAATTCGATGTGACCCGGTATCTTTTGAATGGCGAAAATCTGGTGTGCGCCAAGGTGTACCGGTACAGTGACGGCAGCTATCTGGAAGATCAAGATATGTGGTGGCTGTGCGGCATTTACCGAGAGGTGTATTTGTTCGCTGAGCCAAAGGCTTGCCTGCGGGATTTTTATTTCCGTACGGAGCCGGACGCGGATTTTCGGGACTGGACGGTGCGCCTGGACGGTTATTTACACCTGTACGCCCCCACAAAAGAAGACTTGACCTTGCGTGCCGCTTTGTATCGGGACGGCCAAAAGGTCTATGACCTGGGCAGTGCTGCCTGCAAGGGAGACCAGCCCCGTCAGACCTTGCAGTTGGAAGCTGCGGCTAAGGCACCGCTGTTGTGGTCCGCCGAGCAGCCCAACACCTATACGCTGGTGATGGAGTTGCTGTGCGGGGCACAGGTGCTTTGCGCTAAGCGCTATACCGTGGGCTTTAATAAAGTGGAAATTCGGGGCGAAAAAATCTATTTTAACGGCATGCCCCTGTTTGTGCGCGGGGTGAATCGTCACGATTTTGACCCGGACAATGGCTGGGCTGTGCCGGAGGAACGGTATCGGCAGGATATGGACTTGATGAAACAGGCCAACATTAACGCGGTGCGCACCTCCCATTACCCGGATGACCCCCGGTTTTATGACTACTGCAACCGCTACGGCTTTTATGTAATGGACGAGTGCGAGGTGGAGAGCCATGGCGTGCGCCGCAAAGGCGTACCGGGGGACAGCCCGGTGTGGACGGCGGCCTGCGTGGATCGTATGGAGCGTATGGTGCTGCGGGACCGGAATCATCCATGTGTGTTTATGTGGAGTCTGGGCAATGAAGCCGGAGACGGTACCGCCTTTGCAGCAATGAAGCAGGCGGCACTGGCACTGGACGACACGCGCCAATTCCACTACGAGGGGGATTTTGACCTGACCAAAAGCGATGTGATCTCCCGTATGTATCCCACCGCCGATGTGATGGAAAAGTTGGGCAAAAAAGAGCCCATTACCATTTCACTCTACGACAATATCGCCAATCAGCTGGCAGCGGACAGCAAGCCTATTACTGCCGAGATGTATGAAGGCAAGCCGGTGCTGCTGTGCGAGTATGCCCATTCTATGGAAAATTCCCTGGGCAACTTTGCCGACTATATGGCGGATTTTGAAAAGTATGACAATATGTGCGGCGGCTTTATCTGGGACTTTGTGGACCAGGCGTTGCACCGCAAGGCGCAGGACGGCACGGACTTGTGGCTTTATGGCACGGATTTTGAAAAGGAAGAGCCGCGGCACTGGTATTCGCTGCCAAACACCACGGCCATTACCGGGTCCAATACCTATTTTTGTGCCAACGGGATTATCGGTGCGGACCGCACGGTGCATCCTCAGTATTACGAGGTGCAAAAGGTCTATGCCCCGGTGCAGACCCTGGCTGTGAACCCGGACAGCGGCTCCTTTACCGTAAAGAACAAAATGCTCTTTACCAATATAAATGCGCTGGAGTGCCGCTGGCAGATCGAAGTGGGCGGCCGGCTGCTGATGCACGGCAAGTTGGAGCCGATCGATTGCCCGCCTTTGTCGGAAGTGACGGTGTCTTTGCCTTACACGATGGATCAGGTCACCGGGGACGGTATGGCGGTGCTGACGGTGTTCTTTGCCACCACCCGGGAATTGCCGGGTCTGGCAGCGGGCTTTACCTTTGCTTGGGACCAATTTGTGCTGCGGCCTATGTCTCAGCCTGTGGCGGAGAAAGATGGCGGCGATTTGCACTACGACCACCGGGGTAACCGGGTAGAGGTGCAGGGCGCCGACTTTGACCTGACCATTCAAAACGGGCGAGTGGTCAGCTGGGTGATCGACGGCAGCCAGCGACTGGTAGCGCCCTTGGAGCCTGCTTATTTCCGTGCGCTGACAGATAATGATATTGATTTTCTCAATTTTGTGCCGCCGCTGATCAAGTTCCACCCTCTGTACGGCTGGCGCCGTGCCCAGCGCCGCACCCACGCGCTGCGTACCGTGGTGCAGGCCGGGGCAGACAATACGGTGGAGGTGCACATTGCCATGTCCACGCCACGCTTGCGAGAGGACTTGATCACATATAAAATATATCCCAATGGGCGGCTGTATGTGTACCACAGTGCCGTGCCCAAGCAGGATATGCTGCGCTTCGGATTCCAGATGACCTTGCCTGGCAGCTACGAGTATGTAAACTGGTACGGCAGAGGGCCGCACCCCAGCTATCGGGACCGAAAAACCGGGGCTGCGCTGGGCCGTTATCAATCTACGGTGTCTGCGCTGGAGCACCGCTATATGCGTCCCCAGGAGAGCAGCAACCGCACGGATACTTACGATCTGTATGTGTGTGACAGTCACGGCGAGGGCTTCCGGGTGCAGGCGTACTATGAAACACCCTTTGCCTTTAGCGCTTATCACTACACCACTACGGGGCTGGACAAGGCTGCGCATATCCATGAGATTCCCTATGATCCGTCCTTGACCACATTGAATATTGACGGCGCCCAGTGCGGCGTTGGCGGCGATCTGCCGGGCCAAGGCGCGGTGCGTGCCCCATACCGGGTAACGGCAGGGGAGAAGTGCAGCTATGCCTTTATCTTGGAGCCGATGCATAAAAAGAAATGAAACGCGTGTTTGCCCATTTGGGATTTTCGGCGGCGGTCATGCTGCTGATCTTAAACTTCTTTTCCGTCACCTTTGCGTACATTGCGTTAGGTGTGGTGTTGGCAGCGCTCTGCTTGGTGCTTTCCGTACCGCGATTGCGCCAAGGGGTGAGCGTGTGGCTGTGCCTGGTTGGAGCGGTGGTGGCTTGTGTGACCTTTATTGTAGGCGTTCACGCTGCCTATCTGCCACAGCAAAAGTTAGTCGGCCAAACGGCGCAGGTGCAGTTCTATGTGACCGATGTGCGCCGGGGTGCGGAGAAAAACGACTATACGGTCAAGACCACGGCTATTGATTTGCCTGGTGTGCCACAAAATATACGCTGCACGGTTTCTGCCTATGCGGATCTTGGCAATGTGCCGGACGGTATCTATACCGGCAAGGTGACTTTTGCCTCTACCGGCGAGAACGGTTACGCCGCCTGGGGCAAGTTCAGCGACGGCGAATTCCTTAGCGGCAAGGCTGCCCGGGTGCGTAAGACCAACCAGTCTGCACCCGGCAGCGCAGTGGCGCTTATTCAAATGCGCCACGCCATCAGCAGCCGCTTTGCTGCCGTACTGCCCGGGGATCGTGGCGCGTTGGCAACGGCGCTGATCACCGGCAGCAAGACAAACTTGTCCGTGGGTGCGGTCAGTCACTTTCGCACCTGCGGTGCTACCCATTTGATGGCGGTGTCCGGACTGCATTTATCTGTGATCGTGGGCTCTCTTTACTGGCTGCTCCGCAAGCTGCGGTTGCCTGCTTGGCTGACTACGGTTTTGACAGGTGCGGTGCTTTTGGTGTATGATGGCGTAGCCGGATTTTCCGTCTCCGTGGTGCGTGCTTCTTTGATGATGGCCGTCTTGCTGGCGGCACGGCTGTTTGGCCGCAAAGCGGACGGACTGAATTCACTTGGTCTGGCGGTATTCCTGCTGTGTACCGATCCCTTTGCGGTAACGGATGTGAGCTTGCAGCTGTCGGTGACTTCCGTTCTGTCGCTGCTGACTTTATCCCCAGTGCTGAACAGGAGCCTTGCCCGGCTGCATATTCCCAAATTTTTGCGCCAAAGCTTTAGTGCCACCGTGAGCGTGCTGCTTTATACGCTGCCGTTTATGTGGCTGTCCTTTGGGCAGACGGCGTTGTTATCTCTGCTTAGTAATTTGGTGCTGATTCCGCTGGCACAAGTGGCCATGATCGCTGCACTGCTCATGTTGCTCTTTACGCCGCTGCCGTATCTGGTGTATGCCTGTGCGGTGGTGGTGTCCGGCACCACCGGCGGTATGCTGTGGCTGGTGGAAAGGTTTAGCGCACTGGGCGCACCGATTATAGATTTGACCGGGCCGTTGACCTGTGTTGCCATTGCCGGTGTGCTGTTGCTTTTCGGCGTGCACTTTCTGTTGCAACGGCAGCGTTTGGGTGTTACGGCGGCAGTGGCCTGCGCTTTTTATTTGTTGACTTCCTTTGCCGGGTTGGCAGTGGAGCAGGGGAACGCTTACCTTTGTATCGGCAGCAGCTCGGCGCTGCTGTATGACACGCATTATGCTTTGTTGGTAGGTACGCCGGATCAAAGCGCCTACTACGCCTACACGCGCATTTTGCAAAATCGGCGGCTGCAACTGGTGGCCGTATACCTGCCCGACGATCGGGTGGGGTATTATACTCGGGCATTGACCACTGCGGTGCACCCGGTGAATGTACTGCTGCCCGGTGGTAATACCGCTTTGGCTGTGCAGCCGGAGTGCGAGCATTTGCTCACCGCCACGGCAATGGATACCACGCCTTGGCAAGGAGTGCAGGTGCAATACAGATATAATAAAAAGCGCTACACCGTCTCCATTACCTGCAAGGGCAAGCGGCTTGTGCTGGGCAACGGCACCGACCTGAACGGCGGCGACTTAACGGTAGCGTTTGGTAAGCAAAGCACCGCTGTCGGTACACTGGTATGCGCCAGGGCACTGGCGGAGGACGAACTGCTGACAGTTACGCTGCGGCAAGACAGAGCTTTGCGGATAAGGAGGAACGATCCATGGCTGTGATCGGCGAAAAGGAGCTGCGTGCCCAGTTGAAAAGTGGCACGCTGTCCCACGCCTATTTTATCTATGGCGACGAGGGGTACTTAAAGGACCACTATATTGGCCAAATTAAGAAAAAGGCGGTAGACCCGGCCTTTGCGGATTTTAATATACATATTTATGAAAAGGACGGCACGCAGCTGTCCGATGTGCTCCACGACGCAGATACTTTCCCTATGATGGGCGGCAGTAATCTGGTGCTGGTCTATGACTTTCCCTTTGACAAAAAGGCGGATGTGGAGGATATTAAGGCATATCTCAAGGATGTGCCGGACACCACGGTTCTGGTATTTACCTACCAGTCTTTGCCGGTGGACACAAAAAAGGAAAAGCGCTGGAACAGCATTATTAAAGCTTTTGCTAAGGCCGGGGACGCGGTGGAGCTGAACACCCGCACCCAGAGCGACCTGGTAAAAATGCTGGTCAGCGGCGCCAAAAAGCGGGGCGCTGCGCTGCAAACGGACCAGGCGCGATATTTGATCTCTGTGGTGGGTACGGATATGCAGACCCTGCTGCATGAACTGGACAAGCTGTCTGCCTTTTGCAAGGACGGCGAGATCACGGCGTCAGTCATTGACAATATGGCCACCAAGTGCCTGCAAGCGCGTGTATACGACCTGTCCAAATTCATTTTGAAGGGCGACACCGGCGGCGCCTGTAAGGTGCTGCATACCCTGTTTGAACTGGGCGAAGAACCGATACCGATTGCGGCAGTGCTTATCAATCATTATGTGGATATGTACCGAGTGAAGTGCGCCAAGATTGACGGTTGCAGAGCGGACGATATCGCCCGGTATTATAACTACAAAGGGCGGGACTTTGTGCTGAATAACGCCATGCGGGACACAGCCAAGCTGTCCGTAGGCGCGCTGCGCCGCTCCATGCAGGTGCTGGACGATCTGGACCGAGCGCTGAAGAGCACCGCGGTGGACGCAAAAATCTTACTGGAGGAGGCGATCGTCAAATTGTCTGTGATCGCCGTCAGCGGCCAATGATTCATATTGAGGAAGCAGTGATCGTGGAGGGCAAGTATGACAAGATCAAGTTGTCTAACTTCCTGGACGCCATGATCGTAGAAACCGGCGGGTTTGCTATATATAAGGATAAAAAGCGGTTGCAGTTTATTCGCCGCCTGGCAATGGAGCGGGGGATCATCATTCTCACCGACTCGGATCACAGCGGGTTCCAAATTCGCAATTACATTGCCAAGGGATTGCCCCCGCAGCAGGTGAAGCACCTGTATATCCCGGATGTGTACGGCAAAGAGCACCGCAAGCAAAAGCCCTCAAAGGAGGGCAAGCTGGGTGTCTGGTATGCATCTAAAGCTTTTGCCAAATACAAAACCATGAACATTCTGGTTAA
>OHAN01002916.1_pt1 | contig 10689 bp, 18 predicted proteins | sample 1577121 | NCBI WGS metagenome assembly OHAN01 (sample SAMEA3541554, study PRJEB24748) | human gut metagenome | biome: human gut; feature: human-associated habitat; material: faeces | place: China | collected 2012 | reverse complement strand
GGTTTACCTTACCTCAGATTGACAGAGAGTGACAATAGGTTGGAGCTCTCCTAAGACTCTATTGTAGGTTCGATTCCTATAGGGAACGCTCATTTTTAGCGGTAATGAAGATAGTTTCATTGCCGCTTTTTTCATGCAGAATTGTAATTTCAGTGACAAATTTGTCAGCGAAGCAGGACTGAAATTACTGATTTTGTCAGCGGGAATGGATGCTTGTCACCAATTCACACTTTCCTAGCCGTCACCCAGAGGGATTAACTATAGTGTAGACCATAATTTGGGAAAGAAAAGCATTGAGCTGATTGGAGAGGAATGTGGGGACAGCCCCAAACAGGTTCAGAGGTATATCAAAATCACAGAACTTATTCCTGAAATGCTTGAAAAAGTGGATGACGGAAGCATGGGATTTACTCCGGCAGTTCAGTTGTCATTTCTGAAAAAGAAGGAGCAAAAGGAAATGCTAGATGTAATGGAATTTGCACAGTGCACACCATCTTACCAACAGACATTATCAGGGTGGATTTCCCCAAACTGTGCGAAGAGAGTGTGTTGGAGGAAGGGGTATTAGATGAAGACACAGCTGATTGATTTTGGAGGGAGAAGTCCAGAGAGAGCTCATGCCAATGATGCCGGTGCTGATGTATTCAGTCCCAAGGATGCTGTGATCCGGCCGGGAGATATCTGTAAGTTGCCTCTGGGATTTGGATGCCAGTCCTGATACCGTATTTTACTTTTGAAAACTGGAAGGAGCGTGGTACGGGGGCTTTTGGTTCCACTGGGAGATAAGGAGAACCTCTTCGCAGAGATTCTCCTTGATTTTAAACGGTAGGTTTTGTAGGTCTTACTGTAAGCTGTAAACCGAGATGCTGAAAAATATTAAGCAGTGTTCCGAGATTCGGGGTTGTTTTGCAGGATTCGATCCGTGCTACGGATGATTGTGGAATACCACACATAGCAGCAAGCTCTCTCTGGCTAAGTCCAAGAGAAGTACGCTGTTCCACCATGGCACTTACGATGGAGGAAATATTTTCAACTTCATCGATGTCTTTTCCAATTTCTGGATCAACGGTTCTTACATGTTCCTTATAGTCATTCCAGGTTTTCATAATCATTCAGCCTCCTTTCGGGCAAGGTAATCATCACGTTCAGCCTTTGCCCGTTCAATTTCGCGCTTGGGAGTTTTTTGAGTTTTCTTGCGGAATTGATGCAAAAGCACAAAGGTATCATTTTGGAAATAAAAATATAAAACACGGTTATTGCCTGGGCGAAGCTCCCAGATATCATCATCAAGGTGTTTTGTGATATTTTCATTAAGCCGTGTACCATTATCTTCGAGGAGCTGGATGTACAAACTTATCTGCTTGTATTGAATACGGGCATCTTTGTTTGTAGCTGCTTTGACTCGAAGAGATTCAAGAAATTCCCAAAGCTCTGATCTGCCATTGGAATCTTCGTAAAATTCAATGTTGTACATTAGTATATGTTCTCCAAGTGGAAATATTTATTCTATATACATGATAGCATTTATGCTATCAAAAAGCAAATAAAAAATGAAAGAAGGAAACAAAATTTGAGTGAAAAAAATATAAAATTAGTAATTGCCGAGAAACTTTCGGTGGCGCAGTCCATCGCAAAGGTAATCGGTGCAGATAAGAGAGAGGACGGATACCTGGAGGGCAATGGTTATATTGTCAGCTGGTGTGTGGGGCATCTGGTGGAGCTTGCATCACCAGAGTCCTATGATGAGAAATATGAAAAGTGGAGATATGATGATCTTCCAATTCTGCCATTCGAGCGCTTATGGATTTCTTCTATGGAAGACCAGGCGATTTCGGATGGCTTTTCTCATCTGAAAAATGGAAGAGAATATGATGATCTCTACCGGGCGGCACTATGCAGGGAGAGGGCGGACTGGATCGTGGGAATGAATGCAACCAGGTTATTTTCTACCCTGTATGGACAGACACTGAATGTAGGAAGAGTTATGACACCGACTCTTGCGTGTTATATTGTGAGCGGAAGGAGGCATGCGGATGGATGCTATGAATGATATACAGAAAATCAGGACGCAGATTGAACAGCATCAGGCTGAGCAGGAACAGGTCCTTCGTCGCACCATGTCAGTGCCGGAAAAAGAACTAAGGGAAAAATCTTATTCATTTAAGGAAGCTGCAAATATTCTGGGAATAGTAAAGTAATAATATCAACATGACGATATAGAAAATGCAGGGAAGCATTGTATTTCAAAGAGTTTGAGATACAGTGCTTCTGCGTTTCTATAGGAGATAGTCGTTCTATGCGAAAAATAGTCATTTGATGCGGAGAATGATCGAGCGGAAGATTTGTTTGATATAATAAAGAGTGCTAGGTGAGACTTGTATGGTTTACAGGCATGAGAGAAATCAAAGACAGGAATGAAAAATATGAACATTATTATTTGTGATGACAGGATAGATGACAGAAAAAATCTGTCAGATTTGCTGTCAGACTATGGTGAAAAAAAGAATTATGAGTTTGCTATTACAGAATATGATTCTGGAGAACAGTTATGCGAAGAACAATCAGCTTTGGAAGCGTGTCAGATATTATTTCTGGACATCAATATGCAGGGGATGGATGGGCTGAAAACAGCTATGAGGATTAAAGAAAAATATCCAAAACTTCCGGTTGTGCTGGTGACGGCATACATGAATTACGCACTGGATGGATATAAGGTGAAAGCAAGCCGTTTTCTGCTGAAAGATAACCTTGCAGATACTATAGAAGAATGTATGGATGATTTGATAGCAGAAATTAATAAAAACCGTAGGATTCTCGAATTTCGTTTTGTGGAGGGAACGATAAAACTCTATGCAGATGACATCATTTATATAGAAACAGAACTTCACAAAAATGTATTTTATACTGAAAAAGGTACGTTTCAGATTTATAAAAAACTGGATGAACTGGAAAATGAATTCAAGGATATGGGATTCGTGCGGGCACATCTAAGTTTTCTTGTAAATATGAGGTACATCACAAAAATCAGCGGTTATGTGATGACACTTACCACGGGAAAAAAGATTCCGGTTCCCAAGGCACGATATGCACAGGTAAAGAGGGAATATATGCTGTATAAGGGAGAAGAATAACATGACATTCTGGGTATTGGCATTTATTGCGGAAATGCTGGAAGTAAAAGGAACGCTATACTTTTTTGATACTTTTATGGAAAAAAGAGATGGCGGATATAGGAACAGATATAGATTTTTTGTTTATTGCGGAGTGCTTTATCTGGTAGCAGTCACAGGGGCATGGATCGGAATGTTAAAATGTATCCCGATTATACTGGTTATGTCTTTCCTGAATCTGGCTTATTATGAAGTTTCCTTCCGGCAGAGTTTTTTGTTTTCAATCATCAACTATACAATGCTTGTATTGATTGATTATGTGACTGTTTTGCTGGGAAGAGGAGGTTCAATCCAAGAAAAATGGTTTTTACAGGCACTGATATCAAAGACGGTTTTTATCATTCTGATGTTGTTTATCAGAAGATTTAGCAAGACAAGAAAAAGCTGCGGTCTGATTACAGGAAAAGAATGGTTACAGTTTTTCTGTGTTCCTGTATTTACGGTGGTCGGTTTCATTCTTATGTTTTATTCAGAAAACGATGATATGCAGAATGTATTTTTATTTCTTTCGGTGGGACTGGTTGCGATTAACCTTATCCTTATGGAGTTCATGCAGAATACCATTGAAAAAGAAGAGAGAATAAAAATTGCGGTACTTACGGAACAAAATCAGAAAAATCGTATTGCAGATTATCAGGACCGGGAAGAAATCTATGAGCGTCAGCGAAGAAAAATGCACGATTATAAAAATCAGCTTTCCACGATCCAGACATTGATAAAGAATGGACACACAGATGAGGCACTTTCATTTACGCAGAAGCTGACAGAGAGCATAGCTGTCGAGATGTCGGCAATCAACACAAATCATCCGGTGGTCAATGCTGTTTTAAACCAGAAGTACCGCAGCATGCAGGAGAAACACATAGCGGTTATCCTGAAAGTAGGGGATTTGCAGGAGATCTGTCTGGAAGAGGAAGAGATTGTGATTCTGCTCTCTAATTTATTGGATAATGCAATCCGGGAGAGTGAAAAGGTACTGAAAAATACCGGAAAAGCGGTCATTCATCTGAAATTAGAGTGCGAAGAACATAAACTGATATTTGCGGTAAGAAATCCGGTGACAGAAAAGGTGGAAATTGAAAATGATACGATAAAGAGCAAAAGAGGGGATCATCACGGTATTGGATTGTTAAATGTAAAAGCAGTTGTGGATAAATATGGCGGTGATATGGTGCTTTCCTGCGATGAAAATGAATTTAAGGCAGTGGTCATCTTGTAAAGAGATGGTCTTTGTGTGCGTAATATGGTCGTTTGATGATATGGGACTAGGAGAACAGGTTATTTTATCCGATAAAAAAATAGAGGAAATAAGTATGTTATGAGAATTTTAAAGAATGAATATGATAAATGGATAAGTATATATAGAGGTTAAAATATATGCAGAGAAGGTAGAAAATATGAGGTGAATTCATGGGAATATCGATTTCAAATGCAACGAGTTCTGCCATTACAAAATATAGTGAATCGCTGAGAAGTGGAGAACCTGATTGGTCTATGATTCCAAGTGCAGGGAAAAGCAATAAGTCACAGGCAGAGTTTGTCTCTGAGATTAAGGAACTGGCTCAGAGAGCTGCCAACACTACGAGTAAAACGGAATTAGAATCTATTCACAGGCAGAGAACAAGGTTATGTGCAGAATACATATCCGATGTATCCCCTGACAGAAAGGCATTATATCAGCAGGCTAAAAATGCGGTAAAAAGTCAAAATGGTAATCCGAAATGCAAAGGAATCGGAGAATTATCATTGCTCGATTTTCTGGAGAGGGCAGAGGGGAAAAATAACAACCTTGCGCAAAAGAAGTTTGCTCTGGCGGGAGGAGGCACACTGGAATGTCCGATTCTGACAGGCGAAGGATATGGTGCCGACATTTCTTATCAAGGAACAAAAGTGTTGACCTATCTGGGAGATAGTTATGGATGGGGATGCGAAAGAACTCCGGCTGAGCGGGAAAAGGAAAGAGAATTTTACGGAATTTACTTCAATGAATACCATACGCAAAAGAATGCCCAAAGCTCAGAATTGAAAGAACTGCCGAACTATTTGGAAGAGAAAACGTCTTTTGATAGGAAAGCGTAAGGATATAGGTAAGATAACAGGTTTAATATGTGAGGTGACTTTAATGAAAGATTTTTCATGGAAAATTTTTGCTATAAAAACAATAATTTTTAGTATATGGGGTTTAAGTACACTTCCGTTCCTTTCAATTATTGTTCAATATATTGACTCAATAACTGGATTTAGTTCTGGAAACGGATATCATACCAATCACATGGATTATATTTTTGAAAGTCCTCTTGTTTATATGGGAGTTGTTTTTTGTATCAATATCATCCTAGCAATCGCTTACTTGATATATTGTTTTCTTAAAGCAAAACGGGAATGACTTTTAAATAAAATTAAAATAAAGTAAGGAAAGTTTATATTATAGACAAGTGTTTCGGGACAGAAACTGCGGGATAGCATTATATACAGACACAGAAAAGACATCATCAGACAGACATTCAACATTCATAGGATAGAAAATCTCTTGAAAAATGAAAAGATTGTGTTATAATACATTTAACAATTAAGCTAAATGTTAAATGAAGGAGGGATAGACTTGGGAATGCAAGACACGCTTCGTGCGATTGCCGATCCTACAAGGCGTGAGATACTTAATCTGCTCAAACATTCACGGTTGTCAGCCGGTGAGATTTGCAATCATTTTTCGGTTTCAGATGCAGCAGTTTCCCGCCACCTGTCCGTTTTAAAGGATGCTGATCTGATTCGTGATGAACGTGAGGGAAAATTTATCTATTATGAGCTCAATGCATCTGTGCTTGAGGAGATTATTTTATGGATTAGTGAATTAAAAGGAGAGGATGACTATGATCAGACAACATAAAAAAATGATATTACTCACATCAATTATAACGCTGTTTCCGATTTTTATCGGCTTGCTATTGTGGAATCAATTACCGGATTCGCTGGCAACACATTGGGGAATAAATAATGAACCAAATGGGTATGCATCCAAAACATTCGCTGTGTTTGGACTTCCGCTCATTATGTTATTGGGACATGCAGTGAGTGTGATTGCAATGAATATTGATCCTAAAGTAAAAAATATCAGTGAAAAAGTATACTTTGTTATCTTATGGATTATTCCATTGTTATCGCTTTTCGTTTGTAATGTACTCTATGGATATAATTTAGGATATCAGTTGGATATGGGATTCCTGTGTGGTCTGATGATCGGAGTTTTTTATCTGATTTTGGGAAATTTTATACCGAAAGTAAAGCCAAACTATACGATTGGATTTCGGATTTCGTGGGCATTATGCGATCCGGAAAACTGGTATCGCACGCATCGGTTTGGAGGAAAATGCATGGTGATCGGTGGGATTATCATGATTGTTACAGCACCATTCCAAAATATGTGGATACTTATTGTACTTATTCTCGTCCCTTGCATTTTACCGGTAATCTATTCTTATCTGTATTACCGCAAGATAATTTCATAATTATGTTATTCCATTTTACATTCAATCAGCGGGTAATATGCCCGCTGATTTTTTCGTCATTCATCCAGAGAAACTACCGATGGCAGGTGGTATATATTTTATTTATGCAATGTATGGTCTTTGTGTGCGTAATATGGTCGTTTGATGAGATGGGGCTAAGAGAACAGGTTATTTTATCCGATAAAGGAAATAGAGAAACTGAGCAGATTATTAACATTGGAAAAGTTATAATTTTTTGGAATAGAGATGGGAGGATGTTTTATGTCAAAGATTACAGATTATGCTTTTTTATTTCAAAAAACATTCGGGACATCAGGAGAAAATGTAATAGGCAGTTTTCAGTTGTCTCAGTTGAACAGCAGTTCTGTTCAGTCCCAGTTAAAAGCTGCCGGGTATACGCTTGAAAAATATGAGAGAATTTACAGACAGGCATTTTATGATGCCGCAAAAAAGGCTGATCCTAACTGGAAAATTGGTAAGCCAATCAAAGATGGTGCATTAGATAGTGTTACAAGAGAATTGGCAGAGTCGGGGAAATCTCCTGCACAGGCAACGCTTGATACTAAAATTTAACATATCAGGTATATTTGAATAATTAAAAAGAGAAAATTTTGAGCTGATTGGAGAAACAAAAATATGAACATTAGTTCTAGCCTGAATACCGTATCTTCATCATATGGTCAACAAAAAGGTAATCAAATGAAAACTCCTGCATCTGGGGAAAAGACATTTTATACGGCAGAAACACCAAAGGTATATCAGATATTTACAACAGATAATATGTTGTGGACAGGAGGTAATGGTACAGGTCTTTCTTATTGTCTTAAATATGCGGATGATTCGACGGATGAAAATCCTGTGGTGTTAGCGAAAGGTGTGGATGAAAACGGGAAAGAGTTTGAGCAAAGAATTTATATCAATGATGTTAATCCATCAAATGCTACAGTAGTCGAAATGCGTGCATTGGAGGCACATTACAAAGTGGAAAAGCAGGGAGGTTTCACGTCTCTGCCACTTGAAGCTGGTAATATGGGACTTAACGACAGAAGAGATTTTATCTCAATGTTCAAAAAAAGCATAGAAGATTTAAACAAATTGGGAAGGTTTGACTTATCGTTGCTTTGGACGAAAAGTATGGATACATATCTTAATTTGCCAAATGCAAATAGTAAGTATAAATAGTGCTTAGTCATTTGAACATAGGAAAAAAAGAGAACTTGGATTACATATCATATTGAGGCTGAGAGAAATCTAATAGGTGACATAGTCGGAAGAACTCCGAATAATGAAGAAAAAATGTGGAAAATAAAATGAAAAAAGTTTATCGATAGGGTTTCAGTATGATTTACATGATACAGATTATAAGACTTATATAAGGCAGGGGGATAATATGGTTACTGTAAATAATTCTGACTATTATAATAACATTCCAGCGGGCAGGGATTTAAACAACCTGCCCAATACTTCCAGCGCTGGTACAACTGTAGGATATCAATATGATGGACTTACAGAGGAGGATCGTTTCGTACAAAAAGTTTTGCAGGAGCATTATGATAAAGTGTACAAAGAAAATTTGTCTCATTCTGATCCAATGGCATATATCGAATCAAAATATTGTGATGTGACCTCACCTAATTTTTGCTCATATATGACAGAAGATCAGCGTTCCATAGCTTACCGCAATGAGAAAAGAATGTTACAAACAGGAGGAAAATATTCGGCTGGATTTGCCCGGTATGATTATGCATTAAGGAATTACAAGGATGTATATACAGGTGGTTCAAGAAGTGTTGGTTATGTACGCAATACTGACAGGGAAAAACAGTATGCCAGAAGTGTTGTAAATCAGCAAATTTCAAATCTACTTTCAAAGAATGGGATATCAATATCAAAACAGGCAGATTTGGTATTTTCTATTGACCCATATACATATCAACTAACGGTGTCGGGAAATGCAGATAGAGATACATTATCGCAGATAGAAACATTACTGAATGAAGGGGATAATGCGAAAAATATATGGACACATGCGTGGATTTGTATGCATGATGCAGATAATGAAATTGTTAATTCGCAGGCAAATATGACAAAGGCAAACCAATATTCTTTATGGCATGAAGTGTATGAGACAACCGGGTATGATGCACGCAATGCGACATATAAAAATGGTACTTTTATTGCAGAGGATGGTACAGATTTACTTGCATTGTTTAAGGAAAAATCTAAAAATGGTGCAGGGTATGAACTTTATTCTAAGAGATGGCTGCAATATGCTAAAAATGGCTGGAAGAAAGAAAATGATTTGGTATTAAAAATAGGCTTTGACAGCAGTGGATTGTATGATATAGGGCAGGAAAAAGGATATGGAGCAGCACAGAATATGTGGATGAAAGGTGTTAGCCAAAGTATGTTTGAAGCTAGAGTGTGATTAATGGGAATCTCTTTTTCAAATATAGGAACAGTTGGAAGGGAACAGCTAATTACTTCTGGTAGTAATGGAGAACCAAACTGGTCTTATATTCCATCGAAAGGAAAAAGTACAAAAAAAGTGAATAACAGAACCTATCAGTTTGCAGACGAAAAAACCAAAAAGCAGATTGCTTATATGAGTGGTTATTACCTTCAGACAGTGCCGCAGAGTGTCAAGGCAGCATGGCAGGAAACATTGGAAGAAACTGGTTTTAATCCATTTCAGACGGATGTAGGATATAGATACCGTCATAGTACTTGCAGAAATGCTTGTCATTCTTTACAAACTCCAAGAAATCTCTTTCCTGCTGTCGTGTGATAGCTTCTCTTGTAACACTATCGTTTACGACAACGGTGTTCAGCTGAAACTCAAATGGATTCTTTACCAGTAAATCATCATCCACCGCCATCTGAAAGGCAGGTCTTACAACACCACGAATAGTGTGAATGGAACTGTAACCTCGCCCATCAATCTGCTGCATTTTTATCAGCCATTCTTTGGCATCGGACACCTTAATCTTGTCAATGCGCTTCTGCCCAAAGTCTTCCTTTTTGATTACATTGACCACAAAGTTGTAATTTGACCTTGTGTTATGACGGACACCTGTTTTCTGTGAAATATACTTTTCCACCAGTTCCAATTCACGGGTAAAACGTGACTGTGTTTTGCAGAGGATAATATCGAACTTGTGCTGTTCTGCGTCTTTCAGCAGCCGCTTAAACTGCGGCCGCCGCCTGTCTGCACCAGTATAATCATCATCACTGTAAATCTGATAAACTTCCCACCCCTGTTCTTCTGCATACTGCACCAGCATTGCTTTCTGATTCTGAATGCTGCCCGAATCATCGGTCGCACATAACTTGTTTTTATCTTCCTCGGATAAACGGCAATAAATTGCTGCTTTTTTCATGTTCTATCCCTCATTCAGATAAGAACAAGCTGTTTCCTGCTTTTATTGTAACGCATAACTGCACTTTTGTCATTGCCTTTTCTCCGTAATTTTCGTCTCTGCCTGTTCGATACGGTTAATCATTTCTACCCATTTCTCTGTAAACCGTTTCCGGTCGCAGGTTTCCCTTCCATTCTGAAAAACGTGTGTGCAAACCGCTTTGATCTGCTGTTTTGCCATACGGCTTCACCCTTCCTTTCAGAATAGCCTATGTTGCTCTCTGCTAATGTAAAACCCGCCTGCTGCAAAACAGGCGGGTTTTCTCATTCTACTCTCAAATCCAGTATTCGTTGCGGTCGCTGTCCATAATGAAATCATGTTCGTGCGAAACCTCGGTCACGACGGACGAGGGCGCATCCGCCCATGTACGAAGATTGCCGCTGTAACCGGAAACATCCGGCGAGGTGTCGCGGCCGGTAATCTGGCAGATTGCCTTTGCGAACGTCAGACGGGATACATCACCGCTGAGGCCGATGTTCGTTTTCGTTGCATAGGCCACCAGTGAATTAAGCTGACCAGACGCAGCCCAGATACGCAGGTAGCCGTTCTTCGAGATCGTGTAGTTGATCTCGTAATCGTCGCCCTCGTCCATGC
>OHAN01002909.1_pt1 | contig 10718 bp, 9 predicted proteins | sample 1577121 | NCBI WGS metagenome assembly OHAN01 (sample SAMEA3541554, study PRJEB24748) | human gut metagenome | biome: human gut; feature: human-associated habitat; material: faeces | place: China | collected 2012 | reverse complement strand
ATTGTAGAAGGGACAGTTATCAGCGTTAAGGAAGATGAAATCGTTCTCAACATCGGTTACAAAGCTGATGGTATCATTACAAGAAATGAGTACAGCAATCAGCCAATCGATCTTACTACTGTAGTAAAAGAGGGAGATACGATGAAGGCAAAAGTCTTAAAGGTAAATGATGGCGAAGGCCAGGTCCTCCTTACTTACAAACGTCTTGCAATGGAAAAGAGCAACGAACGTATCAAAGAAGCTTTTGAAAACAAAGAAGTATTAAAAGCTCCTGTTTCTGCTGTATTATCAGGTGGTTTAAGTGTTGTTGTGGATGAAACAAAAGTATTTATTCCTGCAAGTCTTGTTTCAGATTCTTATGAAAAGGATCTTACAAAGTATGCCGGACAGGAAATCGAATTTGTGATTAGCGAATTCAATCCTAAGAAGAGAAGAATTATCGGCGACAGAAAGCAGTTATTAGTTGCTGAGAAGAAGAAACTTCAGGAAGAATTATTTGCTAAGATCCATGTTGGTGATGTTGTAGAAGGTACTGTAAAGAATCTTACTGACTTTGGTGCATTCATTGATTTGGGCGGAGCAGATGGTCTTCTTCATATTTCAGAAATGTCATGGGGACGTGTTGAAAATCCTAAGAAAGTATTTAATGTTGGAGATAAGACAAAAGTCCTTATTAAAGATATCAAAGATGATAAGATTGCTCTTAGCTTAAAATTCGAAGATCAGAACCCATGGTTAGATGCTGAGGAGAAGTATGGCGTTGGTTCTGTTGTGAAAGGTAAAGTAGCAAGAATGGCAGACTTCGGTGCATTCGTTGAGTTAGAGCCGGGTGTAGATGCATTACTTCATGTATCACAGATTTCAAAAGATCATGTTGATAAGCCTTCTGATGTGTTAAAGGTTGGTCAGGAAGTAGAAGCTAAAGTTGTAGACTTCAAGAAAGATGAGCATAAGATCAGCTTAAGCATGAAAGCTTTATTAAATGATTCTGATGAAGCAGAAGAAGTTGTTGCTGACACAGAAGAATAATTAAAATTGCAAAGCGTGGAAAGATTTCAGGCAGATGCAATGTGAAAGTACGCCAATCTGTTTATACAGGTTGGCGTGTTTTTTAGCTTATGTTCATGGAAAAGGAGAAAAGTTTATGGGAGATTATGAAGTATTTAAGGAGAAAGTGTTTCAACTGACAAAAATTGATCTAAGCTGCTATAAAGAGCGTCAGATGAAAAGACGGATCGATGCTTTGATCACAAAAGCAAAGATTACTTCTTATGAAGCATATATCCAGGTATTAAAGACGGATAAAGATATGTTAGAAGAATTTGTGGCATATCTTACAATCAATGTCTCAGAGTTTTATCGTAATCCGGAACAGTGGAAGTTATTGGAAGCGGATGTCTTTCCTTACCTGTTAAAAAAATTTGGCAATACGATCAAAGTATGGAGCGCTGCCTGTTCGACAGGTGATGAACCATATACATTGGTTATGGTCTTATCAAAATTCATCCCATTGAATAAAATACAGATTATTGCTACGGATATTGATAAGCAGGTATTAGAAAAAGCACAGCTTGGCATTTATGATGAAAAAAGCCTGAAAGGTCTTCCGGAAGAGTTTAAGGACAAGTATTTTACGAAGATTACAGATAAGAAGTTTCAGATCAAGGATGAAGTCAAGAAATGTGTAAAATTCAGCCAGCATAATCTGCTCAAAGATAAATATCCTGATCGCTGTGATCTGATCGTATGTCGTAATGTTATGATCTATTTTACAGAAGAAGCAAAGCAGGTAATGTATCAGAAATTCAATGATGCATTGAAAAAGGATGGTATTCTTTTTGTGGGAAGTACCGAACAGATCATTTCTCCGGCTGCGTACAGCTTCTCAACCTATAAATCGTTCTTCTATAAAAAAGAATAATAGTAAAAAGACTGAATGTGTTTTAGAAATAAGAATATATAAAGTAATACGAAGGAGATTATAAGATGTATCAATTCTTAGTTGATTTCATGTCAGCCAATCAGGTTATAATGATTGGTATGCTTGTGGCATTTGTTTTAACATTTTTATGCCTGCGTTTTCCGTTTTCTTTTCTTCCGAAGGACCAGGGAAGAGAATATGCGATCAATGGTGCACTTTCAAAAGGAAAGATCCGCGGTGTCGGACTGATCCTGACAGCGGTATTTATTCTTGTAACACTATTGGTGCTGCCTGTTGACAGAGAATATGTTGTTTATTGTATCTTGTTATTTGCAATGATGCTTAGCGGATATCTCGATGATGCATCTAAGAATCCATGGAGTGATTATAAAAAAGGAGCGATCGATCTTGTCTTAGCCCTTTTGACGATGTGGAATTTTGTCAATTATAACCCGACAAAGATACATATCGGAAGTTTTGAATATGAAATTCCCGTGGCAGTTTTTTTTGTATTGGGGGTAATATTGATCTGGGTATCGATCAATGTGACAAATTGTTCCGATGGTGTGGATGGGCTTTGCGCGAGTCTTTGTTGTGTTACGATGACAGCGTTTGCGTTGCTGTTTTTACAATCTCTAGGAAAATATGCAGCCACATTATTTATTTTCGTAGCTGTTTTATTAGCTTATCTGTGTTTTAATTCTAAACCAAGCAGTATGTTGATGGGTGATGCCGGTTCCAGAGCATTGGGATTTTATATTGCTGTGATCGCAATGAAGACCGGACATCCGTTTGTTTACATTTTGCTGGCGGCAGTTTTGATCGTAGATGGCGGTATTGGTCTGATTAAGATCTTTTTGCTCCGCTTTTTGAAAATTGCTGTTTTGAAGAATACTCGTACACCGTTACATGATCATGCAAGAAAAGGAAAAGGATGGTCTGATACACAGGTTGTATTCCGTTTCTGTATTATTCAGATCCTGTTTGTATTGTTTGCCTATCTGGTCGTTGCACGATAAACATTTTTTTAGTACAATATTTTCTTAGAGATGTAATTTGAATGGAGGCTTAGACACATGAGTGAAAATATAAAAGTAGTAGTAGATGCGATGGGAGGAGACAATGCACCTGAAGTTACGGTAGAAGGTGCGGTCGAAGCATTAAAGGTATCGGATAAAATTTCTATTATCCTGACCGGACGTACCGAAGATATCAAAAAAGAATTACAAAAATATTCTTATGATGAAAGCCGCATTTCAATCGTGCAGGCAGATGATGTGATCGGTTTTGATGAACCACCGGTTATGGCGATCCGTAAGAAGAAAAATTCTTCCATCGTTGTCGGATTGAATCTCGTAAAACGAGGAGAAGCGGATGCTTTTGTATCGGCAGGAAGTACCGGTGCAATCTTAGTTGGAGGCCAGTTTGTTGTGGGAAGGATCAAAGGAATTGAAAGAGCACCGTTAGCACCATTGATCCCAACAGCAAAAGGCCCTTCATTATTGATTGACTGTGGAGCAAATGTGGATGCACGTCCTTCTCATTTGGTACAATTTGCAAAAATGGGTTCGATCTATATGGAACATATTGTCGGCATTAAAAATCCAAGAGTAGCGATTGTAAATATTGGCGCAGAAGAAGAAAAAGGGAATATGTTAGTAAAGGAGACATATCCTTTATTAAAAGAATGCACAGATATTAATTTTGTAGGCAGTATTGAAGCAAGAGATATTCCAAACGGTGATGCAGATGTCATTGTTTGTGAAGCTTTTGTCGGAAATGTTATTTTGAAATTATATGAAGGTCTTTCCAATACATTGATGCATGAGATTAAAGCAGGTTTGATGTCGTCTCTTCGCAGCAAGATTGGTGGTCTTTTGATCAAACCGGCATTAAAGAAGGTTGTAAAAGGCTTTATCGGCGAAGATCAGGGTGGAGCACCATTATTAGGATTGAAAGGTCTTGTTGTGAAAGCACATGGAAGCTCTGGTGCAGATGATATTAAGAAAGCGATCATTCAGTGTATTCAGTTTAGTGAAGAAGAAATCAATGAAAAGATCAAGGAAAATATCATAACAGATTAAGAAGGTGAATGCATATGGGATTTGAAAAGCTGCAAATGATCATATCAGAAGTGTTGGGGGTACAGGCGGAAGACGTTTTGCCGGAAATGTCATTCGTTGATGATTTGGGTGCAGACTCACTTGAAATTTTTCAGATCATTATGGCAATCGAAGAAGAATTTGATGTTGTCATAGACGAAAATGCAATAGAAATGATTGAAACTGTTGAGCAGGCTTATCAGGCAATCGGGCAAAGTGAAGATATCTAAACTTTTGTTACATTGTATGGGATAAGCAAAAAATGTATTTTGCAAGCCCTGTATGCGTTTTGAGTTCCGCAGACAGGGTATTGTTCGTTATAGAGAACACATGATATGAGGTGAATTATGAAACAGGAAAAAAGAATGGAATTTGAAAAAAGAATCGGATATTCTTTTAAAGATCCGGAGCTGCTTGTGACTGCTTTGACACACAGTTCTTATTCAAATGAAATACGATTGAAAAAGCAGGAATGCAATGAACGACTGGAATTTTTAGGAGATGCAGTTTTAGAATTGATCTCTAGTGAGCAGATCTTTCGGAATCACCCGGATCAGCCGGAGGGAGATCTGACGCGTATCCGTGCAAGCTATGTATGTGAGCCGACACTTGCGTTATGTGCAAGAGAAATCTGCCTTGGAGACTATTTGCAATTAGGCAGGGGCGAAGACAGGACGGGCGGAAGAGAAAGAGATTCTATTTTATCAGATGCAATGGAAGCGACGATCGGAGCAGTCTATATGGATGGAGGCTTTGAAAGTGCGCAGCGTTATGTAGAAGAATTTATCTTAAAAGATATTGAAAAGAAGTCCCTGTTTTATGACAGCAAGACTTATTTGCAGGAAATCGTGCAAAGGGATTTAAAGAAATTAGAATATGTCTTATTGAAAGAAGAGGGCCCGGATCATAATAAATCCTTTGAGGTCGGTGTGCTTATAGTCATGCTCCAGCGCAAAGGCTGCTGCCTGTTCCTGCGCCTTTTCGTCCGGGTAATCACCGTAGACGCGGAGGCACTTGTGTGTTTCGGCGTCATACACGGCAGCGCCGTCATAGGCAAAACCATCTTCCTCCATCGTACCGGCAACATAGCCCTGCGCTGCGGCCTCCGCTTCTTCCAGTGTTTGATAGTCCAGCTTATCGTCAAAGCCGTTTTCAAAATGGTGATAAGCAGCGACCTGATAGGGCGCGGCCATCTGCGCGGCGTAGCGGTCAATGGCTTCTGCGGTCAGCCACTCCGGTTTTTTCGGGAGAGCATCATACAGCTCCCGCATTTTCTTGATTTGCGCGTGGACATTACCTGCCCACAGGTGCTTTTCACTTCGCCCGCCAGCGCCGAGGAAATAATCACAATCGGCGCGTAGACGGTCCAGCAGCACATAATCCCCGCTGTGGTCAGCAAAGGCAGGAAGTTCACCACTTCCTGCCTTTGTGGGTTCTTCGACTGTCAGTTGTAGATCAGATCGTTCAGCACCAGTTCCTCCGCGCTGTGCCGGAGATTGTTCATCAGGCCCGTCCAGCGCATGGGATCGGTCGCTTTCAGTGCCTCCGTCACGCCCTCGGCTCTCGCCATCTGCGCCACGGTCTGCTCCACCATCTTCCGCGCGGTCTGCTCGATCTCCGCCAGATGCTCCGCCAGAGCGCCGCTGGTCTTGAGGTTGGTGTAAAGCACCCTGCGGCGCTTCATCAGATATTCTCTCCGCAGCTCCGCGTACTTGCCCAGATGCACCTCCGGGGTCTGCGGCATCAGCAGGTTCGGCACTTGAAAGCCGTTCTGCATTCTGTAAGTGATCTCCATACTGTTTGCTCCTTTCTCGGCCTGTTTCGTGTTGTTCTGTGTGGTCATCATATCTACTTTTTTCACGGTTTGCAAAAAACTGATCCCGCTGGGCCTGCATGACTGTGCGGCTGATCTCCCGCAATCCCATCTCCGCGATGTCGCTGGTGGCGATGCCCAGGGCATTGATGGTGGGCGGCGTGTTGAATTCGTAAACATGGGCGAACTCATCGGGTGAAAAATAGTCATCTGCCCGCAGGCCGAGGCGTGTCATCAGCATATACGCCACGCTGACCTCCAGCGTGTCCCGGTAGAACACCTCTAAATTGAGGTCGTCCAGTTCCTCCAGCAGGCTGTCCTCTCGGCACTCCCGCAGGTCTTGCAGGTAGTCCGTGATGTTGTCCGCCACGGCGTTGTGGCAGGCGGAGCGCACGGCGTCCGCAAGATTTTCTTTTTCGGACAGGTTGCCGAAGGTGGCCTCCAGCGTTTCGATGACCTCCGGCTCAAAGGCCGGGTGCATCGTCCAGATGGGCAGCGGACGGGCAAAGCGGGACGCATGGGTGTCCGAAACATCAAAATAGAGCTTCAGGCAGTTTTGCCCGTCATCGCTGAAAACCTCGATGCTCTTTGCACCGCGATTCACCCAGCGTCCAAACCGTCGATTCCATCGTTCCATTTCAAGAACTGCGGTGGCATCCGGGCGCTGGGCATAAATCAGGATCTGTTCATCAAAGCTGCATTTGTAGTTATAGCAGGCAGCACGCAGAAAGCCTGTCCAGCTTTCATAGCTGCGAGTGACATTTTGCACGGTCTGATCATACAGCTCTGTGATGAGCTGAAATTTCGTAGGCAAGTATTTTCTCCTCCCTTCGCGTGGCATGAAAAAGTCGCCTTAGCATAAAAGCGCCGCGGGGCCTTTATCTTGTGGCATCCGTTGGTTCATATTCGGTCTTATTGTTACTCGGCTTCTTCTGCTTCGACCAAAACAGTCCCGATATTCAGCAAGTTTTTCTTTTCTAACCTTAAAAACTTTTCTCATTATCTGTTGGTATAAAGCGATATTGGAAAGCCATTTTGATTATCTCTCCGGCTCTGCTCTCTTTTTTTCTGGAAGTCGGTCATTTTTCTGCTGCTCGCCGCGGGCCTTTTCAAACAGCTTGCGCTGATAGCAGTAAATATAGAACTGATAGTCTCCCTTGACTGGCGTACAGCGGATCATATATACATACCGCTTTGTTTTTGCCATGAAGGCGTAAGAGGGAAGCATGGCGCCCTTGATGGCACAGGACCTCTCAAAACGGCCACAGAAGCGTTTCATAGTATCAAAATCATGCAGCGGGGAATCGGGCTGTTCGCGCAGCCAGTTCACAGTGCGATCAATGTCTGCCTTAAACGCCTGTGTGTTCAGTTGATCGTTCTGATGAGGCCACCATGTCGTAAAAAACTGCTTACCGTTTCCAAAATCGCCTCGCAAATGCCCAACACAACCCATGGCCTTGTCCTGTGTCTCGCCGTGTGAAAAGTAGAAGTTGTGCAGTGAATCATCGTTGGCAACAAAGAAGTCGATGACATCTTTCTTGCTGACAGGATATTTTCGCTGAAACTCAGCAAGGGTGCGGCACCCACCGTCCTTAAAGGAAAGGCTATCGCTCTCTAACGGAATCCGGCCCTCAACAGGTAACTGAAACGGTTCGCGGGTAAGGACTGTACCATAGTAGCTGACCATGATACTCCGTGACAGCGTTACCGGATCACCCCAATCTTCGTCGCCGTGACGCAGTTCATAGCGGTACAAGCCCTCTGGCACGGTGGACTTATCAAGACGGCACTCGGTAAACAGGGCGGGTCTATCCAAAATCGTGACTTCCTGGTAGGTCACCTTCTTTGCATCATAGCTCATCTTGCTGTACCTCGCTCTTTTCGTTTATTTTTTGCTTTCTGCGGCTGTGCCAGAAATTCCGGGACTTCCTTGAAGCCAATGGTATCTGCGTAATAGGCCGTTTTCTTTCCGGCCTGCGTCAATACCACAATGTCACTCATGGACATGGAGCGCATCCGACAGGCAAAGGGACGGCGGTCACTGTTGTGCTTTGCCCATAGATGTTCCAGCGAATTTTCCTTTGCGAACATACCGGCATAAGAACGCTGATAATCAGCGTTCTGGAGTTTTCCCCTTGCGTCCGCATAGGGCCGGAAACAGTAGTCCGCATCAGCGATTATGGGGATTTGGTAGATTTCATAGGTGCCGATCTCGTCGCTGATTTTCGGCGTGCTTGGAACATAGAGATTGCCGTTGCGTTCCTGCATTTCAGCAAATTCACAGATATGGCAGACGGAGCTGCCAATGCGGGTATGATAATCGTCGATGTAGGTACAGGGCAGGATCAGCTTCTCACCGTCAAAACGGGTAATGACGATGCTTTCCCCGTCCCTGATAGTAAAGAGTGTATGGTAATCGCTGTCGATGAAACGGATCACACGCTTGTCCTTATCAGGATCTGGAAAGGCGAAAACGCCCATGATATTTACCGGCTCGCGGTCTGTCATCGTGCTTCACCTCTTTCTTTTTTCGGCGTGGTACGATTTTGTTCTTGCTGCGCCATGCGATTTTGTTGCTTTTTATATTCATCACCTGCTCGTTCGCAGAAATCTTCAACAACGGCGGCGCGGCAACTTCGGTAATGCCCCCAAAAGTAATTAGGTGGGCCATCTCCATCATTTTTGCAGTTTCTCACCCATGTCACAAACGGATCAGGGGCTTTGCCACATTCACCTATGGCAAACTCGGCATTGCCCACACGGACCCGCGCCGTAATTTGATAGTCGGCGTTGATGATCCGTCCGGCAGCATAACTGCCGCGCTCTAATTCCACAGTGCAGCTCCCGTTTTTTGCAAAGGATACTTTTACTGGCATGACCGGCCTCCCACACACCAAATCCGGCTGCATGATAAATTGAGCGTTCATGCCCATCAGCTCATTGGGCAGCTTGTCCATAGGCAGATATACCCGCCGCTTCCCCACAATCTCGTAACGCAGGAGTAAACCGTTGATGGGGTAATAAATGCTCATAACTGGGTCCTTGACATGCCCTTGCAGGATATCGGCATTCACATACTTTGCATTGTCTAAGTACCACTGCGGGTTTGCGCCGGGCGTGTTCCAGCCGAACATTGAGCCTGCCAGCATAGCCGATTCCTGTATATCCGAAATACCGCGCTGCTCATTGTGATCGCTGGCAATCTCACGATTTTTCTCGCGGCTACCGGTATCCCATTCGGAGGGGTAGTAACCATTCTCACCATTTTTAATGATAATAAGCTGTCCGGTAGAAGGCAGGACAGAAAAGCAGGTATCGGGTAATTTATTTCGTCGCATAGCTGCACCTCCTCATCGGCTCTGTTCTTGCTGGCGCTTGCGGTGCCAGCCTTCCAGCAGCTTGATGATGACCTCCTCCATCTGCTTCGGGGTATAGCTGGCCGGAAAGTATTTTTGCAGACGGTCATTGCGGATCGTAACCTTGCGCTCCAGCGGTTTTTCTTCCCGCATGACAAGGTCGATGATATTATTCTCGAGCTTACCTTCGGCGCTGAGCTGCTTGAGCCGTTGCGCCTGTCCCAGCGATGGGGATACCTCATCGCGCTCCATGACAAGCAAGAGGTAGGTCTGTTCTTTCTCGGACAGGTGGGAGATAAAATCTGCGGCGGGGACAAATTTGAGCGTTCCCGTATCTACTGCGTCCAGCAGCGGCGAAATTAACTTATTCAACCGCACATAGCGTTGAATTTGCATACGGCTCTCGTTCACTTGTTCCGCCAAAAGCTCAACAGAAAAGCGCCCTTGAAAATTCTGCCCAACTTGGGCAGAATTTTTTGAAGGCCGTCCAGCTTGCCGTTTCATGGCGTCCAGTTTCAGCTTGTAAGCCTTGGCTTTTTCGCTGGGAAGTAAATCTTCGCGGTTGATGTTGTAGTCTACCACCAAAATATCCGCTTCCTCATCGCTGTAATTGCGGACGATGACGGGCCGAGTGTCCAGTCCCACGACTTTTGCACAATAATCGCGCCGATGGCCGGAGATAATTTCGTATCCGCCAGCGTCGCGGGGACGGACGATCAGCGGCTCGGCGATCCCGATATGCTCGATACTGTCCATGAGCCGCACTAAATCAGGCGTCGGACGGTCGATGGTGTATGGCTGACGGGAGTAGGGAAAAATCTCCGCAGCGGGGACGATTTGAATACGCTCCTGCCGGTCAGCTTCACGTTCTGCATCCGTTTTGAACAGGTCATCGTACCGGGTCAGTTCGATGCCGCTTAATTTGCTTGCCAAGGTTCAACACCTCCCGCGTCAGATTTTCATAGGCCACCGCCGCCTTGCCGCTGCGGTCGTGGTCGTAAATACTCTTATTTTCCACGCTGATCTCCGCCGCTTTGATAGAACGGGGAATCTCGCTCGTAAACACATGACCGCCGTAGGACTTTCGAATAAGCGCGTTGATCTCCCGTGCCAAAGTGGTGCGGCTGTCCACCATCGTCAGCAGAATGCCGTCCACCTCCAGCCTCGGGTTGAGCTGCCGTTTGACGCGGGTGATGGTTCGCAAAAGCTGTTCCAGTCCCTTTGCTGGAAGATACTGCGCCTGCACAGGGATAATCACGCTGTCCGCAGCGGTCAGAGCGTTGATCGTCAGCATACCGTCGATGAGTGCGTAGTCATAGCGGTCTGCCACCGTGGACAGGTATTGCCGCAGCACTGTCTCGCGGCTCATGGTGTTGACCAGCGTGACCTCTAACGCCGACAGTTCGATATTGGCGGGTACAAGGTGGACGCCGGACGAGTGGGACAGGATTCCCTCTCCAGGGGCGATAGGCTGCTCCGCGATGATTTTCTCCATCAGCGTAGAGAGCGTGGGGGATAGTTCGTCA
>OHAN01002898.1_pt1 | contig 10748 bp, 8 predicted proteins | sample 1577121 | NCBI WGS metagenome assembly OHAN01 (sample SAMEA3541554, study PRJEB24748) | human gut metagenome | biome: human gut; feature: human-associated habitat; material: faeces | place: China | collected 2012 | reverse complement strand
ATGGATAAAGGAATTGACGTTACCCGAAGAGGGTTCGAATGTCGTGAGTTCCCTGGAGCCGTCCTCATTGAGATAACTAATCCGACCGACCGCTATGTTCGTGTTCCGGAGCGTAAATGGAACAAAACATTGGGGTGGATTGAGTCCCTGTGGCTGGCTCGTGGAGATAACAGTCTTGAGATGCCTGCTTCCTATGTGAAGAACCTTGTAAACTTCTCAGACGACGGAAAGTTCATGAGAGCGGGATATGGACCCAGAATACGTCGTTACGGGGACAATTTTGACTCGATGGTAACATTGTCCGGAAAGTTACTTCCGCGACAGTATAAGAACGGTAAAGCAGACGAAAACGGTCGTTATTCAAAATTAAAGGCTCCCGGACTGTACCAGAACGTGACTGACCAATTACGGTTCGTCATTGAAAAGTTCAAGCAGGACATCGATACCCGTGAAGCGGTTATCACAATTCACGACCCTATCTCTGACAACTTCAATCAGAATGAAGAGGACGGGGAAAAGGCTCCATTGCTCCTCACAAAGGATACACCGTGTACCCGTTCAATCCACTTCATGATAGTGAATGGAAAGATGAACTGTTACGTGGATATCCGTTCGAATGACCTTATCTGGGGGTTCAGTGCGGTGAACGTGTTCAACTTTACATTGATGCAGGAGTACGTCGCAGCGATAGTGGGCGTGCCTGTCGGGAAATATTACCACAAGGCAGACAATCTTCATGTCTATAAGGACTTCATTCCGTTGGCTGAAGAAATCGCTAAAAGAGACCCAAATTCGTATCCGTCCGGAGTAAACTTTTCCTATAAGACGACGTTTAAAACTTTAGAGGAGTTCGATGCGCTTATCGCTCAGTTGAGTCAGTTCGAAGAAAACTGTCGTAACAGTGAGAACCGTACAGAACAGGACTTCGAGTTATTGCGTGAGGATATTGAAAAGTTTGAAGATGAGATGTTCTCTGACTGGGCAAAGGTTATCTTCCGTTACTGGACAAAACAGTTGGTAGAGTTCCGGAACCCGTTACTGAACGAACTGTTCATCGGATAAGAATTATTCACTAAAATAAAGACGATTTAGTTATGAATTTCAAGAAGATTGACATCCTGTTAGGGATGAAAGACATTCAGAGGTTGCCTAATACCCCCCATCACAGGGGGTACAACCTCCTGGAACATGGGTTGGTGGTAGGAATGTTATTCCGTTGGTTTGCCTCAGAAGAGGACGTGTCCTACGACATCAACGTGTTTGACAAAGTGTTACTCCACGACTATGTGGAAAGTGTTACAGGCGACCTCAATGCTTGCGTAAAGAAATTCAATGAGAACACGGCTGCGGCATGGGATATCATTGAATACGAAATCTGTCATGGCGACGTGAACCTGTTGCCGTATTCCGATGAAGAAATTAAGAAGACAATGACTGACCTCCAGTACCGTCTTTTCAAGACCTGTGATTATTTGGACTTATGGATATTCTGTAAGAACGAACAGGCTTTGGGAAACACGTCCAAGAAGTTATTGACTTGTATCACAAACTGCCAACAACTGTTGGAGAGATATACGGACAACTGGAAACTCTTCAAGAGCGTTCAAAAATTCATGAATCAATATGAGCCTTAAAGGAAAGATATATGGCTTGGTAGGAGTTATTGGCTCCGGTAAATCTTACCAAGCGGAAGCACTCATGGTGGATGCTGCCTGTATGGAGCGTCCGCTGATTATGGGGGATTTCAGCGAAGGAATTCGTCAGACGTTGATGAACATCTTTACAGGGGAGTCAAAGGGAATTGACTGTACGGGTACAGCGTATGCGAAGTGGAAACAGTTGAGCAGCGACATTCTGTTACCGTTTTATGCACAGCAAGATTCTCCTAATATTCTTGACTCGGTACGGGTTGAGGGTCGTGAACTGTTACAGCGCACAGGCGAATATCTCAAGTCGTTGGCTGGGGAAGATGTATGGGCACGTTGGACGGCAAATGCTGTTACGAACAGTTGGGCAAAGATGTCTGAAGAAGATGCTGAAATATGCGATATCGTATTTGGTTCATTGCGTTTCGACTGTGAGGCTGAGGCTATCTTTAAGGTTGCTGAGGCGACAGGTAAAGAAGTGAAGATTTATTTCTGTGATTATCATTCGGATTCCTATGAATTGAATGACCATGTCAGTGAGAAGTTTGCGCAATACTTCCTGTCGTTAGGGTGTAAAGATGGTGACGATATAACGGAACTTGTTAAGCAGAAAATCAATGGATAAATTCAAAGAATATCTTGAGAAGAATTTAATGGACTTCGCTCCTATTTCTGACTATGTGGTCGAGATAGGAGGGAAGACCTTTGAATTGTATCAGCCAGCGTATGACGGTGCGTTGTTTGATGACGGGTTCAACTTTGTAGGTATTCCTGCCGACCCGAAGCGTAAAGGCTCAGGAGAGGAATCCGTCGAAACATCGTGTGACTTCTACGCATTCAGTTTCGGAGGAGTGTACTATATGCTCGCCAAAGGTAAAGAGAACGACGTGAAACTCACACGGCTGAAATATATCGGTCAGGCGAAACAGGAAATTGAAACCCCTGTATTCTTAGGAGTTCATGGTCAATATGAGATGATGTCCGGGACGGGAACGTATGCCGACTGGTGTAAGAAGGCAAAGTTCCTCGGAGTGAAGACGCTGGGTATCTGTGAGAAGAACACACTTGCCGGAGCGTTGAAGTTTCAAGCGGAATGCCAAAAGAACGACATCAAGAGCGTGATTGGTATGGAGTGTGTGGTGTATGACCAGCCTCGGGATTTCCGCTTCACTGTTAAGGTGTATGCAAGGAACGACAAGGGTTGGCGAGACCTCCTCACTATAAACAAGTTCATCAATTGCGACAATCCGAAGTACATCGGTCTTGAGGACTTCAATAAAATCACCACTAACAACGATGATTTGATTATGTTCCTTGACCCGAAGACAACGGATTACGACAAGTTGAAAGACTTGCATATAGATGCTGTCGTGTATCAGTTGGACCCATGCGAATATGTAGATGATAACCGTGACGAATGGTATCTGACGAACCTGAAGAAGTTCTTCAAGGATAAGAACCTGTTACCCGTTCCGTCGGTTGACGCTTGGTATCTTGATGAGGAATACAGTTGCATCAGACCTCGCTTACATAGTATCGGTGGAACAACCGCCTACGAGAGCGACAATCAATACTTCAAAGCGAACGACCAACTGTTTGTTGAGTTGGCTCAAATGTTTCCGGATACCGAAGAAGGGTTCATGGACGTGTACAGCCGTTTTATGGAAGGGTTGGAATTCCTTGAAAACATTGCTGAGGCGATAACCTTTGTCATCGACGTAAAGAAGAGACACTTGCCTCACTATAAGATGACGAAGGAAGAGGCAAAACAGTTCGAAACAAATGAAGACCTCTTTTGGTCTCTTATAGCCGACGGTCTTGAGCGTCACCCAGACCTCATTGAGGATTGGGGTGAAGAGGTTATTATGGAACGAATAGACCGAGAGGTGGGTGTTATAAAGTTAGGGGAAGCAATTGACTACTTCTTAATTACTTGGGACATTATCAATTGGTGCCATCGTAACGGTATAATGACAGGTATCAGTCGTGGTTCGGCTGGTGGTTGTCTTGTTTCCTACCTGTTGGGGATTACCAAGTTAGACCCAATGAGATACGACCTACTCTTCGAGCGTTTCCTGAACGCAGGACGTGTTAAGGTATCACTCCCCGATATTGACTGTGATTATCCTGGTGAAGACCGTCCCCGTGTGAAGAAATACATGGAAGAACGGTACGGCTGGAATCAGGTATGCTCTGTGGGAACTTACAGCGCATTACAGTTACGAGCAGCCATCAAGGATATGGCTCGTGTGTACGGGTTGGACTTCCAGGAAACGAATGAGATGATGAAAGTGTTTGACGTCAAGGACAGGAAGCCTGAAGACCTGTTCAAGATAGCCTGTGCTCATTCACGGGTAAAGAACTTTGTCGTTGAACACTTCGACCTCATCAATGAAGTGATGCTGATAATGCCCGCACCAAAGGCTCAGTCAATTCATGCCTGTGCGATGATGGTATTCCCAGAGGAACACGATATGTTTCATTGGGTTCCTATTCGTAAGAATGGTGAGGAGTATGTAACCGAGTGGGAAGGTGGCGAGATGGACGCTGCTGGCTTCCTAAAAGAGGACGTGCTGGGTGTGAAACAGTTTGACAAGTTCCAGGATATGGTTCGGTTGATAAAGGAACACGAGAATGTAGATTTAGACATATTCAGTGTGCCGTTGGATGACCCAGAGGTGTACAGGTATTTCAAGAACGGTTGGAACGAGGACAACTTTCACTTTGGTAGTTCCGGATTGACAGGCTACTGCCGCCAGATGAAGCCTGACAATATTGAAGACCTTATCGCTGCTATCTCATTGTATCGTCCGGGAGCGATGGAGAACAACTTCCATAATGAGTACGTCTCCCGTAAAGAGGGTCAGAAAGAGGTTGAGTATTTCACCGGAACGGACAAGATACTGAATAACACGTATGGAGTATTTGCCTATCAGGAACAAATCATGCAACTCTGCCGTGAGTTGGGTGGGCTGTCATTGGTTGAAGCCGATGACGTTCGTAAAGCGATGGTAAAGAAGAAATACGAGGCTCTCCAGCAGTACAAAGAACGGTTTATCCCTTACTATCGGGACAACTATAACGTCACCCAGGAATATTCCGAAAAGGTGTGGGACGCTATTGATAAGGCTTCGACGTACCTGTTTAACCGAAGCCACGCTGCTGCCTATGCGATTACAGGCTATATCTCACAGTGGATAAAAGTTCACTATCCTATTGAGTATTGGTCGGTGGCATTTAAGTATGCGATGGAATCTGACTATTCACGCTACATTGCGGAAATCAATAAGACGGGAGTCTGTACGGTACGTCCTGTGGATATCAATATATCGGATACCGATGTTGTTATCAACTTCAAAGAGAAAGCCTTGTATTGGTCAATTACAGGAGTCAAACAGGTCGCAGAAAAGGCTGCAACCCAAATTATAAAGGAACGTACAGAGAACGGTCAATATTGGTCATTAGACGACTTTATCACCCGACACAAATGGAAGGGTTCAGCAGTGAACAGCCGTATCATCAGAAATCTGATATTGGCGGGAGCGTTCGACAGTCTTGAGGGGGTAAAGAAACCCCAGGAACGAATAGACCTGTTGGTACACTTCCTCGGAACGACGAAGGGGAATGTTAAGGATGACGACCCTGTATTAGTTGGAGCCGACTTCCACGCCAATGACGCTTGGTGGTGGGCACTCCTACAAAAGAAAGTATCAGGATTGGCGTTCTTTGACTACCAAAGAATCTATGACAGGTTCGCTGGGGAGTTCCCTGATGCCTACGAATATGCTACTCTTGAGGAGTGTCACGACACAGAAGTGAAGCCGAATAACGGGTACGTCGTGTTGGCTGGGTTCATCGCTGAAATGGAGATTAAGAAGACCCGCAAGGGTGATACGATGTGTCGCCTGATATTAGAGGCGAACTACGAGTTCATCGAAATTGTGATATTCCAGCAGGAATACGAACAGTTGGAACCCCTGTTATCGTGCGGAAGAGCGAACCTGATACTCATCAATGGTATCCTTTCCTACGACAACCGTAAAGAGGTGAACACGCTGAGAGCCTGTTTCGAGTCGAATATCGTTACTTTGACGTTATAATTTTACGAACTTTAATCAGAAGATAAATGGAAATATTAGTTCACTTTAACGACGTCCCTGTGACGTTGGTTACAAATGGGTTCGAGGACACGGTCGATATCGACAAGTTGACCTCCATCGAGTACAGTAATTTGTATGGCGAGGCGGTTACAGTCAGTGCGCTCCTGAACAAAGTAGGGTTGCTCCGTGCTGAAGCCGAAAAGAAAGTCGCGGAATGTAAACTTGAGAAAGAGGTTTATGAAGCCCAGACAAAGAAAGAATGGCGTCGTGAGGCGAACCGTAATGGCGGAAAGTTCACGCTGGCTTTGGAAGACGGGGAAGTTGAGGAAATCAAGTTGTCGGAAAAGGCTCTTGACGAGGCTCTCCTACTTGACGAAGACTATCAGAATCTCTGTATTGCGTATATTGACGCTCAGAAGAATTTCAGCGTTCTTGACGCACTTCAGTGGGCGGTTCAGGACAAGTCGAAGAAACTGAACAACCTCCTCAAACCTGTTACCCCAACGGAGTTCCTCGGAGAATTGGTAGAGGGTAAAGTGAACAGTTTCTTCATCAAGAAAGCAGGGTTCAAATAAATTTTTCGAAGAATTTTCGGGGAACTTCTTTGATAATTCGAATGATTCCATTACCTTTGTAACATCAAATTTAAGTTAAACATTCAAATAATTAGAATTATGGCAAAGAAAACAGTTCAATCCAGCGCAGTAGAAGAATTCAAAGGTTACATCAAAGTCACAGACGGATTCTACCTGAAACCAGTTGAAAGTCACGCATCAAGTTATGACGTTTACCAATTAAAGAAGTCTGACAGTCCTCGCCATCCTAATGGTAAAATGGACGACATGGCTTATGGTTGTACGCTCCCGAGAGCATTGCAGTTAATCGCCAACAAGTGTGCCGGACAAGAGGCTGAGGACATCATCGAACTGATGGAATCTATTAAGAGTTACGAACAGAAGTTTCTCGAAGACGTTACACGAATAGTGAAGGAAAACAAATAATTATCAACATTTTAAAAATTTAGTATTATGCCATTAGACAGAAGTAAATGGAAGGCAGCACCGCTCTCAACTGTTAGTGAGACGGTACAGCAAACAAAGCAGTATGACACGTATTTTGGTGGTAAAGGCGAGTATGCTCAGTTCTGGAAACAAAGAGACGGTATCACCGTGAAACGTGTTCTTCCGGCACACGAACCAGGAGACTCTCCCTACGTGCCTATGCTGACAGCGATGCTCAAGTGTGAAGTCGACGAAAAGGACAAGGAAGGAAAAGTAATCGGGAAGAAAATTTCAAACAAGAAAATCTTCTTGGCGACGCTTCACGGTGGTTATCCGTACGACATTATCGAAGAGTACATCAAGCGTGTCTACGAACAGGCTGAACAGTTCCAGGACAAAGAAGAACGTGCTCGCTTCCTGAACCCGATTACGGGTTATCGTATGGGTGGAAAGAACGGTACGTGGGTTCCGGGAATTCGTCCTCAATTGGAATACGTGTATTATGCTTTCATCGAAGGAAAGATTTACCGTGACAGCCTGAAACCGAAACAGATGGAAGCACTGAATAAAGAGTCTGCCGACCTGTGTGCTCAGAACGACACGGCTGCGATAGATATGTTCAGCGACCCGTCAACTGGCTTCCCTATTCGGTGGAGTCGTGGTAAGGACGAGAATAACAAGACAGTTGAAACGCTCAAGTCGTTACCGCTGAAAGTAGGACAGACATGGGAAGACTACTTTGAAAAGAACGCTGTTTCCGACAAGGTTCTTGAGGAACTTGAGGGACTGCCCAGTCTTCAGAAGTTGTATGTTGACTGTTACGGCAAACGTGACTTCGACTATGCACTTGATGGTTTGAAACGCTTCGATGACGCCAATTCTTACAAAATCTTTGCTCAGGATGACTTCCTTGACATGGTAGAGGAACTCCAGAACATGATTGAAGAGAAGACAGGCGAAAAACCGTCTGGTGCGGATGACCTACCTTTCGGTCCGAGTGAAGAGGAACAGAAGCCTGCAGCACCTGCGGCTCCGGCTGCTAAGAAAGCAACCCCTGCGGCAAAGGCTCCAGCGAAAAAGGCTGTTACAAAGAAGAAAGCCGAACCCACACCCGAAGAGAAACTGAAAGTTGTGAACGAAGAGTTCATTCGCCAGTACGGTGAAGGATACGAGGAACTCGACCTCGAGGGTGCTGAATTGGAAGAGGCTTATCAGTTGGCTCTGAAACACGAAGACCTCGGATACGATATTGAACACGTTTCCGGATGGGATGGTTCTGATGACGGTGATTCCGATGGTGGTGAAGAGTACGCTGGGGACAATGACGGTGGTGATGAACCCGACCCCGAACCTGAAGATGAAACTCCCGCTCCTACTCCAGGAGTAAGACCTGCTTCGGACGCTGGTAGTTCATCTGGTCAAAGTGCGATAGACCGTATCCGTGCTATGCGCAACAAAAAGAAGTAAACAATGAGTAATCAGAGTGAGAGTCCAAGCGTTATACACTTGGACTTTCATTTTAAATAATTTCGACAATGAGGAAAGAACCTATCGCAATAATAAGTACAGATAAACATCTTCAAGAGGCGAATGCGCTTGAACTGTTGGATATAGCCGAACAGGAAATTGCGTTGGCTCAGGAACAGGGGGTTGATACTGTAATATGGCTTGGGGATATCTTCGACTCACGATTAAGCCAACGACAAGAACTTCTCACTTGTCTAACAGAGATGATAGAACTGTATCATGAACATGGTATCACGTTGCTCTGTATTCCCGGAAATCATGATAAGACTGACTATGAGTCAGACGAAAGTTTCTTGACAGCGTATAAGTACCATCCAGGATTCAACCTGTATGAGATTCCTACCTGTATAGACCTGAAAGGGGTTGAATGTCACTTCTTGCCATTCTACGCACAAGACGTATGGTTAGAGAAGTTCGCTGAACTACCTACTCCGAAAAGTAAGACATCAATCCTGTTCAGCCATACAGCCGTACAGGGTTCTATCAATAATGATGGGAAGGTCGTGAATAACAAGATTCCGTTGAAACTGTTCTCAAAATACGGAAAGGTCATGCTGGGGCACTATCATGACGCTCAGCAACCAGGAGCCAACGTGTTTCACCTACCGAGTACCCGTCAGAATAACTTCGGGGAAGATGAGGAGAAGGGATTCACGGTATTGTACAGCGATACGTCCTTCGAGTTCGTAAAGGCTCATTTTGTTCCGTATAAGGAAATAAAAGTTGATGTCCTTAAGACCTCAAAGGAAGAGATATTAAAACTCGCTAAAACGAACACAGATGGCGTCAACGTTCGGATAACGCTTGTGGGAGACCAACAGGCTGTTAAGGCTGTCAACAAAAAAGTCTTCACCGAACACGGTATCTCAGTGAAAGCAAAGTACACGGACGTTGAGGTTACAGAGGCTGAGGAAGCCGAAGTGGTTCAGGAACTGTCCGGAACAGATATAGCCGAAAAGTTCAAAGCATTTTGCGATGAAAAAGGCTACGAATATGATGAAGGATATAAACTATTAAAAGAAGTAATGCAATGGCAGGAGTAGAAGATTTGGTGAACTCCCTACAAAAGAAGTTCGGCAAAGAAGTTGTGGCGGGAAACAATACTCAAGGAGTAGAGTTCGTATCGTCAGGAAGCCTGTCGCTCGACTTGGCACTTGGTGGCGGTTATGCGATGGGTCGTATCATTGAATTGCGTGGCTACGAGTCTTCGGGAAAGACTACGTTGGCTCTGACAGCCTGTAAGAACATACAGGAACAGACAGGCAAAGCGGTTCTCTACATAGACCGTGAAAACGCAATTGACATGGATTATGTAGAAGCACTGGGGGTGAACATATCTCCGGAGATGTTTATTCTGTGCCAGCCAGGAGTTGCGGAAGAATGTTTCGAAATCATGAGAGAGGCTGTTAAGTCGAAAGCAATCGGAGCAATCGTGATGGACTCGGTGGCGGCAATGTTCCCTAAATGTTATCTGGAAGCCGATGTGGGTGATGCTAAGATGGGCGTGCTGGCTCGGCTTATGGCTACGTGGCTTCCCGGATTGATTGGTGACATTAAACTGAACCAACAGTTGGTCATCTTCATCAATCAGTATCGTGACAAGATTGGCGTGGTGTACGGTTCACCGAAGACGACTCCGGGAGGAAAGGCTCTTGGCTTCTACTCTTCACAGGTGTTGGACATTGCGAAGTCAGGTACAGTTGGAGACCGTGGCGAAGAAACCGCTAACCACATCAAGGTGAAAGTTGAGAAGAATAAGGTTGCACCTCCGTTCAGGAAAGCCGAGTTCGACATTCGCTTCGGTGAGGGAATTGATAAGGCTTCGGAACTGTTACTCGTAGGAGTTGAACGGGGAATCATTGAAAAGGCTGGCTCGTTCTTTAAGTACAAAGGAAAGACGCTGGCACAGGGTCAAGAAAAGGCTCGTGAGATAATCTCAAGCGACATTGACCTTGCGGAAGAAATCGAAGAACAAATCATGAAAACAATTTAGTATGGAACTCACCTATTTGCGTTTGAAGAATTTCCTGTCATTCAAGGAACTGAAGCATAAGTTCGTGAATGAGCCTGTCTTAATCAAGGGAAAGAACCTGACGGAGATAGAGTCAAAGGAAACCAACGGAGCAGGGAAGAGTACGATGGAAGCAGGGATTGCGTATGCAATCCTTGCCAACTCGCTCAAGAAACAAACACTTGACAGGGACTTAATCCTGTGGGGTGAAGAAGAAGCGGACATCTGGCTTGATATCTACTGCCCGATACGGAAAGAAACGCTGAATATACATAGAACCCTGAGACAGAAAGGTTCAGCGTCATTGGAACTCATGATTAATGAGGAAGAGGGTTCGGTACAGGTAGCAACCGTCAATGACGGGAACGCTTACATCTTGAATTGGATAGGTATATCCTCGGAAGACCTGAAGAGTTTCTATATCCTTAACAAGGAGAATTTCAAGTCATTCGTTTCGTCATCC
>OHAN01002897.1_pt1 | contig 10765 bp, 9 predicted proteins | sample 1577121 | NCBI WGS metagenome assembly OHAN01 (sample SAMEA3541554, study PRJEB24748) | human gut metagenome | biome: human gut; feature: human-associated habitat; material: faeces | place: China | collected 2012 | reverse complement strand
GGAGCGGATGTAGTGCTCGGCGCCCTTGCCCATCTGGATGCACATGTCCTCGTCGAGGTGGCCGCAGCCGTCGCCGATGCTCGTGCGCGATGCGCGGCAGGAGCATGGGGACACGGAGAAGCGGTCGTACTTGTCCAGATAGTGCGAAATGCGCTCAAACTCGTTCACGCCGGGGATGCCCTCGAGTGCGCTCTCGACCGGGATGACGCGCATGAGACCGTAGCCGTCGGGGATCATGGCGCCCATGTTCGCCGCGAGGTTGCGGGTGTACTCCTCGAACGCGCGGCCGACTTCCGGATGTGTTTCCAGCAGGTCCTGCTGGTTGACCATCATCTCGAGAATACCGGGCGCGAAGATCTGCATGTAATACGTGTCCTCACCGAGCGTTTCGTTGTGCGAGCGGCGGAAGATGCCGTAGTACACGAGGTTGTCGAGCAGGGGCTGCACCTCCTGTACGGTCTTGCCGACCTTCTTGGCCAGATAGGCCGCGGTGCGCTCCCTGCGCAGGCCGGCCGCGATGGCGACGTCCGCTTCCTCGTCGGTCAGGATGCTTGCCATGCAGTAGTATTCGGGTGCGTTTTCGTCGATCTTGGTCGTGATGCCGGTGACGCCCCCAATGATCTTCGCCAGCTTCACGATCTTCGGTCTGAGTTGTGCCATGGTCTCTCCTCCTTCATGTTGTTGCGCTGAGATTGTCATCACTATAACATACCCGGTGCGCCTTGGGAACCATATTTTTGTTTCTTGTGCCGAAGTGGGGCGTTTTGCCCCGCACTGTGCCGTAAAAAAGGCTCCCGCCATTGTGCGGGAGCCTTTTTGTGCGTATGTCAGAACTTGACGAAGCCGGTGGTCGTGCCCATCGGGTAGCCGAGCGTCCACTCCTGCCTGCCGCAGTGAGGGCAGACCTCGCCGCGGGCCTTGAGCTCGTCGATGAAGGCCTCGGCGCGCATGATGTACATATTCGTCTTGCGCACGTAGCGGCAGTGCCCGCAGAAGACCACATAGGTCGCGAAGCTGTCGTAGATGCCGCGGGCGCGGTTTTCCTTTTCCTCGGCGGTCAGCGGCCGGGGATTGACATTATGATTGACTGCCATGGTTTGCTCCTCCCCTGTCAGATCTGGTGCTCGCGCTTGACGCTGTCATAGTGCTTGTTCAAAAACGGCACGACGACGGAACGCATGAGCTTCATGTCGAGGTTATAGTAATAGATCACGAACAGCACGGCCAGCGCGCCGCCGGTGATGCCAAAAGCTCGGAACAGGAACTGCGCAAATTTGCATTTCATATCGGTGGACCTCCTTTACCAGCCCATGCTGTCGTCAAAGTCGAGCAGCGACGGATCGACCGGCTCCTCGTGCATGACGTTGATCATGTATTCGTTGACGGTGCGGCGCGCCTCGGCCGGCGAGACGATGCGGTGATCCATCAGCGAGTGCGGCATCCACACCGTGTGGAAGCGCTCGTCGTGCTTGCGGATCTCCTCCTCGATCAGGCCCTGCGCACCGGCCATGCCCTTGCAGCCGATGTCGTCGTACATGATGATCATGTCGCAGTTGAACTTCTCCGCCGTCTCCCACATCTGCATGATGTGGCGGTTGCCGCCGACGGTGTGCGTGCGCATCGGGGTGCGGGCGTGCCAGTCGGCCACGTCGCTCATCATGATGTCGCGGTCCTCGGTGTCGACGATGTTGTGGCCGGTCAGCGAGTCCATGTTGATCAGGCACAGGATGCCCCAGCAGTTATACAGCCACTGCACGCCGTGCGCATAGTACGTCGAGCCGCAGCTCCAGGCGATGGCGCGGTGGCGCGTGAGCGGGAAGGTGTCGATGTTCTTGCGCACGCATTTATCAAAGATGCGCGTGATCTTGCGCGAGGCTTTGAGGAAGTACTCGTTGCCGCCCTGCTGGTAGAAGTAGATGCGGAACAGCCCCTGGCACACGGGGTTGAGCGCGCCGTTGTTCGTCTTGGCGTAGACGTCCCAGCGCTCGGTCTCCTCGCGGTTGAACTGGTTGGTGTTTTCAATGTGCTGGATGAACGTGTCCCAGTTGAATGGCTGGTGGAACTGCTCCTCGAGGAAGTGGATGGCCTCGTACACCTCGTGCACGCCGAGCTCCTTGCAGGTCGGGTCGTCGTACATGAGCGGCGTCGTGAACGGGTGCACGGCCTTCTTGCCGTCGTTCGAGAGGGCGCGGTACATGGCGACGTTGTCCATCATGTTCGCATCGCAGGGGTTGTTCGTCGTGAGCCAGCAGTTGCCGATGTCGGGGTACTCGCCCTCGACGGCGACGCCGGTCTCCACGAGCGGCAGCGTGCACATGTCGCCCGGGATGCCGCAGCTGACGGCCTGGTCAACGTAGTACGAGCCGAGGTTCTTGTTCAAAATCGGCACCATGAACGCCGCGTGCTGCTGGATGTTGATGCCGTAGTAGCCGGGGAAGCCGTAGATGATGTGCTTCGGCAGCGTGTAGTCAAAGGCGATCGTGCGCTCGGTCCACTTGTTCTCGCCGAAGCGGCGGTCGGCGCGGATCTCGCGCCACATCGTCGTGATCGAGTCGGACACCATGCAGTCGATGGCTGTCAGGTCGGCGCGCAGCACCATGCCGCGGTCGCCCTCGATCCATTTATCGACCATCATCGGTGTGGCCAGATACGCGCTCAGCCAGCGATACTTCCAGAAGGCGCGGATCATGCGCACCGGGTCGCGGCCGATGAGCCCGGCCATCTTGCCCCAGGTCTGCAGCCAGCGGGCAAAGGCGTAGGCCGTGTCCTTCACGCCGCGCCACTCGCGGTGGAAGTAGAAGTTCGTGCCCTCGATGTACAGGTCGCCGAGATAATGACACGCGTTGTCACCCCGCAGGAAGTGGCCGAGTGTGCCGTATTCTTCTTTGAGTGTGCGTTTGCGTTTCCACATAGTTGAGCCCCTCCCTTACTGCTGCGCCTGGATCTTTTTGATCTCCAGCGACTCGATGAACGCCTGGAACCGGGTACGCAGCTGGCCGGAGGCGGCGCTCGTGTAATCCTTCTCGATCTGGCACACGGGGATGCTGCGCGGCAGCTCATAGCCCTCGTAGAACCACATGCCGTCCTGCGCGCGCTCGTAGCCCCAGTATTCGCAGAACTTCATGTTCTCGACGATGATGCCGTCGGCGCGGTATTTCTCCGCGAGATCGAAGATGTATTTCTTGCGCGCGATGATGTTCTCGGGGCCCATGGCGCGCGGGCACTGATTGCGCCACATATAGTAGTCGGCGATGGACTGCAAAACGTCCTTGCCCTCCTCGAGCGGGATCTCCTCGCGGCCGGGCATCGAGCCGAAGCAGTAGCGGTCGGCCACGACCATGCCGCCGGCCATCTCGAGCATTTTCGTGAACTCGGGGTCGTCGATCTCGCTGCCGGCGATGAGGACGCGCGCCCGGTACCACGGCTTCGGGTCGGGCTTGCGCTCGCGCAGCTCCTGCAGCGTCTCGCGCAGGTACGGCAGGATGAGGTCCTTCGGGCACGTGAGCGTGCACAGCTGGATGACGTGGAACTCATACCCCGTGATGACCGGGTTGTCCGCCATGCGCATCTCGTTCATCTCCGTGATGATGCGGCACACTTCGTTGAACTGCTCGACAGCCTTGCGCAGCTTTTCCTCCGAGAAGTCCACGCCGTAGACCTTTTCGAGCGGCTGGATGATCTTCTGCTCGATCTGGCGGCGGTAGTAGCCCGCGTGCCACTCGGTCTTGCGCAGCGGCATGTCGAGATACGTGCAGAAAAACTTGTCGTTCGGGATCAGCTCGCAGTATTCAAAATACTGCTCCATGCGGTTCATCGTCGTGCAGCACTCCTGCCCGATGAGCGCGGAGATAAAGTTGTAGCCGCCCTCAAACGCACGCTCGAGGATGCTCTTGGAGTACGGGCACGAGCGGTTGGTCATGTAGTAGGTGGCCATGTCGGGGTTCGTGCAGTTCGGCGCGCGCAGACGCACGCCAAAGCAGTTGTCCGTATCCAGCAAAACCTCCGGTATGTACGAACAGTTCCATGCCAGCGCCAGCCGCCCATCCTTGCAGGCGTCCTGAACCAGGTCGTTGTTTGCCTGCTGCAGCAGGTTCTCAAAATAGATCAGATGCTTCAGGTCTCTCATTCGCGTATTCCCTCCTTCGATGCACAGATTCCGCACGATCGATGAAAATTCGACATTTTGCACAAGCGCGGAACGTTAACACACATTTATTATAGAACTTTGCCTGAATCATGTCAATATGTGTAACAAATGATTGTTAACGGACATTTCGCTTTTTTCTACCTGAAAAGCGGAAAAACGACAGGAAAGGGCTTGCCAAAAGATAAACAAAATGATAAAGTAAACCTGTATGTGCAAAAATTTTGCCGGAAAAACCGGTGCTCGGACATGCGCGGGGGAAGCGCCGTCCGCAGGAAAGGGGAACGAAGAAGATGGGTTATATGAAGTATCTCAAGCTCATGAACCGCATGAACGCGGTCACGCAGGTGCCGCAGCCGCCGGTGCCGCAGTTTGAAAAATACTGCAAGCTGTTCGTGACCGACGAAGAGTATGACATCATGATGGGCATGAAGCTGCGCGGCAACACCGAGGCGGAGCTGCGCGCGCTCTACACCGGCAGCGACTGGGCCGGCACGCTCTACGACATGTGCCGCAAGGGCTTCCTGCTGAAAATCTATGACGGCGCCGAGCCGACATATGACCTCGCGCCGATGCTGCCGGGCTGGTTTGAGTTCCCGCTCTCGACCGGCGAGGACAGCGACACGATCCAGAAGGCGTCGGAGCTGTTCACCTCGGCCATCAACATGGTCACGACGCTCAACGTCGAGCCGCTGCGCACGGGCTACGCCGCCATGAACAACCTCAAAAAGCTGCAGGGCGACAAGGGCCACATGGAGGTGGCGCTCCCGCTCGAGGGCAAGGCCGCCGGCAAGGTCGTGCACGTCGACCGCAAGCTCTCCAACGACACGACGAGCGTCGTGCCGAGCTACCAGCTTGAGGCGTACCTCGACAGCCTGCCGGACGATGCGCCCATCAGCGTCATGCACTGCTTCTGCCGCAACATCCGCCGCAGAGAGGGGCTGCAGCCCAAGAACCCCACGCCGGATGAGGTCTGCCTGTGCGTCGGCAACATCGCCAAGCAGATCATCGAGTACGGTGTCGGCCGCCAGGTCAGCAAGGCTGAGGCGCGCCAGATCCTCGTCGACTGCGAGAAGAAGGGCTGCGTCCACCAGGTGTTCCACTACGCCTGCAACATGGACGAGGAGACGACCGCCATCTGCAACTGCGACACGCAGTGCTGCGAGATGCTCGGCTCCTACACACGCGGCGGCATGCAGCCGCTGTATATGCGCGCGCACGCAAAGCCCGTCATCGTCCACCCCGAAAACTGCAACGGCTGCAACATCTGCAACCACTTCTGCCCGACGGTGGCCACTGGTTTCAACGCGCAGAGCGGCAAGGTGTTCGTGGAGTATCAGCGCTGCATCGGCTGCGGCGTGTGCGTCACGAAGTGCCCGAAGGACGTGCGCAAAATGGTCGACGGCGACCGCGTGCTCTTCTGCAAGCCGCTCAAGAAGGACCTGGTGCGCGAGCGCAATGTCCGCCGCCAGCCGAAAAAGAAATAAATGCACGAGGCAGCCATTGCCAAGGAGGTCTTTGACATCGCCCAGCAGGCGATGGCGGAAAACGGCCTCACGCGCCTGACGCGCGTCGTCATGGACATCGGCGAATACTCCGCCGTCGTGCCCGAGCAGCTGCAGCTCGTGTTCCGCATCGCGGTGCACAACACCGCCATGGACGGCTGCGCGCTTGAGATCCACGACCTGCCCGGCGAGCTGGGCATGTACGTGCGCACGATCGAGGGCGAGTAGACGCATACATATAAAAATGAAAAACAACGCGGCACGCCCGCAGGAACTTTGGTTCCTGCGGGCGTTGTTTTTGTTTGGTGAAAAAACGGCGCCGATCTGTGCCGCGAAAACGGAAAATTCGTCCGGCGCGCATATCCGTGCGCAAATCCGCCGACAATAACCGGGAAGCAAATCCCGTAAACTGCGGCTTTGGAGGAATGGATATGTACAAAAAAGATTTTATTGACACCAACGATTTCACAAAACAGGAACTGCTGGACATCATCGACCTGTCGCTCGCCATCAAGCGCGCCATCCGCCGGGGTTATTATCCCCCGCTGATGAAAAATATGAACCTCGGCATGATCTTTCAGCAGTCGAGCACCCGCACGCGCGTGTCGTTCGAGACGGCCATGAGCCAGCTCGGCGGTCACGCGCAGTATCTCGGCCCCGGCATGATCCAGCTCGGCGGCCACGAGACCATCGGCGACACGGGCAAGGTGCTCTCGCGTCTGGTCGACGTGGTCATGGCCCGCGTCATCGAGCACAAGACCATCGTGGAGCTCGCCGACGCGTGTACGATCCCGGTCATCAACGGCATGAGCGACTACAACCACCCCACGCAGGAGATCGGCGACCTGTGCACCATCAAGGAGAACCTGCCCGAGGGCAAGCGGCTGGAGGACTGCAAGGTCGTCTTTGTCGGCGACGGTACGCAGGTGTGCGCGTCCCTCGGCTTCATCACCACGAAGCTCGGCATGCACTTTGTGCACTACGGCCCGGAGGGACACCAGCTGGGCGCCGACCACAAACGCATCCTCGAGGCCAACTGCAAGCTTTCCGGCGGCACATGGGCCGTCACGGACGAGCGCGACGCCGTGCGCGGCGCGGACTTCATCTATACCGACGTCTGGTACGGCCTGTATGAAAACGAGATGCCGAAGGAAGAGCGCGTGCGCGTCTTTGCCGACTACCAGGTCAACCGCGAGCTCATGCAGCTCGGCGCGCTCGGCTGCAAGTTCCTGCACTGCCTGCCCGCCACGCGCGGTGAGGACGTGACCGATGAGGTCGCCGACTCCGCCGCCTCCCTCTGCTGGGAGCAGGCCGGCAACCGCCTGACGGCCATGCGCGGACTGCTGGTGTATTTCACGCGCTGCCGCCGCATCCCGTCGGAGCTGGAGCTCGCCGCGGCGCAGGAGGAGCTCGACACCTTCCTCGACGCGCGGCTCGGCGGCTGCTGACCGGCTGCCAAAGGAGCAGACACCATGGAAGAACGAAAAAAATTCCGCCTTGCGGACGTCGTCCTCTCGGTCATCTGCGTTGTGTTCGTGGCGGAGGCGGCGGCGCCCGTCGCCTCCATCGGCAACAGCCAGTATTTCTGGTGGGTGTTCATGATGATCGCCTTCCTGCTGCCGTACGGCATGATCTCGTCCGAGCTCGGCACGACGTACACCGGCGACGGCGGGCTCTATGACTGGATCAACAAGGCGTTCCCGCGCTCAAAGTGGGGTGCGCGCGCCTCGTGGTACTACTGGATCAACTTCCCGCTGTGGATGGCATCGCTCGCCGTCGTGTGCCCAGAGCTGCTGAGCGTGCTCACGGGACTGAGCTTCGGCTGGCTGGCAAAGCTCCTCATCGAGCTGGCCTTCATCTGGATCGTCACGTGGATCGCGTTTTACCCCGTGTGCGACAGCATCCTCATCCTCAACATCAGCGCCGCCATCAAAATGATCCTCGCGCTGACGGTCGGCGTGCTCGGTATCGTCTACGTCGTGAAAAACGGCTTTGTCAACGACATGGCCTTCCGCACGTTCCTGCCGGGGTTTGACCTGCACAGCCTGTCATATATCTCGGTCATCATCTTCAACTTCCTCGGCTTCGAGGTCGTGTGCACCTACGCCGACAACATGCGCGACCCCAAGCGCCAGCTCCCGCAGGCCATCGTCACCGGCGGCATCGTCATCGCGCTCATCTACCTGTTTTCGGCCTTCGGCATCGGCGCGGCCATCCCCACGCACGAGATCAGCGAGGACTCGGGCCTCATCGACGCCGTTTCGCTCATGACCGGCCGCACGAGCGGCCTGTTCGTCGGCGCGGTGGCGCTGCTGTTTCTCATCACTCTGTTCGGCAACATGATCTCGTGGTCCATGGGCGTGAACTCCACGGCCGCCTACGCCGCCGAAAACGGCGACATGCCCGCTATTTTTGCAAAGCGCTGGGCGAAAAACGATATGCCCATCGGCTCCGCGCTCACGAGCGGCATCGTGGCGAGCGTCGTGTGCATCCTCGGCATCATCATCGAGCTGCTCTCGCCGGATTCGTCCCTGTTCTGGAGCTTTTTCGCGCTCAACCTCGTCATGCTCCTGCTGAGCTATGCGCCCGTGTTCCCGGCGTTTTTGCGTCTGCGGGAGATCGACCCCGATTCCGAGCGGCCGTTTCGTGTGCCGGGCGGGCGCGGGATGCTGCGCGTGCTGGCCTATGTGCCCATGGCGCTCATCCTCATCTCGATCTTCTTCACGGCGGTGCCGCTGTCATTTGACAGCGAGACGCTCTCCAGCTATCTGCCGATCACGATCGGGTCGATCCTCAGCATCGCCATCGGCGAAATTCTCATCGCGGCGCGTGCGCGCCGGCATCATTCTTAGGAGGAAAACGTTATGGCAAAACGAATCACCGGTTCTACGCCGAAGCTCGACGGCTACCGGATGCCTGCGGAGTTTGAGCCGCAGGCCGGCGTCTGGATGCTCTGGCCGGAGCGCAACGACAACTGGCGCGACGGCGCCAAGCCCGCGCAGAAGGCCTTTCTGGACGTGGCGACGGCCATTTTGCAGTTTGAACCCGTGACGGTCTGCGTCTCTCCGGCGCAGTACCAGAACGCGCGCGAGCGCCTGCCGCGCGAAGTGCGCGTCGTCGAAATGGCGAGCAACGACGCCTGGATCCGCGACTGCGGGCCGACGTTCCTTGTCAATGACAACGGCGGCGTGCGCGCCGTGGACTGGACGTTCAACGCCTGGGGCGGGCTGGTCGACGGGCTCTATTTCCCGTGGGATCTCGACGATCAGGTCGCGCAGAAGGTCTGCGAGATCGAGCGCGTCGATTCCTACCGCACCGAGGGCTTCGTGCTTGAGGGCGGGTCGATCCATGTCGACGGCGAGGGCACGGTGCTCACGACTGAGATGTGCCTGCTGTCCGAGGGACGCAACCCCTCCATGGACCGCGGCGCCATCGAGCGCATGCTCTGCGACTATCTCGGCTGCGAGAAGGTCCTCTGGCTGCGCGACGGCATCGACCCCGAGGAGACCAACGGCCACATCGACGACGTGGCCTGTTTCATCCGCCCGGGCGAGGTTGCCTGCATCTGGACGGACGACCCGCAAAACCCGTTCTATCAGCCGGCGCGCGACGCGTACGACACGCTCTCGCAGGCGACGGACGCCAAAGGCCGCAAGCTGAAGGTGCACAAGCTCTGCCTGACGCAGCAGCCCTGCCTGCTGCAGGGCGCGGCGACGATCGACGCCGTAGAGGGCACCATCCCGCGCGAGGACGGTGAGGTCGCCATCGCGTCGTATATGAACTTCCTCATCGTCAACGGCGGCGTTATCCTGCCGCAGTACGGCGACGCGAACGACGCGCTCGCCGTGCAGCAGGTGCAGGCCATGTTCCCCGAGCGCCGCGTGGTCGGCGTGCAGACGCGCGAGGTCGCGTTCGGCGGCGGGAACATCCACTGCATCACGCAGCAGCAGCCCGCGCCGCAGCGCAGGTGACGCCATGGCCAGAATCGTCATTGCCCTCGGCGGCAACGCGCTCGGCAACACGCCGGCGGAGCAGCGCGACCGCGTGGCCGCCGCGTGCCCGGCGCTCGTCGGGCTCATCCATCAGGGCCACGAGATCATCATCAGCCACGGCAACGGCCCGCAGGTCGGCATGATCCAGGCGGCGTTCGACACCGCCGCGAAAACGAACCCCAAGGTCGCGCCCATGCCGCTGCCGGAGTGCACGGCCATGAGTCAGGGCTATATCGGCTACCACCTCCAGCAGGGCATGCGCCGTACGCTGCGCGCGAGCGGCATGCCCTGGCAGGTGGCGACGGTCGTCACGCAGGTCGTCGTCGATCCGGACGACCCCGCGTTCGACGAGCCGACGAAGCCCATCGGCGCGTTTTACGACGAGGCCGCCGCGCAGCAGATGATGCGCGACGATCCGTCCCTGCGCATGAAGGAGGATTCGGGCCGCGGCTGGCGGCGCGTCGTCGCCTCGCCGAAGCCGGTGGACATCGCCGAGCGGCGCTCGATCCTGAACCTGCTCGACAGCGAGTATATCGTCATTGCCTGCGGCGGCGGCGGTGTGCCCGTCGTGCGCGACGCGCACGGGGATTACTACGGCGTGGACGCCGTTATTGACAAGGACTTTGCCTCAGCGTGCCTGGCCGAGGCCGTTGGCGCGGACTATCTGTTCATCCTCACAGCGGTCGACCACGTCTGCCTGAACTTCGGCACGCCGGAGCAGCGGGAGCTCGACGAGCTGCACGTGGACGAGGCGGAGACCTACCTGCGCGCCGGGCAGTTCGGTGCCGGCTCCATGCAGCCGAAGGTGGCCGCGGCTGTGCAGTTCGTGCGCAGCGGCTGGCGGCGGCGCGCCGTCATCGCCTCGCTCGAGCAGGCCCCGGCCGCCATGCGCGGCGAGAGCGGCACGCGCATCGTTCCGTAAAAAGCGAAGCAACAGAAAACCGGCCCCTCCCGTTGCGGGAAGGGCCGGTTTTTCTCAGCCGGGCAGCTCCAGAATCGCCATCTCGATCGGCAGGATCACCGACCGCCGCGAGCACTATCACAACCCCAACGTGACTGCCGCGGAGCTGACCGAGCCGGTCATCCACATCGACTGAGCGGTTTTTCTCTCTACATAGCAGCCC